>JABAHP010006442.1_pt2 | contig 25458 bp, 21 predicted proteins | sample 7062081 | NCBI WGS metagenome assembly JABAHP01 (sample SAMN14534357, study PRJNA622989) | marine sediment metagenome | biome: marine biome [ENVO:00000428]; feature: marine pelagic biome [ENVO:01000023]; material: deep marine sediment [ENVO:00002113] | place: India: Gulf of Kutch | collected...
GACGGGGTGCACTATCTGCTGTACACCGGCAGAGGCGAGGAGGCAATCGGCCTGACCTTGCTCCAACCGGTTTTGGCGGGCGATTTCGAACCTGACGGCGATGTGGATTACTGCGATTTGGCTGTTTTGGCGGGAGAGTGGCTTTATGAATCGGGAGAGCTTATCGCTGACCTTGACGATGACGGCGGAGTCAGCTTTACTGACTTTGCCATCCTGGCAGGAAACTGGACAGGACCGTGAAATAACTTCGCCATAACAACGATACAACGTCATAAAGGTCGGTCATCTTTGCTATAGTTTTTTCGAAAAATCTATGGCTGCGAATACCATTACAGAGGGAGAAAATGAGGAGGGAGGTTTGCGATTAAAGAGCATTGCTTATGATATTGATAATCTTCTGAACGATTTCGGCGTGCCGCTGCTCATCTTTGGCGATTACGGCGAATGTATTTTTTATACGCTGGTTCTCAACAGAGGGCTCAGAGGAAATCTTTAGGTACAAATCCCGCGCGGACTCCTCAAATGACTTCATCGTTTCGAATTCGCCGATTATCTTGTCTTTATCCTGCTGTGTTATCTTTGCCATACTTTTCTATTAATCCCAAGATAATTTTTCTGTGCCTACGGGTATCCTCGATGAGCGTAGTCAGGTCCTTTCGTATTTCCTGGAATATGTTCAGGTCCAAACCGGGGGGCCAGTTGTCCGGGTCCATATAGTCCTGATATACTCCGTTACTAATCTCGTCCTCCATATCCAGCGAGGCTGCGAGAAAACCGGCCAAGGTCTCGGGTTTTGGGTCAATAGGCCCATCTTTGCCACTATTTGCTCCTTCTTTTTCAATCATAATCTCAAAGTACAGTGTTTTCTTATATATGTCAACAACTTTTATGATCCTGTCGAGGTTGATTGCATACGGATTAATGAGAACATAATCAGCGATATTAATTGCGCTGCTAATCGATATTCGGTGCTATGTGTTCCTCATAGAAAAGTAAAATGGAAGGTAAAAGCGTCTTTGCAAGATAATCTTTGGCCAAGATATCATCTTTATTCTCAATACCCGGCCGGGGCCAGGGCAGTTCGTAGATATCACAGGCGCTGAAAATGCCAGCGTTCAAGTTGGAGCGATATATCACAACAATCTTATCGTCGGCAAAGACAAAATGATAGTCCTCGACGATGTTTTCGCCGAAAAAAACATCCACCACCGCCCGGAGTTTTTCTTTTGGAACGACGTATTCCTTCAACCGCCTGTTGTTGTCGGTCACCACACGGGCCAATCCCTTATCGTGTCCCCGAACGGTGACGTAAGGATCGGTATCGGGCAGTGAAGAAAACGCAGGGGCCTTATAATCGCGTTTCGACTGAATCGGATCGTAGCGGATGATGAGCGTTTCGCCGCCGAACGTGTTGGCATCACATGGAATCCTCAACTCAATCGGGGCGGCTTGCGGTTTGTAGAATATCGGATTTTCGTATTGTTTCCAGAGAAGCAGCTTCTGGTCCTCGTTTAATTGTGTCGTAGGCTGGTGGTTGGGCTTGAACGTATACCATATCCACCGGGGGAAATGCGGAGAAAGCTTATTATTTACAACGACCTTTCCACCCTTAAACTCCAAGAGGTTGTACACCCAGTAGTTATGACTTTTGCCATCCCTGCCCTTTACGCCTCGGCCGTTGATAAACCGGGTATGGATGAACCGGCAGCGCCCATCGCCTTTGATGTCCACGAAATAATCCAGCCCGGACCACAGGCCGGTTGTCGGCGTGACCGTATAACCATCACCATCGGAGAGGACAAAGACGACGTTGCAGCTAAATGTGAAGATGGTTCCGCATCCACCTAACAAGTATCTGATAACAAAATCCTCCCTGCCGTCACCGTTCAGCTCTGCAGAATAGACTCCAAGCCTTGACCAAACCTCAGCATATGCCACATGTGGTCCGCTGATGACATTACCCTGCGAATCCTCAACATAGAGCCATGACCATTGCCAGCCGGTTCTTTGCGCAAGGCAAAGTCTGGGTGCGTTAGGTCTGTCTTTGATACCGTAGTACTGCTTTTGCTTGAAATATCTCCTGGAACACCTTATATCAAGCGAGTCGCACGGCTTGAGTTCGAACACTTCGGGCCAATCGTCCGGCGCGAAAGGGCCGTGGTTTTTGTTGTAGGGCTCCCACGCAGCCTGACATAGAGAGGACATTAGAACTACGAGCGTGATGATGACAAGCCTTGTCTTCATTCGGGCTTCCTTTCCCTGATATCCCCGGCGTGCACACTTATTCAGTAATGCCATCACCGAGACTTACACCGATCATTATACCTCTCTATTCTCAAATTTCGACCTTTTTCCGACAGCTTCTTGAAGGTTTTTACGAGATACGCTTCACAAATCCGGCAGGCTCTTGGCCAAATTTTGGTTTGACAGCGATTTGAGTTCATGTGTATTATTCAGCGTGAAAAGTGAACCAAGTCCCATTTAGAATAATGACAAAGCGAACAACATATAAAACAATAGCGATTCCTGCAGCATTCGGTGTTCTCTTTGTACTTGTTCTATGTATTATGATATGGTGGGAGCATATCGCTATTCATTATCATAAGCAGAGAGTCAAAGCCCTTCTGAACAAAAAACCCAAATATGACCCAGACAGCGGACTTTCCTACTTCGAAGAGGACTGGGTTCAAGCATTAGAAAAGCATAGAGACAAGCTCGTTAAATTAGGACATTTGCAGCGAAGAGAGTTTCCACTCAGCACTATTAAGTCACCATCATTACAGTTTCGCAGACTTTGGGAAGAACTGGGAACAATATTTCCAGAAAACCCTTATGCTGAGGGTCATGGCTATGATTCAAACAATCCGGCCACCATTGTGGTCTATGACCAGCCCCAAAAACTGCCCAAGTGGGAAAGAATTATTTTAGCTCACGATGCCCCATCCACAAATATAGTCAAGGTTGATGAGCAGGTAGATTCTCAAGACCTTCTTGCTTTTGTCGGCCATTGGGCTTATGACGAAGGAGAAGTCTGTTATATAATCAGCAAAGATTCAGAAGGAAGTGTTAGAATTGAAGAGCCTCCAAACGAGGCATGGCGAACTGTTTTAAGAAATGTACGCTTCGATGGTAAAAGGATAATGTTTGATAAGTTTAATTACATTGATCCAAATGAAGATTATAAAACAATAATTAATCCCTATGCTGATGATCCATTAAGTGGAGTACGATACGAAACAGTATTCGAACTAAATCCTAAAGATTCCAATGAATTGTTGGAAACCACGTCAGTGGTACATAAATATGGAATTATTTCGGACCCGAACAAGGGCATCCTGAGAAAACTTAAGTAATATGTGTGGCAGGATCTGGGCCAATGAAGCCAGAAATTTAATCTTTATTCATTTCGTTTTTTATTTGGTTCAGCAGATTGATCGCTTCAATTGGTGTCAGGTTATTTATATCGGTCGAGGCGAGTTTTTCCAAAACACTCTTGTGCTTTTGGACGAAGAGGGAGTCTTTGTCGGGTTCTTTTGTTTTGTGACGGGAGAGGTGTTCGCCGGTGGCTTCCCTTTGGAAGGTGCTCTCCAATTCTTCGAGGATTTCTTTGCTGCGTTCCAAAATGGATTTTGGAACGCCGGCCAGCTTTGCAACGTGTATGCCGTAGCTTTTGTCTGTTCCCCCGGGCAGAATCTTGTGTAAAAAGACGACCTCGTCCATCCACTCGCGGACGGCGACGTTGCAGTTTCTGACGTTAGTAAAAAGCTCTGCCAATTCGGTCAATTCGTGATAATGCGTAGCGAAAAGCGTGCGGCATTTTATTTTGGTCGCGATATGCTCGGTAATCGCCCAGGCCAAAGACAGGCCGTCGTAAGTGCTTGTGCCGCGACCGACCTCGTCAAGGATTACGAGCGATTTTTCGGTGGCGTTGTTTATAATGTTTGCGGTCTCGGTCATTTCAACCATAAAGGTCGATTGGCCGCGGACAAGCTCATCGGAAGCGCCAACGCGGGTGAAGATTCTATCGACCAGGCCCAACTCGGCATCTTTAGCGGGGATAAAAGAGCCGGCCTGTGCCATCAATGCCAGCAGGGCAACCTGTCTTATATAGGTGCTCTTTCCGCTCATATTGGGCCCTGTTACTAGCAGAACGTCGCCGGCTTTTTCTCCCAGTTCGATATCATTAGGTACAAATTCGGCGCCGAGCATTTCGGCCACGACGGGATGCCTGCCTTCGTTTATAAATAACCGGCCGGTGTCGGTTATTTTGGGTCGAATGTAGCCACGGCGCTTTGCCATGTACGCAAGAGCGGTGAGACAATCGCACTGGGCGAGGGTGTCGGCAAGGCTTTGCAACCGGCTGACGTACTGGACGGCCTGTCGGCGGACTTCTTCGAAGAGCTGCTGCTCCAGTTCGAGGGCCTTTTCTTCGGCGCTGAGGGCCTGTGTTTCGTATTCCTTTAGCTCGTCTGTTATGTAGCGCTCCGCGTTTTTGATTGTCTGCTTTCGGACATAATCCGGCGGGACTTTGTCAGCGGCTGAGTGGTTTACCTCTATATAATAGCCGAACACTTTGTTAAAACCCAGTTTAAGATTGGAGATACCGGTTTGCTCGATTTGCTGTTTCTGATAATTGCGGAGCCAGCTTTGGCCGTCTTTTGAGATGGAGCGGAGGCGGTCAAGTTCCTCGGAAAAGCCTGCCCTTATGACGCCGCCATCACGAAGATGCGAGGGGCACTGCGGTTCGATTGCGGCTTCAAGCAGGTCGGCTAATTCGTCCATACTGTCACAGCGGCCGGCTAATTGTGCAAGTAAACCGGAGGAAAGTTGCTCTAAAACTTCGCGCAGCCTTGGTATTCTCCTGAGTGTCGCCGCAAGGGCAACTAAATCTCTTGGACTTGCCCTGAATGTGCTGATCCGGGCGGCGATTCGCTCGGGGTCGGATAAAGCTGAAAGTAACTTGCGAATTTCGGCCAGTTTTGTATCCGTTTCTTTTAATTCTTCGACAGCGTCCTGACGCAGTTCTATGGATGGAAGGTCACAGAGCGGCATACAGAGCCATGACCTGAACTTGCGAGCGCCCATGCCGGTCAGAGTTTCATCAAGGCATTCGAGCAATGAGCCCTTTTGCGTTTCTGTGCGAATCGTTCGAAGGACTTCAAGGCTTCGCAGGGTGGCCGGGTCGATTTGCAGGAATTTTTTGCGATTGATTTTTTTCAGGCTCTGGATGTGGCCGAGCGTGGTCTTTTGCGTTTCGTTCAGGTATTCGATAATTGCGCCGGCAGGAGGAATGAGGCCATCTTCGCCGTCGCCGATGCCAAAGCCTTCGAGGGTGGCGGTGCCGAAGTGCTTTAGGAGGCGCTGTCTTGCCTGATACGGGTCGAAATACCAGGCTGGACGCTCGGTTACGATTGCGCGGGTCAGTTGCTCGACATCTGCGGCGAGTTTTCTCGTCTCGGCTTCAAAAAGCTCACCGCGCCTGTCGGGCAGCAGACACTCAGCCGGGGAGAGTCGCAGCAACTCATCGAGCAGTTTTTGTTCGGGCAGGTCCTGGACGAAGAAGTGGCCGGTGGAAATATCCACCCAACTAATAGCGGCCCGGTGTTTTGTTCCCAGACCTACGGCACAGAGGAAATTATCCTCTTTGGCGTCGAGCAGGATATCATCGGTGAGCGTGCCCGGCGTAACGATTCGAACGACGTCACGTTTGACGACGCCCTTTGCTGTCTTGGGATCCTCTACCTGCTCGCAAACGGCGACCCTGTAGCCGGCCTGAATCATTTTTTTAAGGTACCCATCGACAGCATGATATGGCACGCCGGCCAGCGGGATGGGATTGCTGCCTTTGCTCCTGCTGGTGAGCGTCAGGCCACAGACACGCGAGCAGGTCTTTGCATCCTCGTAAAAAGTCTCGTAGAAGTCACCCATGCGAAAAAACAGTATGCAGTCGGGGTATTTGGCCTTGAACCGAGAGAACTGCTTCATCGCAGGCGTCAGTTTTTCATTTGGAGCGGTCATAGTGCAAGATTATACAGGAAGTTGGCCGTTTAACAACTCTGTAATGACAGAGGTTGCCTGCTCTTTGGATTCGGCGTTTTTAAGTTGCATTAGGAGGTTCTCCTGCCGGGCCGTAAAACAGACAGCAGTATGCAGGTCAAAATCGGCTGCGCCGGCAAGCTGCTGGATCTTTTTCGCGAGGTCTTCGATACCGGTCTCGAATTTCGCACTTATCTGCACTGTATTAGCTAAAATCTTGGGCAATTCGCCGGTATCGAGCTTAGCGGGCAGGTCTGATTTGTTCAAAACCGTCAGTATTCTTTTACCGGCGATTGCTTCAACAAGCTGGGCGTTAAGCAGCGCCGCAGCCTGGCTGTTATCCAAAACGAGCAACACCAAGTCTGTATCTTCTAAAATCCGAGTGGTTTTTTGCTGAGATACCTTTTCAATAACATTTTCAGGGATTGCTGCAAGCTCTTTATCCAACCCTGCGGTATCAATCAATTCTATCGAAAGCGGGCCGATTTTACATCGTGCCGAGACCCAATCCCGGGTTGTGCCTTTGATATCGGTTACTATTGCTTTCTGTCGGCCTGCAAGGCAGTTTAAGAGTGTGCTTTTGCCGGTGTTCGGTGGACCGATTATTGCGGCTTTGCAGCCGTTGATAATTAATTTCGCTGTTCGGCTGTTTTTAAGTATGCGGTCTGCATCATCTTTTATTTGGTCGACAGATTCTGTGTTTATGATTTTTAGCCATTCGGCCGCTTTTTTGGCAAGTCCGCCATCGATTTGGTTTGCAATTAATTTAGTGCCCTCGATCGTTTTGACCAGTGGCTGGACGAGTTTGGCTTCGAGTTCGATAGTATTGATATGTTTTTGTGCCGTCAGGATTTTGGTAAGAAGCCGGTCTGCGGTCAGAAGAGTGACGCCCTGTTTGCCGAGTGACTGCATTATCATCTCCACAATGAGGGGATTGCCGTGACAGTTTATGGCATAAGTATCGGGGCCCTCACAGCCGATTGTAACATGGTCGATGGTCTCTTCAGCATCGACGATTGTACCGAGCAGTACTTTGCCAGGCTGAAGAATCGGCTTCGCTTTACCCGAAGGTTTGAATATTTTTTTTACGACGGTTTCAGCAGCGTCACCGAAGACATGAATGGTTGATATTGCTCCGGTTCCTTTGCCGGTCATTACTGCAGCGAAAGCAGTCATAGGTTAGATGACCTGCTCCATTTTTTCCTCGATATATTTTTTGTAGGCCAGGACTATGCCTTTTACGACCAGACCCGGCACATATGAATCAATATAATCGCAGTCTTTCTTAATTATTTCTGCGGCTGAGCCTGTAAGTACTGTGTGCGGCCATTTTCCGATACTCTCTGCGTAACGCCTGATAACCTCCTGTAGAGTTGCGACAGCCGAGTAATACAGGCCGCAGTTTATGGCCTCGGTTGTATTTTTCCCGTAGGGGGCTTTCGGCCTGGTGACTTTTGCTTTCGGAAGCTGTGCGGTATATTCCTTCAGGGCCCGCGCGCTGATTTCAAGGCCCGGGCAAATGACACCGCCAAGAAAAACACCATTATAATCAACAAGGTCGATTGTGACCGCTGTGCCGAAATCTGCAACGACGACGGCATCTTTTATAACAGCGTAAGCAGCGGCGGCCGAGACTACCCTGTCGACGCCGACTTTCTGCGGCTCATCCACCCATAAGGACATAGGCAGGGGTAAATCCTGACCTATAACGTACAGCCTTTCATCGAGATTGTCTTTTGCTATTTTTCTTATGAGTTGGGTCCAAGCCGGTTTTACACTGCAAACAACAATGACACCGTCTCGTTTTCCTTCTTTAGAGCTTTCAGCAACGGGAATTTTCTCCCAGGCTGACTTGAATAGCTCAGTCAATTTGGCACGGGACCGGCCTGAGACAGACTTTATAAACTGCTCCTCGTCCTTCAAATAAAGGGCTGTTGTGATATTCGTATTTCCGATATCTACCGCAATTATGTTCATAATCCATGCCTCGGGGCCTTCGTTCACCCGTACTTAGCTCACTTTTCCTTTTTACTCTATTTTTTAGCTGATGTCAATCCGTACTAATATTAAATTCGGGACGACCAAGATTGGTAAACGCTTCCTTGCCAAAAGAGACCTTATGTGTTAATTTCTGATTTAACAAATTACTTTTGTATTACTTCAGAATCTATTATCTGAGGATTTTAACGTCTATCCTCGACATTCTGGATACAATAAAAAGGTTAAAATGAAAATCAAGGAAAAAGTAAGGTGGTGGGACCTTTCCGATGAAGATATTCTGCAAATGCGAATCCGTGACCTCAACTTATCAATTCAGGGTTCTCCAATAGAGGCTTTTATAGATAACTTACACAAGGAACTGGAATCAAAAGGAATTATATTCCATCCCCCCTGCTACCTTGCAGATGAATGGCTTTGCCCCGACAAAGAACCGATAATAGGTATTCCTTTTTGTCTTGCACACCCCAGACTTAAAAATATCGAGCAAAAAATGATGCTCGAAGTAGAAGGTGGCACCGAAAAATCTTTTATGAAGCTCTTACGTCACGAAACAGGACATGCTCTAAATTACGCCTATAAACTTTATAATAAGACCCGATGGAGGCAATTGTTCGGTCCTTTTAGCAGGAAATATTCAAATTCCTACCACTTTCAACCTTACTCAAGGCGTTTTGTCATACACCTTGAAGACAATTATGCTCAAGCACATCCGGATGAGGATTTCGCTGAGACATTTGCAGTTTGGCTTACCCCCAACAGTTGTTGGGAGGAAAAATACAAAGACCGGCCTGTCATAAAAAAATTACGATATATTGACGGACTAATTAAAAAAATCGGCGGCAATGCTCCAATAAATACAAGTCAGGGTCGGCCTCCCTGGGCAGCTTCACGAATGACCTCTACTTTAGGAGCTTATTATGAACGGAAACATAAAATGCTTGGTGAGGAGTTTAAAGGTTTCTATGACGACACCCTGAAGAGATTATTTTCAGAAAAGAGCGGCCATTGCTCAGATGAAAAGGCCTCAAAAATTCTGAGACGGCATCGTAAAGAACTTGTAAATTATATCTCTACGTGGACAGGACATCGCAAATATGATATCCATCAATTAATCAATAAATTAGCCAACCGTTGTGAAAACCTTTGTCTATATGGAAAAAATGAGGATATAATAGGAATTGCCTCTCTAATCTGTGCCATTGCATGTAATACACTTCGGATTCCCAAGAGGAACAATCGATAATGAAAAAGAGCCTAAATATTACGGTTTTGGTTGATGAAGCCGAAATCCCAGCAGGTGATTCTGAATTCTCGACTAAGCCTGAAGAACCTATCACAGAATACCATGTTATCAATGCGCTGCGAGCCTTGGGACATAACGTATCAATATTAGGGGCCGGAGAAAACATTAATTCGATGACCAAATCTCTCAAGGAGCAAAATCCAGATTTGATATTTAATCTTACCGAACACATAGGTGGTGATCGTCGATTTGATAAAAATATCGCTGCACTTCTCGAAATGCTAAAAATTCCGTTTACAGGCGCCGGCATGACAGGTCTATTGTTGTCCAGAGATAAAAGGTTGTGCAAACAGTTACTAAGCCTACACAAAATCCGTGTCCCCGGATTTGTTTCTTTTCCCAAGAACAAGATTATCCGGGTTCCAAAATTCCTTCATTTTCCATTGGTTGTTAAGCCCACTTTCGAGGACAGCTCCGAAGGCATTTCAAATGCTTCAAAAGTCGATAATGAAGAAGCACTCAGAGAACGAATACAATTTATACATGAAGGGTGGGAACAGGATGTAATCGCTGAAGAATATATCGAAGGAAGGGAGCTTTATGTGAGCATTCTTGGTAATAAGAGATTGCTTGTTTTGCCCATCCGCGAGTGCCATTTTAACTTCGATGGAAGCCAGGGACCTTCTCTGGCAACTTATAGAGTTAAGTGGAACGCGGAATACCGGAAAAAATGGAACATACAATTCGGCCTCGCCAAGCTTGAACCACAAACGGTCAAAAATATCGAGCGTGTTTGTAAAAAAGTTTACAGGGTACTACATCTAAGGGATTATGGTAGAATAGACCTTAGACTCACTTCCGACAAAAAAATTGTCATTCTTGAAGCCAATTCCAATCCGGACCTCGCATATGGAGAAGAGGTTGCAGAAGCCGCTGAGAAATGTGGTATTTCCTATGAGAACCTCATTAAGCGAATTATAAATACCGCTTTACGACGGCAAGCCTGAGACTTATAAAAAAGTTTCGAAATTCCAGTAGACAAATCGCCCTGTTCGGTCACTATGTTTATAGATTACGTTAAGACTTGAGGGCCCCGAGTTGACACAACCAAGTGATAAAGAGCTGATACAGGCAGTATTGGCCGGTGAAAAAACAGGTTATGAGAAGCTATATGACCGTTATGGGCCGCTGGTACGGGCCATCTGTTACGATACTACCCACAATCTTACTGACGCCCAGGACCTTGCACAGGATGTATTTATGCGTGGATATGAGAGGTTAGGCCGTCTGCGTGACCGTGACCGTTTTGGAAAGTGGATCGTCGGGATTGCCCGATTGCGCTGCAAAGAATGGCGACGCCGGAGGTCACAGGGCCGGGACAGGTACGTTGTGCTTGAGGAGGGTGAGTTGGCTATCGCTAATCCATCGAATGACGGCCGGATAGAACAGCTTCAAGCAACGATTACAAAACTTCCGGAAAAGGAGCGTTTAGCCTTGCATATTTTCTATCTGCAGGGCAAGTCGGCCAACAATTCACACAGGATAATGGGCCTTTCAAGGTCGGGATTCTACCGCGTTCTTGAGAGGGCCCGGAAAAAACTGGAACGATTACTGGTTCAGGAATAGGAAACGATCTGATGAAAACGCCATTGGATAACGATTTGAAAATATTGTACGAAGCGTTTAACCAAAAACACGACCACCTTCGCGAGAGTTTGATGGCTTCGCTGCCCGGTAGCATCAAACGACATAAACAAACGCCCTGGGTTGTTCCTACAAGGGATTTTATTAGAAGTACAATTATGAGAAGCAGAATAACAAAATTAGCCACCGCGGCGGTGGTAATTGTTGGGGTGCTTGTCGTCTTATATCAATTAGGCGTTTCAATTGGTGGAACGAGTGTTGCCTTTGGGGAAGTGCTCCGGCACATTCAAAACTCAAGCTACACTTTTGACTTGACTACAGTTGCAGAGGGAGAGGTTTCGCCTACGATTAAAGGCATGGTGCTTCGACCCGGCAAGCTTCGGTTCGATACCCCGCAAGTTATAGGAGGAGGAATTAGTACGATTGCCGATATTAGCACAAAGAAATCTCTTATTCTCTTTCACGGTCAGAAGACCGCTATGACGGAGATTCCAGGGGCTATAAGTGTTCCTGAAGAGGCTGGTCCCTTTGGTTTATTTATGAGACCGGTCGCAAATTTGTGGAACCTGAGGGACGGAACAGAAAAATCTCTGGGTGAAAAAGAAATAGACGGGCAACCCGCAGTCGGATTCCAGGTTCAGCAGGAAGGTAAAGACTATCCGTGTGAAATCGTTGTCTGGGCGCACGCCGAGACAGGCCGCCCGATTCGCGTAGAGATAACAATATACAATCCGGAGGATAGTTCGAAATCTATAACAATGGTTATGAGCCGATTCGACATAGACGCCGAATTGGATGAAGAGCTTTTCAGTCTGGAGCCTCCGGAAGGTTATACAATGGCATACCAGAAATCTTTAGAAGAAACTATAACAGACACCGAGTCAACGCCAGAGGCAGAGAAGATTGAACGAAGTCTCCTACTTTGGTCCCAAAACAAAAAAGATGAGGCGATCGAGACCTTATTGAGTGTAGATTGGACAAAACCTATTGCGTTCCATGAAAAGATATACCTGTTCAGTTTGACAGAAAAGGGATATGTTGCACTAAAGCCGGAAGACCAGCAGCAGGTTACGAAGGAGACTATGGAGATATTATCACAAATCAGAGGACTTGTTAGGGAAATCTGGGACCTAGCGCGAACGGCCAAGTCAGGCCACGACTATCAAAAAACAGAGTTGTTCCTGGAAACCTCGTTGAATTTAGGAAGACTTATCAATCGAAATCCCGAAAGCATATTGATAGCACAGAGTTTTGGATTATCTATTCGACGCAAATCCTTAGATGAAATGGCGGCACTATACAAGGAGACAAATCGCCAAGAAGAACTGCAACGTGTGGAAAAGGAAATCCAAGAGGTGAATGCAGAAAGAGAGAGCTTTCGAGAGAACATAAAAAGCAAATTCGGAGGGCAATAGGCAAATATCTGATGAATATTAGCTTTTAAGCTCTTTGACTTTCTTCCACAACAATTCGCACAGTTCTTTGATTCCGGCACCGGTGACCGCTGAGATTGGGTAAACTTCTTTTTTTAGCTTTTCTGTCAAATCCTTAACGATTTTCCCATCGGGATCGAGGTCAATCTTGTTGGCAACAATAATTTCAGGCTTTTGAGCAAGGGCCTGGCTGTACTGCTGCAACTCGCTTCGTATGGCCCTGTAATTTTCCACGGGGCCGGAGCCAACCGTCGGCATTATATCAAGCATGTGGACGATAATTGTAGTCCTCTCTATGTGTCTTAGGAATTCAAAGCCAAGGCCCACTCCGTCATGGGCGCCTTCGATGAGTCCGGGGATGTCGGCCAAGACAAACCGCCGGAAGTCACTTAGCTCAACGATACCGAGGACAGGCTCGATTGTGGTAAAGGGATAATCGGCGATTTTGGGCCTTGCGGCCGAGCAGCGGGAGATAAGCGTGCTTTTGCCGGCATTCGGCATACCGACCAGGCCGACATCGGCGATGAGCTTTAATTCCAGTCTTATATTCCTCTCCTGCCCCTTTTTGCCGGGCTCTGTTTGCCTCGGGGTTTGATTGATCGACGTGGCGAAGGCTTTATTACCCCTTCCGCCTTTTCCGCCGCGGCAGACACAAACCTTCAGTCCAATTTCGTCAAGGTCTTTGAGAAGAAGTTCATAATCGGTATCGTAGATGAGTGTTCCCGGCGGGACGGAGATTACCAGGTCCTGTCCATTTGCGCCGTGTTTATTCTGCCCTGAGCCGGGCTGGCCATTTTGAGCACGCCAGTGATGTTTGCCGGCAAAATCTAATAGGGTATCGAGGTTTTCGGCCGCGTGGAAATAGACATTTCCCCCCCTGCCGCCGTCGCCGCCGTCGGGGCCGCCCTTCGGGACGTACTTCTCACGGCGGAAGCTCAGACAGCCATTGCCGCCATCGCCCGCCTTAACCCAGATTTGTGCCTTGTCGATAAACATAACGCTCGTATATCGTACCCCATCTGTTATATAAAAAAAAGGATGGTTTGAAACCATCCTTTGTATTTACAGTGTTTTCTAATTTTCAATCAGTCAACGTGGACTCTCCGGCCCTGGAAACGGACTTTTCCATTTGAGGTGGCGAACAACGTGTAGTCCCTGCCCATACCGACATTGTGACCTGCGAAGAACTTTGTTCCGCACTGGCGGACGATAATGGAGCCGGCCTTTACGGACTGACCGCCGTACAGTTTCACACTTCTATATTGGGGATTGCTGTCGCGGCCGTTTCTCGAAGAGCCTTGTCCCTTTTTATGTGCCATATCAAACTGCCTTTCCTGTTAATACCACATTATAGGAAAAAAACTGCAATCTTGTATTTTAATCACTGCAGAGGTTATTGTCCAGAAAATTTTTCAGGTATTTTGAAATAAAACTCACACGTCTTTTGGCCATTCGGCCTGCAATATGGCCTTTATCGCATCCAAATGCAGCACACCAACGGTTGCAAGTTTTATTTTGCCTTCAGGATCTATAAAAAAGCTACAGGGGATACCGCTTACCTGGTTGTAAGGTGCAGAAACTTCACTTACATCTACGGAAATAACCGTATAGTTAAGTTTTCGTTGTTCCACAACAGCCTTGACCCTTTCGGTGGTATTAGGGGGCATTGTAGTTATATAAGATATAGCCAGCATGGCCAGTTTGTCTTCTTCGGTGGTTTTTCGTAATTCGATCAGAGAGGGCATCTCCATTATGCATGGTCCACACCAGGTCGCCCAGAAGACAAGCATGACATCTTTGCCGCGATAATCGCTTAATCTGTGCTGTTTGCCGGTAATATCAGTCAAATTAAAGTCCGGCGCCATTTTGCCATACCAGGATGTAAAAGCAGCATCCCAGCCCCTTCGGAACCTGATAACGTCGTTTAGATTCAGGGCCGTTGTTGGCTGTTGCGGCTGCGGCTCCGTGATGGTCTTATTGGTGTTCTGGCTTGTGTTCTGGCTTGTGTTCTGGCTGGTGTTCTGCTCGTTGACCTGCTTTTTGCATCCGGCCGAGATAACCATAGCCGCGATTATTACCACTGCAAAAAGGGCTGACGGCCAGATGTATGTTTTTGTTCTATTTTTTCCTGACACTATATTTGTCCTTCCAAAACATTAATTAACGAGAATACTATACCACAAATGTACTTATATTTGAAGCTAAAGTTCACATATTTTTCAGCCCTGTCGACGAATATCAGCAATATCGGACGCTCCCCGGCTGCACTTCTGCCGGTGACACAATTTCCCGCAGTTCATAAAAAACCGGTTATTTTCCTTAATCGGTCGCACTTTTCATGAAGTTAGATTTTATAACCGGCCGGGATTTTCTGTGTAACCGCCCTTCCAATTTTGTCCAATTTATTGTATACTAATCGCCCTTTATCGTTTATCATAAGCGTTCGATGTACCGGATTAATGATACATTGATTCCGGAAGAAGAGAAAATTTGGGTGGACGGGTCAGGAAAAGTTCCATTTATTTTTGTTCTGTTTTGAATGTTAAGGAGTAAACAATGAGTTGTAAGAAAAACTGCTTTAGTGAGCCGATAGTTTTGGTACTTTGTGTTGTTTTACTGCTGGTAAGTGCAGGGGCAATCTTTGCTAACGTAAAACTACCGGCCGTAATCGGAGATAATATGGTTCTGCAGCGGGGCAGAGCGGCACACATCTGGGGCTGGGCTGATCCGAACGAGCAGATTACAGTAAGCGTTAACTGGAGGACTATGTCGTGGGAAGTTACCGCAGACAAGGACGGCAAATGGTCATTTGAAATGAGCCCACCTAAGACGGCCGGGCCGCACGAAATGACTATAAGAAGTAAAAATACGATAACAATTAAAAATATTCTTGTCGGCGAAGTCTGGGTATGCTCAGGTCAATCCAATATGCAGTGGTCGGTGAGAGCTTCAGCTAATCCTGAAAAAGAGATCGCAGCAGCCGACTACCCAAAGATTCGGTTGTTTACTGTCAAGCGAAGCGTGGCGCAAAAGCCACAGAACGACTGCGTGGGCAACTGGACAATGTGCAGCCCGGAGACAGTTCCGGGATTTTCAGCAGTGGGGTACTTTTTTGGAAGAGAGTTGCACAAAGAACTGAACGTACCCATTGGCTTAATTCACACCTCCTGGGGCGGTACCCCCGCTGAGGCCTGGACTCGGAGGGGTGCTCTGGAATCGGTGCCGGATTGTTTACCAATCCTTGAGAGATTTGACGAAGCGATGGCCAAATATCCTGAAGCGAAAAAGAAATACGATGAGGACGTTATTAAATGGAAGAAAGCTGCCGAGAAAGCTAAGGCTGAAGGCAGGAAACAGCCGGGGAGACCCCGTGCGCCGTTCGGACCGGGAAATCCTCATTCGCCGGCGGGTTTGTATAACGCAATGATTGCTCCACTTATCCCTTACAGTATCGCAGGGGCAATATGGTACCAGGGTGAATCGAATGCCGGCCGGGCATATCAATATCGAAAGCTGTTTCCCGCGATGATTACAAACTGGCGCCAGGACTGGGGACAGGGTAATTTCCCGTTCCTTTTTGTGCAGTTAGCCAATTTCATGGCTGTTGAACCTGAACCGGTTGACAGCGCCTGGGCGGAGCTGCGAGAAGCACAGTTAATGACGCTGACTTTACCAAATACAGGTATGGCGGTAATCATAGACATCGGTGAGGCGCGTGATATCCATCCTAAGAATAAGCAGGATGTCGGCAAGCGTTTGGCGTTATGGGCTTTGGCGAAAACCTATGGAAAAAAACTAATATACTCGGGGCCCATCTATAAATCGATGAAGACCGAAGGTAATAAGATTACTCTGGAATTTGAGCATGTCGGCGGCGGCCTTTTTGCCGAAGGGGGCGAACCGCTGAAAGGTTTCGCCGTTGCCGGAGCGGACCAAAAATTCGTCTGGGCCGATGCAAAAATTGAAGGAGATACTGTTGTTGTAAGCAGCGATGAAGTGTCCGAGCCTGCTGCCGTACGATACGGCTGGGCAAATAATCCGGTATGCAATCTCTACAACAAAGAAGGTTTGCCGGCTTCGCCGTTCCGCACCGACGACTGGCCGGGCGTAACAGTTGACAAAAAATAACAGCACTAAATCGGTTTTTTCCGATGATATTATCCCCGGCTTTACAGCCTATAGAGAATGTCCGGTTTCGTCCTACATCCCAGGAACGGACAAAAAATGATTTGACAAAGCCGATTTTAGTATTAGCATAAACCGCTTAAGATAATCGGCGACACGCACTCTGTTTAAGCGGTTTTCCAGCTAATATCTTCTTATGTTTTATATAACTCAAAAATGACAGAATTATTCGATAAAATCCTGGCACAGAACATCGAGCATCTAAATCTCATTCTGCTGATGGGTCTGGCCATATTCTTTGGAACGGCAGGGGCCGGTATTTTTCAAAAATTTCACATCCCGAAGGTAGTCGCATACGTGATAATAGGGCTGATTATAGGAGAGTCGGGCCTGAACCTTATCGGCAGAGATACCGTAGAGACTCTTTCTTCATTTAATATGTTCGCGCTCGGCATCATTGGCTTCATGATAGGCGGCGAGCTGACAGGCAAGGTCTTCAAGAAGTACGGCAAGCAATTTCTGATTATCCTGTGCTCGGAAGGGATAGCAGCTTTTGTTATCGTTGCTTTGCTTTCGGGTTTTGTGTGCTGGTACTTCACTCATGACGTTCAAACTTCAGTTGCCATGGCACTGGTTCTCGGTGCAATTGCTTCGGCGACTGCACCGGCTGCAACGGCAACCGTGTTGTGGGAATATAAGACCAGGGGGCCTCTTACATCGACAGTTCTTGCAATCGTTGCTCTCGATGATGCACTTTCGCTGTTACTCTTCGGCATTGCATCGAGTATCGCCGCCGCCATTATCGGCCAAACTCACGACTCGATGTGGATAACAATCCTGACGGCGCTTATTGAAATCGCCGGTGCGATAATTTTAGGTGTGCTTGCCGGATTCCTTCTAAGCTTTATCCTCAAGTTAATCAAAGATCCGGACAAGGCGCTTGCTTTTACAGTCTCCTCTGTTTTACTCGTCATCGGTTTGTCAATTGCACTACATGTCGGCTCAATCCTTGCCGCGATGACACTGGGAGTAACAATGACCAACATCGCCTCGCGGCGAAGGCAAAATACGTTCGAACTAATAGAGAAATTTTCCCCGCCCATTTACGTACTGTTCTTTGTTTTAGCGGGCGCACACCTTGTACTGAGCGAAATAACAGGCTGGATGGTCGTGATGGTCGTGGTTTATCTTGTCGGCAGAACAGGCGGCAAGATATTCGGTTCATGGTTCGGGGCCCGAATGTCGCGAGCATCAGATACAGTTCGCCGATACCTCGGCCTTTGTCTGCTAAGTCAGGCAGGTGTGGCGATCGGGCTTGCAATCATATCCGGCCAATTGTTCACGGGACAGATTGCTCATGCAATCATCGTAATCGTGATGACAACGACATTTGTTGTGGAAATATTTGGTCCTATGTTCGTCAAATTGGGCGTCAAAAAAGCCGGCGAGATAGGGCTTAATATTACCGAAGAAGACCTTATCGAAACCCACAAGGTTGGCGATGTAATGGACACAAAAGTGCCGGTTATTTCTGCGGGTATGTCCCTGAGCGAGGTTATTCAATTAGTAAGCAATACCGAAAGTTTTTATTATCCCGTTGTTGACAATGATAAAAAACTGATAGGCGCCATTGCGCTTGGAAATATCAGAAACACTTTCGCAACACAGGAACTACATGACTGGCTTGTAGCGCTTGATATTATGGAGCCGGTCATTGCCACTGTAACGCCGGATATTCCACTGTCGGAGGCATTCGAGGAAACCAAACGCCTCTACATAGAGCACCTGCCGGTTGTCGCATCCGATGAGGACAAAAAATTTATTGGCGTCCTGAATTACCGCCATGTTCGCAGGTTACTCAGTGCGGAAGTGCTATCAAGACAGCAAAAAGCCGATAGCATACACAGGGTGTCGGTTTCATAAAAATACAGGAAAGTCACAGTAATCAAAGCATTCGATAAGCTCAACTTATACATAATTTTGAAAATGGATTAATATGATTCATACATTCGTTAGCGCGAGCGCTGATATATTCGAACATTTTAACTTGGCCTTGCTGTTTGGCCTTATCATTTTGGGCGGCACGTTTGGAGCACGCCTTTTCCAAAAATTTCATATCCCTCAGGTCGTCGGCTGCATCGTCGTCGGAATACTATTGGGTGACGTTCTCAAAGTCATAACTCCAACAACCATTGAGTCTCTTGAACCCTTAATGATGTTCGCCTTAGGTCTAATAGGTTTTATGATTGGGGCGGAGCTTCGGGCTGAGGTATTTAGAAAATACGGCAGACAATTTTTTATCATCCTCTTTTCCCAGGGGTTTGGCGCTTTCTTACTTGTTGCGATTGCCGGTTCAGCAGTCGTATGGCTGGCTCTACCCTCCATCGTTGAAAACATCGGCGCGACCCAGAGAGTATACACCTCACTTGCAATGGGACTTTTGCTTGGCGCCATCGCCTCGGCCACAGCCCCGGCAGCAACAGTAAATGTGCTATGGGAATACAAAACGAAGGGGCCGCTGACGGCGGCGGTTCTGGCTATCGTGGCACTGGATGATGCGCTTGCGCTTCTGCTTTACCGCGGCGCGGCCACAGGTGCCAAGGCGCTTATGGGCACCAGCCAAAGTTCAGTATTAAACACAACACTCATCCTGCTGGCTGAAATTCTTGGGGCCATCGTGCTGGGAATTTTGGCAGGTGTGTTGCTTTTTTATCTCTTAAAGTTCGTCAGAGCCGACGATAAAATCCTGGAATTTGCGATAAGCTGTCTGCTGCTTGTTGTCGGTATTTCAATGATACCGAAAATCGACCCGATTTTGCCTGCCATGGCGTTCGGTATAACGATTGCCAACTTAATGCCCCGCCAGAGTAAGGGCACTTTCCAGCTCGTCGAAAAATTCTCGCCCCCCGTTTATACCGCGTTCTTCGTACTCGCAGGCGCCCATATGCAATTCGGCAAATTAAGTTTCTGGATGCTTATAATGATAGGTGTATATACCCTCTTTAGAGCAGCCGGTAAAATTTTCGGTTCATGGTTCGGTGCCCGGTATTCAGGCTCGGCTGCTGCTGTTCGTAAGTACCTGGGGATTTGCCTGCTTCCCCAGGCCGGCGTGGCTATCGGCCTGGCTATCCTGGCCGGCCAACAGTTCGATACAGCTCTCGGGCATACAATAATCATGGTCATAATGACAGCGACGTTTTTGATGGAAATACTCGGGCCGATGCTGGTTAAAGTGGGCGTGAAAAAGGCAGGCGAGGTTGGTCTTAATATCACAGAAGAGGACTTAATAAAAACGTACAAAGTCGCTGATGTCATGGATAAACAAATGTATGTTATTTTTACAGGTATGTCCCTGAGTGAGGTTATTCAATTAGTAAGCAACACCAATAGTTTTTATTATCCTGTTGTCGATAGTGATAAAAAGCTTGTGGGTGCCATTACGCTTGATAATATCAGAAACACTTTTGCAACACAGGAATTGAACGACTGGCTGGTGGCACTTGATATCATGGAGCCTGTTATAGCGACGGTTACGCAGGATATTCCACTTTCGGAGGCGTTTGAACAAACCAGGCGCCTCGATATAGAACACCTGCCGGTTGTCACTTCTGATGAGGATAACACACTCGTTAGTATCCTGAATTGCCGCGGAGTCCGAAGATCACTGAGCGCAGAAGTGTTGTCAAGGCAGCAAAAAGCCGATAGTATACATAAGGAAGACGTTTTGCACAAGGACACTAAAACAAGGTCCTGACAGTAATAATTGCTTAAATCGTCAAAGATTATATTACTATGGCCTATTTTTACGTTTTTGAAATTCTGAGGATCACCTCAGAACAAAGGACTCAACAACAATGGACCCGCTATTATCAATTGGGATAATGGTAGTGGCCGGTTTTCTTGGCGGACTGGCACTGGAAAAACTCAGGCTTCCCAAGATCAGCGGTTATATTATCGTCGGCGCCTTACTGAGCCCCTCCCTTTTGGAGATAATCCCAGAAGAAACAGTAGAGAGTCTGGACATCATCACTAAGATTGCCCTGGGGATTATTGCATATTTAATCGGCGGCAGCCTTAAGGCAGAATCGCTGCGGCACCTGAGGAAAAGCATTGCATGGGTGATAATATTTCAAAGTATAGGAGCATGCCTATTAGTAACGGTAGTATTGGCACTCACAGGTCATTTGGTAATTCCGGGCGAAACGTTTTGGCAGTACTATTTGCCGATGGCTTTTATCATCGGGGCAGTATCGTGCGCGACGGCTCCGGCGGCAACGATGGCGATAGTCAGCGAATATAAGGCAAAAGGACCATTGAGCACGACCTTATTGGCGGTGGTAGCACTCGATGATGCAATCGCAGTTATTGCCTTTGCCATCGCCACGGGGATATCTGAGCCACTGGCCAACGGCACCGACGGAATCTCTATTTACCAGACACTGGGCGTTCCGCTTCTACACATAGTCGCATCTATAGCGGTTGGCGCCGTTTTTGCCGTGGCCCTGATATATATCAGCAGGCTTGCGAAAGCGCGTGAATTGCTTTTAGCTGTGGTGTTCGGAATTGTAATGCTTTGTGCCGGGATCAGTAGTTATTTGGGCCTGTCATCAATTTTAGCTAATATGGTTATGGGCTTTATCCTTGTAAATAAAGTAAGAAGAACGGAAGTTTTCGGCGTCCTCCAGGATGTCGAGGCCGCACTATACGCAGTTTTTTTTGTATTGGCCGGCCTTCATTTTGACTTTCACGTCCTTAAAGCGACAGGCATACTGGCAATGTTGATAGTTCTGGCTCGATGCCTGGGCAAATATGCGGGAACATGGATCGGCGCAAAGATTTCCGGGGCGCCGGATACAGTGAGAAAATATTTAGGCTTTGCACTGCTGCCAAAGGCAGGAGTTACCATAGGTTTGATTCTGTTAGCTTCAATGAAGTTCCCCGGCTTCGGGGACGTTATGCTAAGCGCCGTACTGGCCTCGACTATCATAAATGAACTGATTGCACCGCCGCTGGTAAAATACGCGATATCAAAGGCAGGTGAAGTGGGCCTTAATATAACCGAAGATGACCTGATAAAAACTTATAAGGTTGCCGACGTCATGGATACAGAGCCGACAATTATTCCACAGGAGCTGCTGCTACAAGAGATACTCGAGGTATTCAGCAAATCGGATAGCATGTGTTATCCGGTTGTTAACGGTCAGTCTCAGCTTATAGGTATCATCACAATTCCGGGTATTAAGGAGATGTTTGCGAACAGGGAATTCGCCGGTTGGCTGCTGGCCTGTGATGTTGCCGAGCCGGTACGGGACAAAACAAATCCGAATAAATCGCTCGAAGAGGCGATGGAGTGGATGAGGCGATATCATTTGGAAAACATACCCGTAGTAGCCAGTGACGAGAGCGATGAGCTTGTCGGTGTTCTGGACTATCGCAAGACCCTGCGTAAAATAAGCGCCGAAGTCCTGCACAGGCGCAAGACGGCCGAAGAGATGGCTCTTGTAAAAAGTCAGCCCTAATATTTCATATCTTTTTTCAGTTGCTCTTTTCGAGTCGGGGATTTTTGTTGTAAGCAGTACGGAAACGGGCTGTGGATTCTTGAATAACGTTATTTCGCGTGGCGGCCTGGCTTCTTGTTTAGGCTAACCGGCTGACTTACCGCATTTTTACCGGCAACGATTACTTTTTCTTTTTCTCTTCAGGACGCACCGGCTGAGGACAGCTTGTTGCAAACAAGACCTGACCAGTGACGTCATCCACAACATTCCTAATATGGTTCCGCACCCAAACTGGTACCAATTCGTCATCCGGGAGATGGCGAAATGCCGTTGGTATTGCTTTCAAGGGGCGCGGTGGAATCCCCCGCAGGGTGATGGCCCAAACCGGGCGGGGCTGGGCAGAACCCCTCGACTCCATCACATATAACCCGTAAAACTCTTTGGCCAGAAAAGGACTGCCTATTCCTTTTGAGAGAACCGCATCCAGTGCATCAAGGAAGTTTATCTTCGGCGGCTCCGCTGGAAAGCCGTGATAGATTTCTCCCATACGCATCAACTGGATCTCGGCCTCTTTAGCAGGAGGCTCCGGCAGCATATTGGGATCGTTGACATCGCATGTCGAAGTAATTCTTAGGAGGTGACCGGTATTCGGGTCAATCAGCACCTCAAAAGTGCGGAGATACCTGTCTTTGAACCCAGGTATAGCTGACTTTAGCTTCAGACGTACATTCTTGATTTTTATGCGCCAGACATTCTTTTTCCCATTGATTTGCCTGTGCAGAAACGGCGTATTATCATCGTTGACATCTACTCGCCTAAAGGACTTTGTTATTTGCTCAAGTGTTTCAAAACCGGTCAGTTTATCAATATAGGCGTCCACATTGTCAAGTTTATTTAGGTCCGTTCCGCTTAGCCGGGCAAAACAACAATTCCTAAGCACACACATCACAAGCATGATTAACAACGCTTTACGCAATATAAATATTAAGTGTAATTTGCCTGAACGTCTCATACTATTTTCTCCTTTATTGTCGATTATATCATATATATTTTTTGTCATCAAGTTTTCCAACAACAAATTTACATTATGTTTAAGGGCAGGTCTTTTCACCGGGCTCTTTGTCCCATATATTGAAAGCAGTGCCACTGACGTGCTCTGCTCCCCACTTGTCCGTTGAATCGGCCACGTCAGCCTCGGTCAATCCAGCGGGCTGATAAGAACCACCGTCTTTTTTATACTGGCAACCTGTGAAATTGCACTTATTCCCAGAAGTACCCGGCATATCATCTTCCAGATTGTGAACCTCACCAGACCAATACACTCTGCCGCAGGTCTTGTCGTCCCAGTAGCTGGCGAAATCTGGCCACGTATGCCAAGCTGTTTCATTATAGTAAAATGTCCAAATTCCCGTACTTTTGTCAAACTCAGCTCTGTAAGTGTTAATACTGCCTTCGCTCGGTGCCCCCTGCCAGTCGAGTTTTTGATGATTGCCTGGCCCCTTTACTTCTGCGAAACGAGCTTGACCTATCTCCCCTGCACTCATTGTTCGTAGATAACCGGTCTCGCCAAATGCACCATAATCATCATCAATTATGCCTAATATTGCAGCTTGCAATCCCCCTGGCTGCAAAGGGCAGTCTTCACAACACAAATCTCCATATCTGGTCTTAATCGTCGCTTCGACCCCAACAAGAAGAGATACATATTTTTGTGCACTTATATGCGAAAGCTGCGGCGTGCAACAACACCTAACAGTAAGGTCGCAATCATGATCAGAATCAGTCGTCTGTCCATTATATGTTGCCCTGACCCAGTCAGAATTTACAGACGAACTCGGCGTATCAGTATGTAACCTATAATTATCAGGGCCTGACTCTTCGCCATTTGGCTTTTTCATTGAGCCATTGCTCGTAGAGAATGTACTATCGGCGGTAACATTTTCAACAGTACCATTAACACAAATCCAAGCTTCAAAATCCTTAGTTTCGTTATCACACACGACCGCCAGAGTCGGAATTACAGTAAAACCATCAATGATGTCGATTTCTCTTGACTCGCTACAATCATCGCATTCTGCCCAAACTATTTTCGTACCCGCCGAACTCCAGTTTGTGGTGAACGTTTCCCCGCCTTCTTGTGTTTCTGGGGTACCACCACCCCACCAGTATATCAGGTCGTAGTTTCCAGAAGTAGAAGTTACGACTCTAAAGGTAACATCTTCATTGGTACAAGCCACTTCCTGGCCAGCAGGATCTGTATCGACAGACTCTACCTCTACAACAGTAACGGCGCATGTATCTGTCTTTGATCCACAGCCTGGAGCATCCTCCCTCTGCACCGTCACTTTTGCAGTGTAAGGAGAATCATCGATAGACATATACTCATGACTTGCTGTCTCGCTATATGTGCCACTCGAGGTTGGACCGGAGCTGGAATCGTAAGTATACTTTGTGGTTGATGAACCGTCTCCAAAGTCAAAAGTCCACTTTATCGGCCTGCCTTCTGAATCAGCATCGACAGTGCACTCCGCATAAAAGTAGACTGTTGAATCTCTACATATAGCAATGGAGGTATGTTCTTTATTGCTAGCCTCAGATGAAGTTTTCCCTACCCACATTTCAGCATCGGTTACGCAACAGGCTGTAGCTTCCTGAAGAAATACCTGAGCAAATAAAACGAAGCAGACAACAATGAAAATCAGACTTTTAGCCTTATGTTTTTGCGGTTCAGTATTGCCAACATTTCCAATCATCGTTATTTCTCCTGTAACTCTCTGAGTTTATCTATGATATCCTTTGCAAAAATCGTATCCGGATATACGCTCAGCGCAACTTGAAGCAGTGCTATCGCCATCGACTTGTCACCCATTTTCTCGTGACACGTAGCTAAGTTTGAAAAAGCTAATGGAGCGTTTTCGGTTTCTGGATAAAGTTCCACATATTCCACGAATATGTCTGCGGCTTCTGAATACTTATTCATGTTAAAAAGATAAACGATACCCTGGAAAAACAAAGCGTGCTGCGAAAGTGAATCGTTGGAGTAAAGATTTCGTTGCTGCTCGAACCAATAAACGGACTGATCGTAATCTTTTAATCTCCTGTACATAATACCCAATCTGTAGGGTGCGCGCCAGCCGTAACGGCTATCAGGATACTGTTCCACAACTTTCGTATAGTATTGAATCGCCTTCTTATAGTTATCCAGCCGGTTATAGCAGGTGGCAAGAAGATATGGGATTTCACTCTCACGTTGGCTTTCGGGATATGCGGTCAATATAAATTCCCACAGTTCAATAGCCTCGGAGTAATTCTCCTTATAGAAGTATAGTTCGCCAATCTGGAATATTGCCGAATCCGCACCAGGATGGTCGTTAAAATCGGCAATAATTTTATCCAAAGCAGACATGACGTTTGGGTCATTTCCCATGTCAAAAAATAACTTTGCCAAGTTCATTTGTGCCCACATCGCTTCGGTGTC
>JABAHP010000297.1_pt1 | contig 25396 bp, 51 predicted proteins | sample 7062081 | NCBI WGS metagenome assembly JABAHP01 (sample SAMN14534357, study PRJNA622989) | marine sediment metagenome | biome: marine biome [ENVO:00000428]; feature: marine pelagic biome [ENVO:01000023]; material: deep marine sediment [ENVO:00002113] | place: India: Gulf of Kutch | collected...
GCTGGGTACTACCTCCATAGACGAGTACCGAATCCACGGCCAAGCGCAAGTAATTGCCTGAGTCATCTATGGGGTTCTTGGTATCGTAGGAGGCAACGATATGGTAATCAGTACCGGCAGTCCACGCAGATATGTCCGATTGTACGTACTGCCCATCGTAGTAGAAGGTGAGCAGCCCTGCTGGGGTTATGTACAATGCTGCCACACTTCCCGTAGTATGGCATATACGCCTCAGGTATCCTATGTTACCATCCCACTCTGGGCGTATCCATAGGGAAATAGTGCCCTGATATTGGTCAAAGTTGGCGTAGAGAGGATTGATGGCATTGCCAATGGTGTTACCTCTAGGAAAGGACAGCACGTCCCCAGTACCAGTCCCATCCCAGTTACCCTGGACCAGAGGCGCTGCCTCGAACACCAAGCCAGCGTTACGAGAGCCCATTCCAGGGGTGAAGGTCCAGAGCCCAGAGTTGGGTCGGAATATCTTGCTACCCTTTACGGCGGCCAGCTGCCGGAAACCTGCGCCTCCATGGCCCTGGAGGACTCTACCTCCGGCACCGGCGCCGCCTATCAGGCGTACAGGCATTGGTTTACCTCATCCCAGTCCAGTTCACTGTGTCGGCTGCGTCAGTACCAATGGCGTACAGGAGGGAAGGGTCGCAAGGAAAGGAGACGCTCTCCCCAGGGTTCAGCTCGTGCCTTGGCCAGTGATTGGGGCCTACCCGAATGGTCCCAACACTGTTGTAGCTACTCTGCACGAGACACTGCCAGCAATCTTGGTCGGCGGCGGCCAGCTGGGTCTTGACGCCATTACCTATGACCAGCTGATCCGATACCACCTTATCGTAGGTTTCGACGGTACGCACTACTCCGTCTGCTAGGTTAGTCATCTAGTAACCTTCCCTTTGTGCCCTGCGAATAGCCCTCCGTGCCGCGTTCTCGGCTCCGCGCCTTAGCTGAGGACCCATCTCGTCCAGTATGTCCTGCTCGAAGTTCCTAGGCTCAATCCCAGGCCACCAGACCGCCTGCCTGTAGGCAGCTTTGGCATACCGCCCCGCGCCGCCGTACACACCCCCGGCCTTCGTGCGTGGGTGATAACGAGCTAGTCGGAGCGTAGCTGGGTAGTAATGGCCCCTCTTCAGCCCTCTAGGAGAGTATCTCCTCTTAGCATAAATGTACCGGCCTTCCGGCCAGCTTACTCCCCTGCTGACGTAGAACCAGAATCTGGCCCCGCTACCCTCTACTACCAAGTCTGAGAATATAGCTGCGGAGCTTAAATGGCTCCTTACGTCAAATTTGATGTCCGCCTTCCATCTGAAGGTGCGCCTACGGGCGGCGAATAGTATGGTGTTCCTGGCTTGGCCGTCCATCCACTTGAGCATCTCGTCCCTGAAGGCCGGGACGTTAGCAAACACTCCTCGTGTACGGAATGCCCTATAATATACGAAGGCCACATCTACCCACCAAACCTCTTCAGGACGTAGCATCTGCCGTCACGATAGACCCTAGCTCTGGGTCCGTTCTCCCGCCATGCTGCCAAGTCGCTGTAACGCACGTCGTACATCCGCTCTATGGGGATCTCCTGCCCCAGAATCTCCGCCGGCACGCACCCTTCGTGTACCAGTAGCTGGCGGGCCTCCTCCGTACTAATCATGCCTAGGGCTCTGTCCTCTACGGGCATCTGCCGTACAGGCTCCTCCTCGACCTCGGCCTCCTCTGGCGGTCCCGCCTGCGTAGCCGAGTTAGGGGAGGCTTCCCACATCTTGCGGATATTCTCTATCTTCAGGCCGTTGATCTCTGCAGCTGTGCGGTCTTCCTCATCGTCACGGTAGTCAAACCCGAACGAGACATCGTCGGGGGTGCTGTCTGGATGGTTGAGCTGCCGCTCTATACCAGTGAAGATAGGCCCCTCTCCCTTACCTTTGGCCTTCTTGTGCATGATCTCCGTCTCGGTAGCAGTACCAAGAGGGCCAGCAGACATAGGCATGTACTCGCGAGCGTCCACTCGATAGGCCAGGGCGAAGGCAATAATGGCCATCTCAAACTGGTCACGCTCTGTAAAGTGCTCGGGGAGTCGGGAGGTTTCCAGTAGCTCCACGTTAAGCGGGAACTGGGGGTCTAGGGCGAAGGCTACCATCAAGTCTCTCCAGACGGTATTGCCCTCGTTGTGTTGCCTAGCAGCGTACACCGCCTCTAGATCCTCCCACTGACGCCTGGTCATATTCGAGAGAAATAGGATACCTGTCGGCGGCAGGTCGCTCAAGCGTTCAGCCTTATAGGTGGCATAGAGGCGGAGTACTTCTGCTATTGTAACGGCACGGCTGGTTCCACAGTAACCCACGCCCTTGTATTGGTTCCTCCCATCCGGCATGTCTACCATCCAGCAGACCTGGGAGCGATGCAAGGGTATGAGCTTCCCGTTGTCGTTCCGCCAAACTAGCGGGAACTCTGGGTCCCCATTGGGGATAGTGCGAGATTCGTCTAGATGGGCAAATCCCAGACATGGCCCCGACCTGTCTGCAGAGCTTGCCCTCAGCCGCTCTAGCACACCCCCGCCGTCCCGTGAAAGGTAACCCTGGACCCACTTAGAGCCTTCAGCGTCCCATCCAGCCCCGAAGCCTATGTCGTACAGCAGGGCCTTGCGGTAGTAGAGAGCCAGGGATAGCGGACCCTCGAAGTACCAGCTACAACCTACTACCTTAGCAACGAGAGTGCTGAAAGCTCCGCTCAGGATATCATTACCCTGAGCCTTAATGAAGTCTACGAGCCAGTTGTCACGATCGACTGACCAATACTCAGGGCACTCAGTAAGCCTAAACTGAGTCTGTAGCAGTTGGGCCTGCAAATCCCTGAGGGTGTAGTTGGTGCCCCTCTTCTTGCGGTTCTTTGGGTTCTGGACTGTCATGCCAAATTCAGATGACGGCACCTGTAATCTCCCTGCGACGTGGCCACTAGCCCATCAATGGGCCGGCGTCTGTAGTAGTTGCTGTCGCTATCTTGTGTGGGGCGAATGAACCTGTACTTCTCGCCCGTAGTCTTACACGCAGCATTATCTACATGAGACCGCAGCACGCTATTCCCCCCGTGGGCGATCCTGCGGTTAACGATCTGTTCATACAGGCTCTCGTCCGCCAGGTTCCTCATAGCCCCCTGGTCGAACTGCAGCACCTTAATGCCGTTACGCCTAGCCCTCTGCATCATCTGTACGAGCTGATACTTATCGTAGGCCACTTCTACTAGGTTATACTTGTCTGCCCACTCGTACAGGGTCTTCTCTACAGTGCTCTCTAGGTCGATAGCACCGCCTCTAGGCGGCTCCCAGGCCCGGAAGGCCCTTATCATGGTCTCCTTGTCCGGGTTCTTGGGGTGCCTAGATACCAACGTAGCCGCACAACAGTCGTGAGTTACCGCAGCGTCCAGGCCCATTACCACTGGAGTCTTAGAGTCCAGAGGGGGTACCCTAGTCTGGCATGCGTCCCACCACTCTATGGGAATTGCCTTATCTACCGACGTAACCCACAGGTTCCTATGGATGCGGTCAAACTCTGCCGGTGTGAGTAGCTGGGCTTCCTGGGCGTAGTACTCTTCTGTCTGCCAAGGCATCCGCCTTGCGGCATCGCCCGAATCCCAGTAGCAGATCATCTTAGCTACGTCGTTGATGTAGACAGGCAGCTCTGGAATGGAAGGGTGCCTGCGGCTATGCATCGTTCCTAGCTCATACAGCGAATAGAGTACGTTACTCTCATCGCTATACCCAGCATAGCTCTCTACCCACCGTATAGCCCTCCCCTGACGTGTGGGAGGGATAGTCATCTCACTCCAGAGCCGCTCCTTATGCTGATGTCTGTAACCCCACATCTCGCTCCACAGCGTCAAACTAGGGTTAGCCCCGGCAGAGCCTGTGGGGTCGCAAGGGATAGCTTCTATGAACGTGCCGTTAGGGAGCGTAATCCGAGTCCTGGTAACGTGCCAGTTGATGTTAGGGTTCAGCCTAACGAACCTCTTGATGGCCTCCAGTACTCGGTCAGAGCTCTGCTTGCCGTCGTTAGCCAGGCAATAGATCTCTTGATATGGTCCTTGAGTCGCGGCGAACCAGGCTCCCACACCCGCAGCTATTCTGGTCTTGCCGCTCTTCTTGATGGTGCTATAGACTACAGTGCTGTACGGAAAGAATCCCGACGTGTCCTTCAGTAGTGCTGCCCTCAGTAGCCTCTTCTGCTTGGGATGTAGTATGATAGGGCCGGGGGGCTTCAGTGCTCCGGTGTACGGGTCCCTTGGGTCCTCGATGTAGAAGTTCCTCTCCATCCAGGATGCAGGGTCACTATTTACCAGAGCCTGAAGCGCCCTCCTTTGGTCCCGGCTCAGTCGTTCGGCCATCGATCAACATCCCTCTAGCTTCCATGACTTCTCGGGCCTCTGCCAGTAGCTGGGCGTCGGACGCTGTCCCATGTACATTCAGTACGTTGACGTTTATGTCCCGCCCTCCCTGGCCTTCCTCGATTCCCAACGCGAATCGCTGTATCTGAATTGCTGTCTTAGCAAATTGTAGCATGACCGACGGAGATAGCCCAGGCCTGACCCTAGTCTCTACTGTCCCGTCTGGTAGCGTTATCTCCTCGTAGATGGTAGCACGTAGGGCTCCTAGGGACTCCCCTACCTTAGCTAGCATCACCTTGGCCAGGTCGTTGGTAGTCTCCCTTAGCCTCGCTACCTCGTGGGCTACCTCTAGTTCCCTAGTCTCGTCCCTCCACCTGTCGTACTCTAGGGCCCTTTCCTTCCACATCCATGTCTTAGCCAGCTGCAGGAACTCTTTGGGCGCTCTTAGAGCCAGACCTCTCCTATCGGATTCAGTGCGTAGCACCTCTTCTCGGTAGGCCCTGTAAGCTGCCGTGACGTTGCGCCTGTGCGGTGGTAGGCCCCTATAGCATTTGAATTTGGCAAACGCGATGCTGTCCTCTTCGTCCTGCTGCTGCCAGATCGGTACGAGGTCCGTGGAGAGAGCGGTCTCTTCAGTTGCGGTCATTCCTACGCACCTCTCGTACCTTGCGGAGGGCCACGTTGGTCTGGCGGGCCTGGTTGCCTGTGGGTCCTACCGGTTTACGGGCCGGGGGGTGTGAGTGTTCCGGCCTGGCGCATCCGCAGGTAGTACACTGGCTCTCGCGGACAGACTCGATAAGGCAGACGATGATGCGGTCCTCCAAGGAGAGAACTAGCTTGTCTCCGGCTTTCATAGTGCCCCCTACTCGTTAATACAAATGCAGGGCGGGACGGCGGACTGACATGTCCCTCGTCTACCCTGACTCGAACTCGGAGTGGTACATCTCTACTGGTAATAGTATAGGGGGTAACCGTGGATTAAGTCAAGTGGGCATTTGGCTTATGTTTTCACGGGTAGAATGTAAGATGCTGTGGGTCAGTTGGGGTGTATGGGGTAGTATCCGCTCAGTACGAATAGTACCTACAGGCGACTCGCCCTAGGGGGGGTTTTCGCTCGTTTTAGGTCTTTACTTTTCGCTCGTTTTAGGGTATAATATAACTAGAGTTTAGGAGAGGGGGAGCGGCGAGACTCCCCCTCCTAGAGAGAGGGGAGAGCCCCTCTAGAAAGAGAAAGAGCGATGCCGAGGAAGAAGGTCTACGAAGTAACGGTACTTAAGCCGTTCGTCTGCGAGGAGGATACTTTTCTAGGGGATACCCCCTACGCGAAAGTAACTACCGAGGACCTTAAGGAGCACTTTATAACTCTTAAGGCCGCCCTCCCCCTCCTCGACCTGGCCTGGCCGCAATACGTAAGGCGGCTAATGGACCAGGGGAAGCTCTCCGGTATCAAGGTCCCGGTCGGGAATACTACTAGAGTACTAGTAGACCGGCGCTCTGCGGAGCGGAGAGCGGAGCAGCAGAAACGCCGAAAGAACTACCGCAACTTTATCCTCCGAATCTCCCTAGAAGACGAGGCCGGGGTGCGGGCAGCCCTAAAAGAGGCGGGGATAGACTACGAGTTAGAGATTGCCTCTAAGAAGAAAAAGGCTACCGAGACAGAAGAGACGGTCGAGACTATAATCGCCGCCTTAATCTCGGGATAGCCGCGAGCGAGCGAGGGCCTCCCCTAGGAGGGAGGCCCTCCCCTAGGAGGGAGACCGATGAGCGACCAGAAGACGCGAGTCCAGAGGCAGAGGCGCATCCGCCAGAAGGAAAAGGCCAGGTACGGCAGGCGGGACTACGGCAAGCGCCGACGGCACGGTAGAAAGTAGCAGTGGAGGGCCTCCACCCGGAGGCCCTCTCCCCTCTCCCACGAGCCACCCCCCACTTCGTATAGTGACTGTGCGACCCCCACACGTGTGCGTGGCCCACCTGTAAACCTCACAATGGGCTCCCCCCACGTGTAAACCTCTCACTGCCACCGGCCGGCCTTGTAAACCTCTCGGGGCCACACCTGTAAACCTCGCACTGGGCCCCGCGCACCTGTAAACCCATCACGTGTGCTACCCCTCTGCGCCACTCCACACCCCCTAGCCGTACCTGTGATAGTTACACTGTCGAGAGGCAGTGAGTGCGCTTACACTCCCGCACACGACGTTTCACAATGTGCCTAGCCGTGGCAGGGGTGGACTCTAGCCCGATTCTATAGTATAATAGAGGGTAGGAGTTTTAGCAGTCGAGCCGAACTACTAGCAGAAGGAGGCAACACATGTCGGAGCAACAGAGTAACCTGGAGAGAGTAACGAGGGCAGTACTAGAGAATTACCTGCCCGGCATTAGGGAAGAGGATCTGGACCCAGAGGAGGGGGACGCAAATCCCTGCCTCTACCTGGGACACCCGGTCCCCACAGCTGGAGAGGGAGTAGAGGTCTACCTTAACCTGGCGTCTAACGGTGGATGCGCCTGCCTGCACGACAGTACCGGAGCGATAGTAGAGGAACTAGAGGATACCATGTTCGCTATCCTACTGGGCCTCAGGCTCTTTACTAACTTGCGGGACCGCGCCTCCCCCGAGGAGATGCTTACACTGGTAGACTCCTACGCTCCCCCACCAGGGCCCTACTCCTATCCGCCAGGCCCCCCGGCCGAACTGGCCCCAGAGGAGGACTAAGTATGGAGATACCGACCGGTCTCTACACTGGAAGGGCATACGTACCACGCCCCAGACTACGTACTACCACCATAGACCTCGAAGAGTGGGCGGACGTTCTGCGTATCTATCGCACGGACCGTCCCCCCACCGAGGACGACGTACTGGAGGCACTCATAGCCGAGGCAGCTGTCGAGAGACCCTACCCAGGCTTCGATGCCGACAGGAACGGGTACCAACTGCCGGAGGATAATGACCTCATCTCGCAGTTCGCAGTGGACTTCGCGAATACCCACCCTATCGCTACCGCACTGGAGCGCCTCTACTACCGCATCTGCGACCTACCTCACTGGGCCAAGCGCCTTATCCCCAGAGCCTTCGACCGCTGGTGGGCATCGGTAGGGTGGCGCATACTCGTATCCCAGTGGGACTGGATTCGTGACTACATTATTAGCCGGGTAGTGTCGGCGGTATACTACTACCGAGCACATGAGATCGTAGGCCTAGACTACCAGAAGGGAGGTAACTAATGCCAGCAGAGAAGAACTTCATCGTTACGGTCACCATTAAGGACGACCAAGTGGTCCGCGCCTGGGTGGTAGACGAGCGCGGGGGCGGCTGGGGAGCAACGAGCGCGCAGGCAGTGTCGAGCGGCCTAATCCTAGGACTCTACGCGGCCTCTGACCCAGACCTCGCGTCCCTCCCTATAGCGGAGCAGGTAGACGTACTCAGCAGGCTACTCGGCAACTGGTCGAGTACGCCCCCACCAGAAGGGAGCTAACCAGTATGGATCAGAGACTGTTCGCGAACGTGAGAGCACTAGAGCGGGCCGGACTTACCCCAGGGGCAGCGAGAGTGGGGGCCATCGCTATCGAGAGGTCGGGGCGCTCGGTACCCCCTCTGGAGGCAGGAGCCGAGGCCTTCCGTAGGCGCTCGGAGAGGTACACTGCCAACCTCGTAGCTCTACAGGAGGTCGGGTTCGACTACCTCCACTCAGCCCAGGGAGCCTACGACATAGAGAAGGAGGTACTATGATAGTTGAGAGGCTGATAGGGTACCAGTTGAAGGTAATCAGCCGGGAGGAGGCGAGTGTCCGCAAGGCGCTCGCCCTCCTGTCCAAGGCTAGCCCCTCCTCCTTCCTAGGGAGGAAGTGGGGACCGGTCCAAGTGCTAGACGAGGAGCTAGGCGCCTGGGTATACGTCGGGCGGCTAGACTTTACAGACGCGAAGCATCTCATGCCCAAGGCTCTCGTGATAGGGAAGCCGCAGGGAGAACTGGAGGCACTAGATGAGTAACAGAATCAGGATTCAGAATACTCAGGCAGTGGAATGCCGTATCTGCCACGCACGCGGCCGACGGATTGCCGCCACGAACGAGGTAATCCTGGACGACAACACTGAGGACTCCCGCGCTGAACTCAGGTCGGTACTAGACCTGCATATGCATATCTGGTACGAGCATAACGACTCGGGACCCTTTACCACCAACGAGGTAGCATTTGTCAACTTCGAGGTCCCATTCGAGTTCGATGCACTGAAGAGACCGCACGGGTCTAAGGTCTCCTACCAGGAGTGGGCCCTCACGGTTATACGCGCATGGCTGACCGACCCTGCCTTCGACCCGAAGTACCACGGCTGCGAGCATAACTGGGATACCATCCCCTTCTAACCTGCCAGCGACGACTGGCTACACGCGCGACGCGCAGAGGAGGCTAACATATGAATACCACAGTAAGAGACGTTCTGGCGAAAGATATCGAGCTACAGCAGAGGCAGATCAAGAAGGCAGTGGAGATCATCCGTGACATCAGCCGCGCCCTCGCGGAGACCCCACCAGAGGTCCTCGCCCTGGAGATACCCGAGGACTCCCACTGTTATACGGCCAGCGATGGCAAGGTCCAGGTGTGGCAAAGATGCTACGACTCGGGCAAGTACTGGAGGTCACTGGACCGTAAGCAGGAGCGCCAGCCTCTGTTCCTCAGGGTTCTGAACGCAATGGGGCTAGACAGGGTAGACTCCACTAGGTACCCAGCTACTAACTACAGTACTCCTCGCCAGGTGTTCCTCTTCGACTCCCCAGAGATCCCGGTCCAGATGGAGTTCACCTACTGCTCTAAGGGGGACTGTCGCAAGGTCGTCGTCCAGCATGAGATGGAAATCTGCGGCGATATCCCTGACGGCTACCATCTGGTAGAGGAGCTAGAGGCCGACTGAACTCACCCCCGCGACCCCACCCCTCGCCCCCGAGGACTACCAATGGGGAGGGCCCAGTGCAGGGCTCTCCCCTTCTCTACGCCCTATGCCTACACCCGGACCGGCTCACCTGTCATCAGCCGGCCGCCCCACTCTGTAAACCTGCACCACTGCCGCCCCCACCCCCGACCCCGCCCGCCCCACCTAAAGCGCCCGTGGCTACCCACCAAGCAATTCCGAGGCAGGGGTTGACGCTAGCCGAATGTTCGCTTATAATAAGAGCATCGGTTCTTTACGTCTCAGGGCTAAAAGGCCCACTTTTACCACCCCAATAAGGAGGGTTAACAATGGCGAAGCGATATGTTTTACCAGAGGAGCACGCGCACTACCTCACGCTCGACGAGGCCTGCAAGGCACTCGGTTTCTCCGAGAAGTCCAAGCCCCATGTCCGACGGCTCGTGGCCAAGGAGAAGAAGCTCAGTGGCGTCAAGTACGATATGGGCGCGCACGAGCAATGGTTCATCGACCCAGACTCCATCGCCCACTATCTGGCCACCAAGCGGGCCTCCCCCACCGCCAGCGGCATGCGGCGCTGGGCGTTCCGTTTCCGCGAGGCAATCATCGACATCGACGGCGTGACCACAGCTGTCCAGAACGAGTTGGAACGCCAGGGCGTCGCCACCAAGAACGACCAGGGCGAGCCCAACTGGACCTTCGGACCGTCCTACACCAAGAAATCCGGTGGCAAGTCCAAGAAGGCAGAGGCCGGGGCCCAGCCGGAAGAGGTCGTGGTCGCCAACGTCGTGGCCTCCATCATCGCAGGTATGGACGAGGATCTGTAACCACCTAGCTCGGCATCGCCCCCTCGTCTAACCCAGTCCAAGGGCCTCACCCCCTCTCGCAGGGGTGAGGCCCATCTCTCGTTCTACCCCCTATCCACCCGCCGCACCGCACCGCCAGAGAGGAGCCACAGATGGACTTAGGTAAGATAAGAGATCTACATGCCAGTCGCCAGGCTCACTACGACGCTGTCACATCTATCAACGCCACACTGGAGGCGCTCATGACTGAGGACTACGCCTCAGGCAAGCACTCGGTCAAAGCCATCTGCACCGCCTACAAAGTCTCCAGCGCTACCTTCTACTCTATCCTGCACGCCCAAGCACACCCCCTCAAGCGAGGGCCGGTAGGTCCCGACGAAATCTCTGCCATCATCGCGGCCTACCAGAGAGGGGCCACCATGGCCTCTATGAAGCGTACCTTCAAGCGTTCCCACGAGACCATATCCAGGGTACTCGAAGATGCCGGCGTCAACCGCTAGCAAGTCCTCAGGAGAAAAATATATATAATAATTATACCCCTGCCGCATTTTCGAGAGGGCGGCTGCCTATATCTATATACGGATATACTATTCATATATATATAGGTATATATAGATAGATAGTATAATTATATATGTTTTTTTCCTGAGGGCTTACTAGCCTGACACTGGCACCCGTTCACCTAGGAGGTAGCACATATGACCGACCAGACTAGCACCACCCTCAACCTTAAGGAGATAGCCACCAGGCTAGAGGTCCGTGGCTACAGCGTGGGAGCCATAGCTGGCGCGCTAGACTTGAAGCCCAGCACGGTCAACCTACTGCTAGGCCGCGAGCCTCTGGGCATCAACGGGGACCTGGTGGACGATCCCCACCGATTAGAGTTGGAAGCAAACGTTACCAGACTCTATCACGAGCTGCAGTGGCCAGCCCACGATATATGCCGGCACCTTAGCATCTCCACGGCTACACTCTACACTATCGTCAGGGACCTACAGCTCCCCATGCGGAGAGGTAAGACTCATCTCTCTGAGCAGACTGTAGAGATCATGCTGGAGGCCTACATGGAGGAGGAGATCTCTGTAAAGGAAATCTGTCGTATCCTCCAAGTCTCCCCCAATACACTCTACTCGTACGTGGATGAGGCAGATATCCCAAGGCGCCGTCAGAGTGGGTAAGCAGTACACCATTGACGCCAGCCGGATTCTATAGTATAATAGTAAGGTAGGGAGATTAAGGCGACAAAAGACTTATCAACAGGCCCATACAGAAGGAGGTAGCTATGTCCGACAGGCAGTACGCTCCGCTAGAACCAGTACCGCTAGCCCAGCCACGCACGCCACCCAAGGCACCAGACTTCCCACTACCGCCGGGCAGCTATGACGCCAAGATACTAGGCATCGATGTCACCCACGAGGGACCTATCCTGCTACAGATAGAGGTTACAGACCCCACCACCCAGACCTCTATCGTTATGGGTACAGAGGTAGGACGCACCAGACCTACCCCCATCCATAACTTCAGGGCGGCGGCCTTCGCCTACCTACAGGAGAAGTACCAAGGTACTCCAGACGAACAGCTAGTCACCGAGTACGTAGAGGAGGCCGAGCACCAGGAGGGCCAGGAGTACTGGTACGAGAACTTCCGTATCAGGAACGCAGAGGGCGAGGAGGTACTGGACGAGACTACGCTGGTCAGAGACATAGATGGCTACACAAATGCGGTGCGAGAGCTAAGAGCCAGCACTGCCACCGTCACCAGGGCCCAGCCAAGCCGCACCAACCACCCGCGCCATCGCCGCGCCAGGCGCACAGAAGGGAGGCCAAATGTCGGGAACACGACTACAGATCCGAATGCTCCGCCCGTGGGTCTTAGTGCCCCACAAGTCACTCACAGACGTGGTTAAGTACGCTAAGAGGCATAACCTACTACTGCTCCAGCAAAAAGACTACGCCCAGATATGTAAGGATAGTATCTGGGTCAACTGGTGGCAGAATGGGTCTAAGCTCTACTGCCGGCCCATGGACCCCAAGCATGGCCGCGCCCTAGTATCCCTAGGGTCCTGCGGTCAGTTCTGCTGTGAGGTCTGTGGTAGCGTAAGGTTGGAGAGTAAGATGCGGATAGTCCGTGTAGGCACAGGCCCACAGGACTACTTCGAGTACACTGTATGCGTATCGTGTCTAGGCCACGACTGCCTCCTAGAGGTACAGAGGAACAACGAGCTCCCCTATATAAGGATACTACAATGAACACCCACGTCTCGGTATTCCACCCTAGCGCCGCCAGCTCCGCGCCAGGCACTACCGCGCCCCGCCAAGAGGACGGTTACTGGGAGATACGCAGGAGCTATCAGGAGTACTACCCACTGATAACCGCCTCTGTTATCGTAGGTATCACCCCCAGTGCGCTCTACTACATTGTGGACAAAGGTCGCATACCTATGTACGTAGTAGAGGGTACTCGTAGGATCAAGCACGAGGACCTGGTAGAGTACATGGAGAAGGTGAGGAGTAACGCCGAGGGCAAGGACAACATCAGCCAGATGCTGCCAGGCCCGGCCTACGATCGCACTGCCAATCTCCCGGAGATGACAGAGGAGCTACGCCCGCTGGTAGAAGAGGTAAGGAGGCTGCTGTCATGAACGGGATACGACTACTATCCTTGGACCCAGGCGTTACCACTGGCTGGGTAACCGCAGAGGCTATCCCAGGTAAGCTCCCCGTAGACGTACCACTCTCTAAGCGTACAGTGGCAGAGTGCGACAAGGGATACGTCCGACTGCTGGGCTGGGGACTCTACTCTAACCTAGCAGACCGAGACACTATACTCACCTACCTCAGCGGCCCACTGCGTGAGCCCGACGTGGTAGTGTTCGAGGAGTACCGAGTACGCCCAGACAAGGCGCTCCAGCATATCGGCTCCACCGTCCCCACCATCGAGGAGATAGGACGTATCAAGCTCTGGTGCTTTGAGCGGGACATCGTATACGTCGCCCAGACAGCTGGGCAGGCGAAACATCGGTGGCCCTCTGAGCGCATCAGGCTACACTTCCCTGAGCTTGCCATGTATCCGTCTAGTACCAAGATATACGCGGACATACTGAACAAGCATCAGGTGGATGCCTTGCGCCATCTACTAACCTATCTGGAGGTTACCCAGGGCTGCGAGTTCTGGGCCCCAGGCCTCCAGCCTATCTAACCACGCCCTGCATGGGCTGACGAAAGGAGATAACACCAAGCATGTACGTGCTCACTGACTGGTCGGCGAACTACCCAGAGGTTATAGGGGTGTTCTCCTCGATTCGCGCCGCTGTGAGGGTAGAGCGGGGCGAAGCATGCGACAATCCTATCCTCGTTACAGCACCGCCAGACATCGACCTGCGGCAGGCTATGGCCACGCCCTGGCGGGTAGCTATCATGGCGCTCCCTCAGGGAGAGTACCAGCCACTAGAGGCTACCGTAGCAGAGGACGAGCCCTTCAGCCAGTACATCGGCTGGGGACGAGCCCCCACTGACGAGGTCCGTTGGGTAGAGATTATCGTACAGGCAGGTACGGCAGACGCAGCCATCAGCGCCGCGCAGGAGATCTACACTTCCTGGGCCCGCGCTTGGAGGCAGGCTACGGGGGACCCATTGAACCTAACCCCCTGGCCTTCCGGGCAGTTCGCCACCGGCGAGCCGATGCCTGCCATCAGCCCGTCGTCATCTGCGGCCTAACTCGCCGCACCCACCGCACGACCCACAGGAGGTAACATTATGAAGGTACTAGAAGCTAGCGACGCAGGCCCAGAAGGACGGGTCTACATGCTGTTCACCCTCGCTCAGGGCATGGAGTACCGGCTACTCGGAACGTTTACATCTCTCCGAGAGGCCGTGTACCTGTCGATGGAGTGCTCCGTAGACATCACGATCCCAATACTGATCTTCAACGATCTGGGTAAGGACGCTCCTACCGAGCTGCGGCCGCACATATGTACGTTCCCCATGGCTACCCGTGAGGACTTAGAGGCAGATGGCAAGAACTCCTACAAGTACCTAATGCGGGCAAAGCCGGCAGCAGGAGCAGCGAACCAGGGATTCTACTGGGATAGCCGCCCCTGGGCCCACGAGTGGCCGACAATCGACATCATAGTACGGTGCGCCAGCCCTACCTTGGCGTTGGCTATGTGCTGCGACCTGTTCCAAGAGTTCATGAAGTGGCATAACGAGTACTTCGATGTCAACTACGAACTAACTCCGTGGACAGTTAGGTCTACCCCAGCACCGGCACCCACGGCACGGTCTTAGGGGGGTGTGCGATGGGGCAGGACGCCTACCCAGTACGCTTTAGGGAACTACGACTAACCCAGCACTACCACCAGTGTAGGGTCTGTAAGCTGATGGCTGGTCCCCAGTTACTGAGGGCCCACTTCATCAAGCACTCACCTAACTCTCCCTGGTCGGTAGAATACTGGACTCACATCAAGTGCTGGCCGCTTTCCGGCCCAGTAGAGGAGGACACAAATGGCAATCCAGATTCAGTTCGCTCGTGAGAAGGAAACCAAGCGCACCTGGCGATATGCCGAGGTGGAAACAGAGGGGCCGCCGATAGTTGGTAGTCTCTATGTCCAGAAGTGGGCGCTGAGAGAGGAGTTCGGTGAGGTCCCAGAGCGATTGGACGTCACCATCGAGGTCGCCTCTGAGGAGAACTACCTATGAGTATCATCGAAGGGTTAGCTAGGCTCCCCTGGTGGGTGCTGCACTCGGCAACCGCTGTCGCGATCCTGTCGTATACACTCTCGGTGTTCTGCGTTGGGGCTTTGTACGAAAGGTCCAGGAGGAAAAAGTAACTATGCTACTATACGTGAGACGTAAGTTTGGGGCGGCGCACCGTCTGCTTGCCTATCCAGGGCAATGCTCTAACCTACATGGGCATACCTGGACGGTAGAGGTATGGGTAGCGGGCTCGATCTCAGAGGAGACGGGCATGGTGGTAGACTTCAAACGCGTCAAGAACGTCATCGACGCCTTAGGGGACCACAAGACCATCTTGCAGGTAGGGGACCCTCTCGTAGAGGTACTGGAGAGGCGGACAGAGGTACGAGTATTGCCCTACGCCCCTACTGCGGAGAATCTCTGCCGCTATCTGATGGAGAGCATACCACACGCCACCCGCGTTCGGGTATGGGAGAGTGAGGACTGCTATGCCGAGCTATAGGGTGAATGAGGTATACCCAGCTATCCAAGGCGAGGGTTACTGGACGGGGAGGCCCTGTACTATAGTGCGCCTGCAGGGCTGTAACCTCTCCTGCCCGTTCTGCGATACTGAGCATGCTATCGAGCGGGACAAGGGGCATTCCCTACCGCTGGATGACCTCGTGCTGCTAGTAGAGAGGTATCACCAGAGCGGCAGGATTATCTTACTCACCGGGGGAGAGCCGCTGTTCCAGAGGGAGCTAGGCATGCTGATACAAAAGCTCACTCGTCTGGGTCCTGTACATCTGGAGACCAACGGTACGCTCTCCCTCAGTGGGCACCCAGCCTGGGTAACGGTCAGCCCTAAGCCTCCGAGCTATAAGGTGAAGCCGTCCATCTCTGAGGCAGCTAACGAGATCAAATGGCTAGTGAGCGACCAGGCCAGCGTCGAGGCGTTAAGGAAGTTCCTGAGGGCATACAAGCCTGGGGTCTTCCCCCACGTGTTCGTANNAAGCCTAGACCCCGACTCTACTATGGTGGCCTACTACGCTGCGATGGCGTATGGCTGGAACCTCAGCCTGCAGACCCACAAGCTCATAGGGAGGCCTTGAATGGCAGTAGACTATCCTCTAATATCCAGTATAACCTACGAACTGCTGAAGGCCATAGGAGAGGACCCCCAGAGGGAGGGCCTAGTAGGTACCCCAGACAGGGTCGCTAGGTTCTGGCAGGAGTTCATAGGCTACACTGACTACAACAACCTCACTACCTTCGAGGGGGTCCAGACCGACCAGATGGTAGTCGTATCGGGTATGAGGGTATGGAGTATGTGCGAGCACCATCTCCTACCCTTCTGGTGCGACATCTCTATCGGCTACATAGCCGACGACAAGGTGCTCGGTATCAGTAAGTTCGCTCGCATCGCTCACCTATGCGCCCATAAGCTACAGGTACAGGAGAGCCTGGTCCACGATATAGCCGACGCTGTAACAGAGGCGACCGGCACCAAGGACGTAGCCGTCGTGGGTACAGGCTCTCATACCTGTATGCTCATGCGTGGGATACGGACGGTGAGTGAGGTCACGACCTCAGTAATGAGAGGGCGTTTCCGCGTGAGCGACTCAGCCAGGACCGAGTTCCTGGAGTTCATAAGGAGGTAACTATGAGCCAGCAGATTCCCGTTTCGATAACCACCCAGAGGTGCTGTATGATATGCCATACCCCCATCAAGCACGAAGGTACGGGGGAGCCTATCGACTACATGCACTTCTCCAACGTTTTCCTCTGCTATCAGTGCCTCATCAAGCAGACGGCAGAGTGGAAGCTCGCCCTGACCAAGCCCCCTACGGAGTGGTCAGAGAAGGACGTCATTAACTACCTCCAGGTGAAGGGGGATGAGTACCTGATGCACCGCGTCCTCCCCTATAGAGACCTACTGAGGTTTGCAGTGGCCGAAATCTCCCAGTACGCGCACGAGCACGGTATCTCCTCCATAGCTCGCCGTGTCATTGACGAGTATGAGGGCCTAGCAGGGAGGAGCCATGCCCAGGACCAAGCGTAGTAGGCGTCAGAGGCGGCGCAACTGGATTGCCGGCCAGGAGCTACCTTACAGCCCTACCGAAAAGCAGTTGCGCACTCACCGTCTCTATGGGGCTGGAGTCCTCAAGGATAGTGTCCGTCCCCGTGCCAATGAGATAGTAGGGCCTCCAGAGCATCCGGCTTGCGAGTGCTACGGTACTCGGCAGAGGCCCTACGAATGCTGTCTATGTGGTAGAGGTATTCCAGGTAATGGCACACGCCACTGGAGGAAAGGATAGGTATACTATGAGCGATAGAGGTACACCCAGCGGGCCCATAGGGCTCAATCATTACCTCGAATGGTGGGTAGGAGTGCAATTGCCCACCGGAGAGGTGCGGGAAGGCACCCTGGTGAAAGCCAGGACTAATGGGTACTACAAAGTCGGCTCCTATGCTTTCCATCAGAGTCAGGTGAGGCGTATCGGATCGAGCATGCTCCCGCCTACTCGCATGATCGTACTGAAGGGAGGAGGAAGGCGCTAATGCCAGGAACTCTCACCTATGCCAAGGAGCTACGCAGGCTAGTGGGCAGGTCCGTTATGGTATTCCAAGATGGCCGCAGCTGGTCTGGTATTCTGGAGTCTAAGTCCGTGGCCGGATTCGAGGTCCGACCTCCCCAATCGCGTAGCCACGTGAGGTTCAGTTCTTCCGACGTGTCGGGTATTCGCTACCCCACTCGGATGGGGGAGGTACCCATCATATACCTCTAGAGAGGAGCATCTATGCAGGAGAAATTAGCCAGAATGGTGGGGCTCACTGTTAGTCTATGGTCCCCAAATGGCCAGAGGCTCAACGGTAAGCTGTCCGAGCTACCACTCAACTGCTATGGGATCAGAGGTACCTGGACGTTCGTGGCCTTTAGGGCTGATGAGGTCGCCAGTGTTAATACCCGACGGTCCATCATACACCTGAGCAGGGGATGGGAGTAGCGCCATGCAGGCAATCGAATGCCCTCGCTGCGGCGGGGACCGTATGGACGGCGATCGCTGCCACTACTGTGGTCGCTACCTACGCCAGGAAGGACAGGCTCCAGCTTTCTGGTCCTGGGAGGACGCCGAGCCCCCGTGCCCGCTTTGTAACGCAGAGATGTACTGGCAGGGTCGCTCAGACGAGCTCACTCTCTGGCCGTTCGGACACCAGATGTTCGAGCATTATCTCTGCTCGTCCTGCGGTCGCCTGGTCTCTATCACCTCTAAGGCAGCCACTCCTAGTTCTAACTTGTATGCAGTAGGGTCGGGGGTCCGATGCTACTAGGCAGAGACCATGATCCCCACAAGATCGCTATCGGGCGCCACTCTGCTCGCCAGCTTGACGAATTCGTGCGCCAGGTCGTTGCCGAGTATGGCAGCTGGGAGGCCTATGAACAGGCTACTGTAGCAGAGTGGCGTAAGAAGAACAAGTACAACCACAGGATCAGTATCCTTAGGAGGTGACTATGAACTTCAAGAAAGCCAAGATAATGCGGAGGGCCCATCGTGTAGAGGTCCACGCAGACGAGTTCGGAGCGGAGATCCAGCTGACTCCATCCAGTCCAGTAGGGGCCATCCCGGCCAACGAGATCCCCTATACCAGGGAACGCTATAGGGGTATGGTCTACTCTCGCTCCAAGGGGTACGTGTGCTCTTGCCATCGCCAGCGGCTCTACTGGAACGGTTCGTTCTGGGCCTGCTGGTACAGCGGTAACGAGCCGCCCAACATAAGGAGGACGATATGAACAACAGGCTATGCCAGCACTGCTTCGGTACCGGATACAAAGAGATCAGCTGCGTCCACTGTAACGGTAGCGGCATCTCGACTACTTATCTCCAGGGCCCACGACGGATGCTCACGGCCCGCGCGGTCCAGTCTACCTGTCGGCATTGTTCGGGTACGGGCATCGCCAGGCGAGTTCGTTGCCCTAGAGGCTGCCAGGCTCAGCCAGCGAGTATACACTATGGCTAGGAAGCTGCGGCGCTTCATACCGACCAAGTGGGGCGACGTAGATGTTCTCCTCATGTACGTTACGTATGTGCTAGTATTCCTGGCCGGGGTGGCTGCCGGCGTCTGGTGGTGTTCGTACTTCATGCGCACGGGAAGGTGGCTACCGTGAGGGCACCTAAGCGCCCATACCGCAAGAGAGGATACAGCAGGCGGCGTATGGTAGATGCTATGGCCAAGCGCTTCTGGGCTATGCACCATAGCTGCGCCTATATGCTAGAGATCCAAGAACGAGTTGTTGAGAGCATCTTCCTCGACGCCAGAGCCTGCCGCTACCCCTACGAGTAACGCCCATCGCCCCAGTAGGCGTCGAACCCTGCTGGGGTACCTACCGTTTCCGCCGAATATCTACAGAGAGGAGTAAGCAATGGCTAAAGGAGACGAAATACTGGAGGTAGGCGATACGACTCGTTGTATCACCTGCCTAGAGCCGGTGAGGGTGGAGGGGCTACTGCTCTACGGCGTACTCAGCCCTGGAATCACCCAGCGAACGTTCTTGCTGTCGTGCGGGCACGTATTGAGAGTGGTCTACAACCAGCTGAACGAGGAAGCCGGAAGGGAGGCAGCATGTGCCCCATAGGGATCTGCCCAGCTTGTCAGAGGAAGGCCGACATCCAAAACGCCAGAGTGGTGAGAGATACCAATAGGACCCGCACCCTCAGAGGGCAGTGCTCAGTATGCCTGTCTTGGATAATCGTCCTCATGGATAAGCGATCTGGTCAGCAGAAAGAAGGGAGGCAGTATGCCTAATCCTAAGGTACTACACTGGAAGAGAGCCAAGTCTCGCAAGTCTGCTGCCCGCATTCACCGCAGGGCTACAGGGGCTGTGCGGGACGGTCCGCCTTGCCCAGTCTGCCGCCAGCCTACCCAGGGGGGACTCGCAGCGCTAATGGGCAGGCCCTTAGAACGCTACGAGTACGGCTGGTGTCCTGAGTGCGAGGTGGCCGCAGCTCCCATAGTGAGATAGGAGGGAAGTATGGAATGTGTTAGAACTCTATACCCGTTCCAGAAGGAGGCGGTCAAGGCAGGCTCAGACCGTATCTTTATGGGACTCTGGGACGACCCAGGGCTAGGTAAGACCACCGAGGCTCTGGTACTGTGCGAGGTCTGGGGTGGAGGCCCTAGGCTCATCGTTTGCCCTAACTCCTTGAAGGGGCACTGGAAACGTCANNGATACAAGGACCAGATACTAGTAGCAGGCACCGCCGGTAGGTTCTACGGTAACAAGAACGTAGACGAGGTGGAGCTGCCCCTATGGGTTATCACCCACTACGCTGGCCTACGTATCTCTAGGGAGCACTATGGTAAGGTAGACTGGGGTACTGTAGTCCTAGACGAGGCCCACTATATCAAGAACAGGAAGGCCAAGCGCACCGAGGCTGTCCTAGAGATTACGCCTCAGCTGGCCTACCGCTTGTGCATGACCGCGACTCCCTGGTCTAAGTCTCCAGCGGACCTCTGGACTCAGCTATACTGGCTGTTTCCTCTCAATCCTGGACTCCCTAACTTCTATAAGTGGAGGTTTACCTTTTGCCTCACCGAGGATAGGTGGAATCCCTACACTAGGTCCAAGTATACGGCTATACTGGGGGCTAAGAACCTAGACGCTCTGGCCAAGGTTATGAATGCCTACGGTATGTTACGTACTAAGAAAGAGGTAGCCCCTCAGCTCCCTCCCATCATCGACACGTACATGCCGCTAGAGCCTACTAAGCGCCAATGGGAGGTCTACCACGCCTTGGAGGACCGTAGCCGTGTCGAGTACTTAGTAGGCCAGACTGGAGAGGCCGAGGGCCAAGCCCCTACCCCAGTCAAGGCGGTTAACGTTCTGGCTCGTATGGTGAAGATGAGCCGCTGGCTCTCCCATCCTTGGTACCTAGATAAGGGTGAGAAGGGTTCCAAGCTCAAGTGGCTAGAGGAGTGGGCTGAGGGGTTCCCCTACCCCGCTCTCATAGTCACCAGGTTCAAGGAGTCGGCTAAGCACATAGGCGAGGTGCTGAAATGCGCCGTGGCTACTGGAGATACTCCTAACCGTAGCGTCATAGTAGACAAATGGCGCGATGGGGAGGGGCAGTTCCTGGTAGGCACTATCCACGCGCTAGGCACCGGCCTAAACCTGGACCGGGCCCATACTATGGTCTGCTACGACCAGGTGACGAGTCCCATCTTGATGGGTCAGGTACGGGAGAGATGCCATCGTATCACGACCGAGCATCCGGTAGAGGTCATCTACTTGGTGAACGAGGGTACGGTGGACGAGATAACGTACCAGGCCTTCAAGAACAAATGGCAGGACTTAGAGATAGTGCGTAGGTTCCTGCGGCAGCTTAGAAAGGAAGGTGAAATAAGGCATGAAGAGACACTTGTGGTCTAAGAATGTTCGAGCCAAGCCGCTCGCGCAGCCTCCACACCCCCCATTCCATGTTCATATTACGGACCTGGGGGACTACCACCGCTGCTCCTGGGCTTGGGACAAATCCTCCCAGCAACGCCGGGGGCTACAGCCAGCCATCCCTCCGCCTCCCCTATACATAGGGCAGGGAGCGCATATATCCCTTGGCGCGGGTTATGAGGGGAGCGTCGGGGGTCCGATGGTATTCGACAAGGCTGCATCTATGGCGGCCTTCCACGAATGGGCCGACCAGAGGGTAGCTATGGTGGAGAACTACTCTGGGGTCCTCTGGGACTACGAGAAGGAGCAGGTAAAGGAGGCCAGGCAGCTGGTACAGTTCATGCTAGCCCACTATGGCCTCTGGGCTAAGTACCTGGATGAGGACTGGGACTTCATCGCTACCGAGCAGTCGTTCGACTTGCCTCTACCCCCGCCCGCGCCTAGGTGGCTGAGGTACGCTGGCCGGTTCGATGGGCTACTCCAACACCGAGAGACTGGTAGGATATTCGTCCTGGAGTTCAAGACGGCCAGGGGAATCTCCGACAAGGAACTCTCTGGGGTGTTCCGCACGATGCAGCCCCCTGCCTATCTCTGGGCCGCTCGGCAGATATACGGCCCTCAGGTGGCAGGTATCCTCTACCGCATTATGTGGAAACGCATACCCGACAGCCCGCAGCCCCTAAAGAGGGGCGGCTATTCCCGCAGGAAGAACCAGACCAGTACCACAGCCTGGTGTACTAAGGTTATCGAGCAGATAGCCAGGGCTAAGTACCAAGCGTGGGCGGGCAGGCAAGACCCTCCTGTAGAGGACGAGGAGGCCGTGGAGGACCTCATCGTTGACGAGCTCATGAAGGCGGAGGACTTGCTACAGATTATGCGGGCGGAGGACGAGAAGGACATGCAAGGCCGGACTGTCCGCAACAAGTTCTTCTATCAGCGGCAGTTCGAGGCAGAGGACTTCTCCATCGACACCACTATGAGGACGGTCGTACTATCTGGCCTGGAGATGGCCGGAGATCCTATCATCAGACCAGTGGGCGGCTATAACTGCTCCTGGTGTAAGTTCAAGGTCCCTTGTGATCTGGAGAACTACTATAGGGACCCAGAGGCGGCCGAGCAGGTGCTACGCACCAACTACGCTCCCCGCGACTATTGGGAGGACTGATGAGCGAACCACAAGAGAGATACGTTGATCTGGATGCCATATCCCGAGATAAGGACAAGGTGCCGCTACTGCGCCTCCTCATCTACGGGAACACTGGAGCTGGTAAGACCCACCTACTGGGTACTGCTAGCTATGACGACAGACTCTGGCCTATGCTGGTCCTGAACAGCCGAGGGCAGCCCGTCACCTTTCGCGTGTTCGACGACTGGCCGTGCGTCTTTAACATGGACTGGATGGGGGATTATAACCCTCCGTACCATTGGATAGCTGCAGGACAGCCGCCAGAGGTGCTGACGGACTATGTGAGTAAGGGGCACTGGTTCTATAGTCGGGTACAGGAGTACTTCCAGGCCCGCCCCGACAAGTACGGAGAGGACCCACAAGGCTGGAAGTTCAAGAGTATAGCCATCGACAGCGTGACCCAGGTACAGCGAACGGTCATGCGTAAGGTCGTAGGCTACGACACGGAAGGCCCAGGCACCATCCCACCGGGCACTACTCGCCAGCAGTGGGGTAGGGTACTGGCTGGCACTAGTAACTTCGCCGATCTACAATTCGCGGAGAAGCTGCCAGTCCACGTCTTTATGACGGCCCTGAACCGTAATGAGGTTATGCCTAACCTGGGTATGGTGAACAACTATCCCTATCTCTGGGGCCAATCCTCTACAGAGGTACCCAGCTATGCCGAGGTCGTCGGTAGGCTGATGCTAGTCGCTGAGATGACCCTACAGATGAAGGGCAAGATAGCAGAGCAGTCTGGCCGCTCGCTGGACAACGTGCATAACGTCCTACTCACAGCTAGCGGAGAGGGCTACTTTGCCAAGTGGCAAGGCGTTAAGCCCGCACCTAAGTTCGTTCTGGACCCTACACTGTCTAAGGTCTTGGACATACATATCGCTCGGTCGAATAGGTAGGTGAGGATACCATCGACCACACACGCACCTAAGGAGGTGTAACAATGGTAGAAGGTTTGGTTATCGACTTCTCTGATGTCCCTGATAATAACCTCGTACCAGCAGGAACGTACCAGTTGGAAGTGGTTGAGATGAAGTTGGTGGAGTCCGGAGGCGAGAAAACCTTTGGGCAGCCAATGCTCAAGGCCCACTTCAAGATCATCGAGCATGACGACCTCGAAAACCGCCGCGTGTTCGACAACATCGTCTTGACCCAGGAGGCCGGCATGAGGTGGAAGGCGAAGCAGTTGTTCGTCTCCATCCTCGGAGGCGCGGCCACTATCAACATCAACAACGAGGAACTCCCTCAGTACACCGGCGCCAGACTGGTCGGTACGGTGTCAATCCAAAAGGGCCGAGTGGTTGATGGGGTGAAGAAAGACGACCAGAACCGCATCAGGTACATCCCGCCGGACAAGGTAGAGCAGGAGCTCGCCAAGTCCGCCGGTCGCAGTGGCGACAAGTTCGGCTAGTCCAACCTACTTCAGTACGGAGACTGGAGGGGGCGCCTCACCGTCCCCTCCTCTTGGAGGCAGTCATGGAAATACTGGAGATGTGCTTTGGCGATAGTAAGGAAGGATTCATTGAGCTGTCATTCGGCGGCCTAGACCGCCACCTCAGACGCTGGGTGCCGGCTACCGTCAGGGGTATAAAGGATATAGAAGGCAAGGAGGAGGCATACTTTGGGCCGGCAGTACGTAGCGCCGAGGACATGGGCAAGACCAACTGTAGGGGAGCCAGGGTATGCTGGGTAGACTGCGACTACATAATAGGCCCTAACCCTGTGATGCCCCCTACAGCCGTGGTATGGTCGGGTAACGGCTACCACGTGTACTGGAAGTTAGACAAGGAGTATTCCCCAGATGCTGTAGAGTCAGTAAACGAACTACTAGCCAAGCCTATACAGGGCGACAGCGCCCACAACATAGATAGAATGCTGCGGATACCCACTACCATCAATGCTAAGGATCCAGAAAAGCCTAAGCTATGTAAGCTATTATCTTATCATCCAGACAGGGTCTATCCCCTCAAGAGCCTAGCCGCCTCTGCCGGCCTGCCCGACACCGTGGTCCGTAAGATAGTAGACGGTAATCGGCAAGGCCATAGGTCTAGGTCCGAGAGGGATTGGGCCATAGTACTGAACCTAGTGAGGCAGGGACTGAGCGACGATGAGATACAACTCATATTCCAGACCCACGATTGCGGCGACAAGGTAAGGGACCCACGTACCTCCGATGACTACCTAAAGCATACCATAGGTAGGGCTAGGAGGGAGGGAGATACCCAGCATCCGCAGTTCATAGAGAGGGACAATGCCTACTGGGCAAAGGACAAGCAGATAAGTACCTTCATTATGCAGCCCAAGCTACTGCTAGAGGGGGATACCGACTCGCTAGTGGTAGACATACGGGCGCAAGGTACTAGGCATATTTGGAGGGACGTAGTGTTCCCCAGAGAGGCTTTCGATGGCCTCAATAAACTGAACCGGCATCTATCTAAGGCTGCCTGGATATGGCTAGGTAGGGACGCAGACGTTAGGTCCCTGCTCAAGCAGCTGATAGGACAACTACAGTCCGAGGACGTACCCAGGGCCGTAGCTACTAAGGTGGTAGGACGGCACGCGCTAGAGCAGGACCATAGGCAATTCCTGGTGTTCGATGGAGGGGCTATGGCCAGCGACGGAGACTACTGGGAGATAGCCTCCGAGGCTCCTATCATGTACATCCCCACTGGTAGGGAGCACCCTATGGTGGACCTAACTGACGAGGGGTTCGGGCAGGTAGAGGCCAAGGCTATAGCGGAGCTACTGCCCAAGGTGAACGCCCCTGAGGTGATGTGGCCCCTCATAGGATGGTACATGGCGTGCCCCTATAAGACCATACTAGAGGAGATGTACTACAGGTTCCCTATCCTCAATATCTGTGGTACTAAGGGGTCGGGCAAGTCCACTACTATCCTACGGGTGTTCCTCCCTCTCCTAGGCTACGTTAACCCCTTCACCTACGACGTGGAGACCACACAATTCGGTGCCCTGAGCCTACTTGGCAGCACTAACTCGGTCCCACTGGCGTTCAGCG
>JABAHP010000370.1_pt7 | contig 25387 bp, 37 predicted proteins | sample 7062081 | NCBI WGS metagenome assembly JABAHP01 (sample SAMN14534357, study PRJNA622989) | marine sediment metagenome | biome: marine biome [ENVO:00000428]; feature: marine pelagic biome [ENVO:01000023]; material: deep marine sediment [ENVO:00002113] | place: India: Gulf of Kutch | collected...
AAAAAAGACTTGCTAAATTTAAAAATGCTGAAGCATCTCTTACGTATCCAACAGGGTATATGGTAAATGAGGGGCTTATCCCGCAATTAGTAAACGAAGAGGATGTCATAATTAGCGATGAGTTAAATCATGGGAGTATTATCGATGGAATTAGGTTATCACGAGCAAAAAGGTATATTTATAAACATAATGATATGGATGATTTATCAAATATTTTAGAAAATGTTGAAAATATTGTTCCAGCGATAAGGAGAATTTTGATAATAACAGATGGGGTTTTCAGTATGGATGGTGACATAGCGCCATTAGATAAAATTGCAAAAATTGCTAGTGAATATGGTTCAATGGTCTATGTTGATGACGCTCATGGTGAGGGAGTTTTAGGAGATAAAGGAAAGGGGATTGTCTCTCATTACGGACTTAATCATGTTGATGTCCATGTAGAAATGGGAACCTTTAGCAAAGCCTACGGCACGATAGGAGGGCATATATCTGGTTCAGAATGGCTGGTTAAGTTTGCATGGAATAAATCCAGAACTTGGCTTCTAAGTAGTAGTCATCCACCAGCAGTCGTGATGGCAACTATTGCTGCTATTGATGTTTTAGAGGATGAACCTTACCATGTTAAAAAATTATGGGAGAATACCAATTTTTTTAAAAACAATATTGATGAACTTGGGTTTAATACAGGTAATAGTCAAACTCCAATAATTCCCATTATTGTTGGTGAACCAAGTAAAGCCAAAAGATTTGCTGATGAGTTATTTAGCTCTGGTATATTCGTTGTCCCAATTATATTTCCAATGGTGGCTCGAGAGTTGAGTAGAATTAGGATCCAAATAAACGCTCAATTATCCAAAGAACAATTAGAAATGGTAATAGAGAATATTAAAAAAATTGGTAAAAAACTTGATGTAATTTAAAAATACCGTTCTAAACTATATTATTGTCCCATTTTTTTGAAACAAAACTTACCCTGGTTACTTTTCCTAATTATAAACTATTAAAAATTTTAAAGATAATCAGTAATTTTTAATCTTTTAGTTGAACTAATTACTTCTGAGCACAGTTTTGGTGACAACTGTTTATATTCAAAGCCATAAATTGCTAATAGCTCCTGAACTCCTGATGCAATTTCTGGGGCCACTAAAATCGCTCTAATTTTTCTTTTTTCTTCAATATGCAATTTGTCGTAATATCTTTTTAATTGTTTAACCGCGTCAATAGACGCACGATTTCTTTTAATCTCTACTAGCACTAATGTTCCTTCTTTGTCAACTCCAAAAATATCTAAGAAACCCGGTTCAATTTTATGTTCATAGGATATAGGTCTAAAACCTTCCTCAAGTAAATCTGGTTTAATCATTATTGCTGTTTGCATATCCTTTTCGCTTGCAAATAAATTGAATTCTCCATTATCAGTTAGATCCAAAATTGCCAATAATCTAACATTCTCAAAATTTATTTCAAGAACTTCATTTTCTTTTCGTCTATAAACCCTTAAATACAGTTTATTTTCTTTTAAACGAGTTCTAAAAATTGAACCTGGTGGCTGCCAATTTACAGGAGGATAGTCTCTTGGTCTATGAACTAAAATTGACCCATCCGATTTTGCAATAATAATTCGTTCCCCTAGTTCAAGAATGCTTGAAGCCCTCCCATCATAATCTACGGTACAATTTCCTACCAGAATTATGGTTTTCTTTTGAGAAATGCCTAATCGTAATGGATAAAATATATCAGGTATTGAGGGGTTTTCGAATATCATTTTGATTGCCTATTTTATTAATAGTAGTATAAGTTTTATATTCTTGACTTTTGCCTGTTACGTGCGCGTTTACCTTTTAAGCCTTAATGATACATCGCGCGCGCGAAAAAATTGTTTAAATACATTTTTTAAACCTAAACAAGGTATAAGAATTATGAGTAACGACGGCATAACATGGATTACTTGTCCTGATTGTGGTGCGAAAATTGGGGTTGTTATTTCTGTCGGAAAAACCGAGCCTGTTAAAGATATTTCGAGTTGGCCTCCAGAAACAATTGAGGAGAAATTGATGACTTCTGGAGTAAATTTAGAATTAGTGGATTTAGTAATTGGGGATGAAAACATAATAATTACTCCTAAGAGATTTTTGGGAGATCTATGGGGGCAAGTCAATGATTCAATTCGGAGCCTTGGTGGTACTTGGATAAGAGCAGGTAGAGATAGTCATTGGGAGATTGAAAAATCCTCCATTTAATAATATTTAGAACATGCATAATTTTTGATAACTGATATGTGCCCAATTCATGTGATTCAAATAAATAAGTATTTTCAAGTTCCCATTTTAAGTGAAGCTGATAGCTTATTTTCAGAAGGTTATGGTACAAAGCTCAAAAAGATGTTTGTTTTGAATTTTTGTGAAGTCTTGTTTTTATTGGAAAACAAAAAAATTATCGTTATTAATGAGAAAACCAGGAGAAATTTAGATTTCAAGGAATTATTTACTCGATTTACGAAAGATGATAAATTTTTCTGGAAAAAATATCTAGTTTACAGAGATTTACGAAGTAGAGGTTTTATTTCACGTGAGGTGGAAAATAAGGAAAGCATGTTTGAAGTTTGGGAACGAGGTCAATTCAATAAAAAAGATTCATCATATTTTGTTAGGATAATCGTTGAAGGTTTGTCTGAAGACACATCAACTCTAATTAATAATATTGAACTCTCAAAAAAGATTGGAAAAAACCTTAAACTAGCAGTAATTGATCCAAGAGGAGAAATTGTTTATTACGGTCTTGAAGAAGCTAATTTATGAAATGTTTTGTATAAAAAAGAGAAATTTCATCAAGATTTACATTATATTGTTTCCCTGATTGCATGTTTCTAATAGTTACCAAGTTTTTCTCTAGATCTTTTTCACCCACTATGATAACCCAATTTATATTCTTTCTACCAGCGTGTTCTATTTGTTTCGACAAAGGCCTGTTTAACATATTTAACTCTGTTGAGAACCCATTTCCCCTCAATTCCTGAGCAATCCTTATCGCTTGGGTTCTGATAGATTCTTGCACTACTGCAACAAATATGTCTGTCACTAAATTAATGTATTTAAATGCTTTGACTTCTTCCAAGAGGGGTACAAGTCTTTCAATCCCAAAAGAGATTCCCACTGCAGGAGTTGGTTCGCCTCCAAAAAGTTGAATAATTTCATCGTATCTTCCACCCCCAGCAATACTTCCAAATGATTCAAATCCTTTTGCAGAGACTTCGAAAACTGATCCTGTGTAATAGTCTAAACCTCTGGCTAAACTTGGATCAAGGATAATGAACTGTGCAAAATCAAAAGCCTTTGCATAGTCAAATAGTTTTGAGATTGCTTCACATCCTAGTTTTCCAGTAGGATTATTCTTTAAAATTTCTTTTAAATGGTTTATTATTTCAGTAGACTCACCTTTGATAGAGACAGCTTCAATAATTTGACAAGATACTTTTTGGTTTTTAGTAATTTGAGTTAGTTCTTCTATTACTGCCTCAGTTCCTATTTTTTCTAATTTATCAATTATCCTAAAAACTTCAAGGATTTTTTCTTTATTAATTCCATGTTCTTCTACAATTGCTTGAAGTATTCTTCGATCATTTAATTTGATTATAAAATCTTTAAAACCCAATTTTTTTAAACATTCAACAGCGACGGTTAATACTTCAGCGTCAGCAATTACTCCATTTACACCAACAATATCGGCATCTGCCTGCCAGAATTCTCTGAAACGCGTTTCAGAAGGTCGTTCATATCTCCAAACAGGCCCCATTGCATATCTTTTGAAAGGCATTTGAAGTTCTCTGTGACTGGATACGACTCTTGCTAAACTTGCTGTCCACTCAAATCTTAACCCTAACTCTCTTTCAGATTTGTCTTTAAAATAGTATATTTGATTTATGATATCTTCTCCACTTTTGATTTTCAATAGTTCCCAGCTTTCGAATGCTGGTGTACCTAAGGGTTCAAATCCGTAGGTTTCGTATGTTTTTTTTATCTGTTCTAAAACCCAGTTACGTCGCTTCATTATTTCGGGCAGAAAATCTCTTGTGCCCCTTGGTGGTTGAAACATTTTGAGAAATAAAAAATATTTATCTTATTTTAAAATATTGTCAATGATTTTAGCTGCTGAAAGCTCCCCTTAGGAAAGGATATAGATCCTCTACTTGTTCTTGTACCATGGTTTGGTAATATTGATATTATAGAATACTAACACATAGAAGGGCTCCCATACCTGAACCGAAAACTCCAAAGAATTCTGAAATTGCTGCTAAGAGACCTATAATCATTCCTCCGATTACTGTTATCGTGGGTATGTAACGATTTAATAATCTCTCAATGGGTCTTCTACTTCTCCTGAACCCAGGCACTTGCATTCCTGAACCAAGTAATTGGTCGGCCATTTGGTCAGCACTTAATCCTCCTATTTCTAACCAAGTAATCGAGAATACTATACAAATAGCAACTACTATTATTGCATAAATAATTGCTCTTAATGGTTCAGCTATCACTGATGATAAATTCCCTGGAGAGGTTATGTAATATACTAATCCACCTATGGGGTAGGTTCCTTGACTTGTTTGATTGTACGTTCCCACAAGGTTCAGAATCATGTTACTATTGTTTTGATTCCAATTTGACCAGACAAGTCTGGATATCATTTGAATATTTGCAAAAAGGGCATAAGCAAGAATAACGGGTATATTTGAAACATATAAGAGTTTAATGGGCATTCTTCCACGAAAACCTCTATATAAACTGTGGCTTATAGGCAATTCAACTCTCATACCTTCAACATAAATAACAAAGATGAAAACCGCTAATGTAGTAATAAATCCGATCATATCAGGGTACCCACCTGGCCTATAAAACCAATTCTGAATTGGTTGACGTGCAATTATTGCCTCAAAAAAAGCAAATATAGCCCCTAATCGTTTACCATCCCCAACGGGTATTAGACTAAAACTACTCCACCAAATATTTTGAGTTATTCCGGCAATAATGAATAGACTTATTCCACTGCCTATACCCCATCCTTTCTGAATTAATTCGTCAAGAAGCATAATTATTATCCCGGCTGCAAGTAATTGAGCAAATAAGATTATTGATTGTTGTAATGTTAGGACACCATATGCTCCGCTAATAATATACATTGAAGCCTGAACGATTACCATTATTAAAGAGAACATTTTACTTGCTGCTGTAAACAATGCTCTATCCTCTGGATTTGATCTATCAAAGGATATTATATCAGATCCAGCAAGTAATTGTATGATCAAACCAGCCGTGACTATAGGGCCAATACCTAATTCAAGTAGTGTTCCACGGTTTGAAGCGAATATTACTCTTATTGCGAAGAGAGGATCATCCCCTTCGCTGACAGGTATTCCATAGAGTGGAATCTCCGCCATTATCAAATAGACAATTAATGCAACTATGGTCCACAATAATCGAGTGCTAAAAACAATTTTTCTTTCAGGGGCTTTTACCTCTGGAATTACTCTTGAAACCGGTCTAAATAAGTCTAAAAATCTTGGCAAATTCCATCACTCGAAAATGGAGCCACCAGATGACTCAATCTTCTCCAAGGCTTTTATACTATATGAGGGAACTTTAACTTTTATCGGTACTCTTATTTGGCCCCTACCTAATAGTTTTTCAAATCCTAACGAGGTTAGATCTAAAATTTCTTGATCAGTATCGAGAAGTAAATGCTCCAATTCTCCAACATTTATTGTATTTGTTTGAGTACGTCCTTGAGTAGGCAAGAAACCTTTATGCACATATCGGTCTGGAGTATATTTTAAAGTTCTAATCCAGAAATGCTTCCGTCCTCCAGCTTTTCCTACTCCTCCTCTACCTCCTGATCCTCGGTGTTGCCCGACTTGCCCCCATCCACAGTATCTAGAGCCCCTTTGTTTTCTTGATTTCTTTTTTCTTGTGGGCATTTTTTCTCCATTCCTATTCTTGAAACTAAATTCATTAAAAGGTTCTTTCATATAAATTATAGTATTTTGTTTTAACACATTTTTTTGGCGAGCTCATTTATTTTTTCCCCTCTATAACCAAGTTCTCCTCTACTTCCAAATGGTCTTTTAATGGAATTTTTAAAACCACCTTTTGGTGGATGAAGCCGGAAAAAAGGTTTTAGAGGTTTCATTTTGTGTATTTCCTTTTCACCAATATAAATTGACTTTGCCAAGTCTCCGAAATCGTTAAATCCTAAAGCAGATATTTCTGGTTCCTCTATCTTTTTGTTCCCTTGAATGCGGCCTCTTTTCTTCAACAGAAGGGATATTGTTTCAGCCGATGGTTCTCCCCAGGTAATAAAGTCCTTTGCTTCGTTGAGCATGCCTAAATAACTTGGTCTGTTATCGATTATTGTTGCATAATTATTTCTATCAATTCTTAGCATCCTTAATGTATCTTCTTCCCGTTTTGAAACATTAATTTGGCCCCTTATTCTTATTACCAATAGACAGTTTCGTTCCATTTTATCTAGTCCAATCCTCTGTAGTCATTATTCGCATAGTCTGCTTTAGAGCATCAAATGTTGCGAACGCAAATGAATTAGTAGTTGCAGTTTTTCCAAGGCTTTTTGTCCAACAATCATGAATACCGGCTATTCTTAGTACTGCTTTCGCGACGTCACCAGCCACTAATCCAATTCCTTGTGGTGCAGGTAAAAGTGTGACTTTTACACTCCCTTCTTTTCCTACTGTTTTGTACGGAATGGTATGAGTCTCTCCACAGTCACATTCCCAACTACCACATCCTCTCTTAATAGGGTGAACGTTTAGTTTTGCGATTCGAATACCTTTTTCAATTGCGTTTCTGACCCTTGGGGCTTTGCCAATTCCTAAACCAATAAGCCCGTTTTGGTTTCCAACCGCCACTAATGCGGTAAACTTACTGGACTCACCTGCATCAGTTTGTTTCTGGACTAGGTTAATATCTATAACTTCGTCTCTGAGATTTGGTGCTAATATATCTATTATCTCAACTTCTTTGATTTTATAGCCTTGTTCAAAGACTTCATAGAAAGAGGTTATCAAACCTTCTTTTACCATTCTCCCAAGTTGAGTTCTTGGTTCCCATTGATCTAAGGACTCTGTTTCTCTATTACTCATTTATAAGCCTCTAATATTTTTTCTTTAACTTGAAGAAAATGTTCTGGAATATTTTCAGGTTGAACTCCGCTTCTAAGATATTTTGAGAATATTTTTTCATATTCAAAAGGATCTTGAATATTTCTTGAGAAATCTGCTATTTTTTCCCCGCTAATCTTTTCTGGTGGAGGAATTACATCACTATCCACTGTAATATTTAAACCTACTTCATTAGCGCCTTTGACTAATGCAAAAATTCTGGAGCCTAATGTGGGTCTTTTCAAGCCGATATCTAGATTAGCTGAATCTATGTTCTTAGCTAGAGCTTTGTATCCGCTTATTAGACCTAAGAGGTAAGCAGCTGAACTATTTTTTCCACTAATTTTCCATCCATAGTTTGATAGTTCTTTTGAGTGGGTTTTAGCAAGAACATAATCTCCTTCGATTTTGGATGCAACTATTTGAACTATTATATTTCTATTTGAAAATCTTACAACGAATCTAGGTTTTTCTGAAACAGCAAGTATTCTTCTTGCCTTGTAATCAGTTTTGTGTTTTCTTCTCCTTTTGTATGGAACTCTATACCGGGATCCTTTAGCCAAAACTTCTCCTCCTTAAATTATGTTCATTTATGTATCGGTCTAGCTCTCCAATACTCCTAAACTCTCCACCTTTTGCTTTTCGATAAAGAATTCGATAGGTTTGAGGCGTAATTATTCTTCTTTCTTTTAAATCTCTAAGCTTTTTTCTTAATGATCTAATTCTTTGTATCCAACGATCCTTTCTGGATACAACTGATGTTTTTGACCCCTTTTTAGAACCTGGTCCAATTTTTCTTCCGGATTTCTTTTTCTTTTTAGAAATCCTCGTTCTACCATAACTTTGACTCTTTTCAGGCAAAGCTCTTATTACATCTTCTTGTATCAACTTTCGAATTTCTTGTCTAGTGATTGCTAATTCAACTTCATCTATTCTAGTTGGATCTATCCAGATACGATTTTTCCCAATTTTTAGTATCGTGGATGCTATTTTCTTCTGCCCAGATACGTTCATTCTTCATCTTCCTCTTCAAAAATTTCCTCATCTGGGAGCTCAAACACGGGATTTAATAGTTTCACGTTTAATCTTTTAGCCTCTTCAAGAATTTGAACTCTCTTTCTGCCGCCTATCTGCCCACTTATTCTACCAACTTGATATTCAGGATCTATTAATGTCAGATCACCAGGATTATTTACCATTATTTCTTCTTTTCCAGAGGGATGAAGGTGTCTCACCGCCTTAGGTGTTCCCCAGCCTACGTTTACAGATTTGGGCCATCCTTTCCTATTTTGACGCATATGATTATCTATTCCCTTTGGTTTTCTCCATTTTTCTTTTATTTTCTTGTATCTCCAAGCTTCATATTGATGAAAAAGAGGGCGGTTTTGCTTTCTCCGTTTTTTAATTTTCATTAATCTTTTTTGTTCCTTTTCTGACATTTTTTTTACTCCTTACTGTAAACATATATTCCATCTAAGAATTTCCGCAAATCTTTATTTCTAATCTTAGTTGCCTGTTGAATATTTGCAGCAGTCTGACTTACTGCTTCAATATCAGTTCCTCTTAGGATGATATCGTCTCCTTCTACCTGTATACTGACATCAGGAAGAACCTTTGCCGTTCTCGCTTTTCTTTCACCAATAAAATTTTCAATAGTAATTAAATTATTTTCAACTCTGACAGTCATAGGAAAATGGATGAAAACTATTTTCATCCGATACTCAAAACCCTTGTCCACTCCTTTTATCATGTTTTGGATATGTGATGAGAGCGTATTTACTTGTGCAGCTTGTCTTTTTTTTGGGTTTGTCACCCATATTCTAACGCTTTCACCATGCTCCTCTAAGTTCAAACTTGAATGCTTAAAATCCTTAACAAGTTTTCCCTTTGGTCCAATAACTGTAATTTTTTTCTCTTCTATTGATAGATCTATATTATCTGGAATTTCAATAAAGTTTTCAATTACCTGAGTTGTCAATTAAATCACCCTAAAATACGTAAGCTAGAATTACTCCTCCAACATTTTCTTCATATGCTTTTATATGGTCAATAACTCCATTCGAGGTTGATAGAATCAAACTTCCCATATTTCTACTTGGAAGAAAACGTTTTTCATATCTTTCCAGCTTCTTTACGTTTGTTGAATATCTTGGAGAAACTGCTTTACACTCATTTATTCGGCCAAATAATTGAACCCTAAATTTCCCCTGTCTTCCATCATCAATAAACTCAATTTCTCCTATGTACCCCTTCTGCTGAATTAAACGGAGGACTCTGCCTACTAAGTTTGAAGCAGGGACAATAATGCACTCATTTTTTCTCCTTCGTTCATGATCCATAATAATATTTAATGCATTGACTAGTGGATCCAAATTTTTTCACCTATACTTTTTAAATCCCATTTTTTCAGCTACTTCTCTAAAACATTGCCTGCATAAATTTAAACCATAGCGTCTGATAAGACCATCATGGGTGCCACATCTAGTACAACTCCTTGTACCTTTACTTTTTCCAACGTTTTTAGTTGTTTCACTCAAAGTTATCCACTATAACTCCATATTTTTCTCTGACGAAGGTAATTCCTTCCATTGTTGTAATCCTATGATGGCTTCCAATTTTAGATCTTCCTCTTTTTCTTTTTTTCACTCGATATCCAGGCCTCTCAAGATTTACCATTACATCCATACCGGTGATTCCTAAATCAGGGTTATATCTTATTCCTGGGAGATCTATGTGCTCTCTAATTCCAAAGGCAAAATTTCCATTTCTATCGAAACTATTAATGTTGATTCTATTCCTTATTGCTTGGAATCCTTTCTTTAGAAATTCTTCAGCCCTTTCTCCTCTTAGTGTAACTAAGCAAGCCATTGGTTCCCTTCGTCTTATTCCAAATCCTCTTATAGTCTGTTTTGCCCTCCTAGTAGCTGGTTTTTGTCCAGTGAGATTCTCTAAAATTGTCATAGCTTTGTTTAAAGGTTCGCCAGATTGCCCTACACTAATGTTAACGGTAACTTTTCCAATTTTTATTTCTTTCATGGGATTCTGCTTGATTGCTTCTTCCATGTTTATTCCTCATTTATTCGAAAAAACTACTCGTTGGTAGACTTATTTCTGGTTCATCGGTTCCAATAGAAAAAACATACCTTTCTAAAGTTTGGATATTTTCTCCAGCGGGGGTTCTTATTATTGCTGTTCTTTTATTTCCTGGTTCATTTCCAAAAAAAGTAAGAGTCCCTCTTTCTCCATGTCTACGGCCTCCAACTATTAGTACATTGTTACCTATTCCGTAAGAAATTTTATTTATTGTTTCCATGTTTGGAACTGATACTTTTAAGACATCATTAACATTGATGGTGACTCCCTCTTCCTCTGAAACGAGAATATTTTTTCCATCATGAAAGTTTAGTTGGGTCAAGCCATTTTTGACTGTGGTTTTATTTACAACTTTTTCAAGTTTATATTTTGACTCTTCTTCTGTTATGGGGTGGAGAATTAGTTTTCCATTTTTTTCTGGTAATATTCTATAATTCTCTTTCGAGTCTGGTAACGATAATACATCCATTAATCCGAGAGGAAACCGTTCATTTTTCCTTGTTTTACCATCTACAATGATTTTACCTTTTTTAATAAGATTTTTTGCTTCTCTTCCATTTGAGGCATAATTTAACATATCTCTGAGGATAAGTTTAGATGGAATTGAAGTCCTTAGTCTATGAGGCCCTGGACTTGTTCTTACAGCCCATACTTTTTCTTTCCTATGAATTGCCCAAAAACGAGGGCTATGGTGTCTTTTAAGATGTCTAGTTGGTCCTTTTTTCCCCAATATTTATTCCTCTTTTTGTGCACTGAAACTTTTTCGTTCTATAATGCCTCTTCTCCAATCGTCCTCTAAATTCAAATTTGTTATCATTACATTGTTAGGTTTTAAAGGGATTTGAAAGGTTGAACCATCCATCCTATTTCGAGTCAAACCTTCTATGTATATAACACTCTTTTCAAGGTTGACCCTAATAATTCTACCTTCAGAAAGTTTTCGGTCACCTTTTACAACAGTGATATTATCGCCAGTGATTAATGGCATTGATCTAGTGCCATATTCAGCTTTTAAGCTTGGAGATAGTGGCGCTGATAAATATTTTCGTTTAAGGTGTTTAGGGGCAGTAAATCTTCTTTTTCGGTTTTTAGATGGTTTTTTTGTTTTTTTCTTTTTCATTTACACAACCATCCTAGCAATTGTTCCAATCCTCGGGAACCTTTCGGTTGCTTCTCTGGCAACAGGCCCTTTTATGTCAGAACCACGTAAATTACCCTCAGGAGTTAAAATAACAGCTGCATTATCCTCAAATCTTACCCAATCCCCATTTTTTCTTACATAGGGTTTTCTTTGTCTTATAATAACGGCATTAAAAAGTTGTCTTCTCATTTCAGGGGTGCCTTCTCTGCATGAAGCGATTATTAGGTCACCAACTCCCGCTGAAGGAATTCTTCTCCTCCTCCCTTTATAACCAACTAATTGAACGAAACGAAGAATACGTGCACCAGTATTATCGGCGCAATTAATTAAACTGGATGTAGTAAGTCCTCCACTGACCTTTCGCCTGGGAGTAATACGCCTTTTTAATCTCTTACTCATTTACTAAACCCTCTATTTTTTCAACAACAACGAATGTTTTTGTTTTACTTAAAGGACGGCATTCAGCAATCCTTACTCTGTCGCCCCTAGTAGCATTTAAACAAGGAGTATTATGAGCCGTAATTTTGTTACTCATACGAGTATATCTTTCATATTTAGGAATGTACTTGGTATATACTATCCTTACAACTACTGATTTATTCATTCTATCGCTTATTACATCACCGATTAGCATTCTTCCTCTAACACTTAACGTCCCGTGAAATGGGCAATTAGGATCATCACATTCTTGTTCAGGTTCCTTGATTCGCATCATTTTTTACCACATTCGCCTTTTTTTCTTTTTTAATCTTTCTTCTGGTTTCCCTATAAGAACCTTTCCTTCAACTTGATATGATTCATCATTATATTTATTTTTGAGGATGATGTTTTTTTTAAGAAATGTTTTCATACCTTTTTTTGTGAGTAGTTTAAAAGTGTTTTTTGTTTCATCAACTATTAGACCCTCAATTTGTTTATCAATATATGTATTATTAAAACTAACCTCTACTGTTCTGCCTATGTATTCTCCTTTAATAATATCAACGAATGATGGCATAATAATTACACGCTCTTTTGCTCGTTCTGTATTGTTAGTATTCTTGCAATAGTTTTTTTCAATTCTTTTATACGACCTGGATTTTCTATAGAACCGCCAGCGTATATCATAGTTTTTATCTTAGATAATTCTGTCCTCATATCTTCTAGCCTTTCTTGTCTTTCTTCTGAGGACATTTCTCTAATATCTCTATTTTTGATAATTGTCATAAAACATCAAATTTACCTTATATGTTAAATCTAATTTTATTCATCTTTTAAAACAGTATTCTCATCTACATCATTACTATCTGATTCTGTTTCATTCTCGTTTTCAGTAATATTAAGTTCTTCATCTATACTTGGTTGATCTTGCCTTTCAACCACTTCTTCCTTAACCTCTACTTCCTCTATAGGTATTAAAACAGCTTCAGCCTCTTTGTCATCGTCTTTTTCTTCAATATCTTCTAGTATTTCCTCACCCATATCTGGTTCCGTAATTTCTTCTTCAACTTGTTCATATTTTTCCATTTGTTCTTGAGTATATTCTATTTCTGGTAACCCAGATAAATCAGTTTTATCGGGGAACTTGGCATCAGGGGGAACAATTGTAATATTGACACCAACTGTACCCCTTTTCATTTTAACATGAATGGTTGCATACCTTAGATATCTTTCAGTTGGTTCTCCAGATTTTGGTATGTATCCTTCACTTACTTTTTCATATCTGCCTCTTGAGCTTCTTAAGGGTCCTTTGACAAGTATCTCACAACCTAGAGCACCACTATCCATTATTCTTCTGAGTGACCAGAAAATTGCTCTTCGGTAATGTACGCCTCTTTGTAATGCGTTTGCTATTCTAGAAGCCATTATTCGAGGGTTAAGTTCGGGTACTTCGATCTCTACGACTGTTATTTGTGGATTATTTAGCCCTATTTCTTCTTCTAGTTTCGTTGAAGCGGCTTTTATACTTCTTCCTCTCTTACCTATTACTCTTCCCGGTCTCATTGTAAACAGATTTATTTGAGCACCAAGTGGAGTTTTTGTTAGATTTATTCCACCATAACCCGATGATTCAAATTCTTCAGCTAATAGTTCATCTACTTCTAATTGTTGTTTTGAATCTTGAATAATCCTTTTTATAACAGACATTAAATTTCCTCAACTACTACCTCAATATGAGTTAAATGTTTAAAATATGGTGAAGCCCGTCCAAAGGCTCTTGGAATGTAATTTCTAATCTTTCGACCTCTATGACAGGCAATGTGAGTTATTTTAAGTTGGTCAGAATATAAGCCCTTGAATTCAGCATTCGCCTCGACGGAATATAAGATTTTCAATATCTCCTCAGAGGCTTTAACAGGGTATCTACCTGCATCAAAACCTCGAATCCCCTTTCTGTGGGGCAATTTTTTGTTATAACGAGTGTAAGGGATTGGTTGCTTAAGTTCAATAACATCGTTTAAAATATTTTTAGCCCTTTCGAGTTTTTTACCTTTTAATTGATTACATATTTCCCTAGCCGCTTTTGGTTTAATGGACAAGTCTCTACCACTAGCTATGGCAGTTTTATCAGGATCCAACCCCTTAACTGAATATTTCCAATTGGGCATATATGCACCGTTCGCCTACATGAATCGAACTTTAGTATAAAAACATTATTAATAGAATTTAAGTAACAAATAACTGATACGATAGTACAAATAAATGAATTAGTTGTTCCAAAATTAGATAAAATTACTTTAAAGGAATGTACATACTACTCCTCGAGGCGCCGATTCCGGGCCGTCCATGACGAACTTGTTGCATAGTGATGGAGTATTCGCCAAGATAATGTCCAATCATTTTCTCGTTTATATTTACATCGATAAAGTCTTGGCCATTATGAACCTGTACTGTCACTCCAATCATCTCAGGTAGAATAACCATATCTCTTGCATGAGTCCTTATTACTTGCTCTCCTTGTCTTATTTTTTCCAAAATTATTCTCTGTTCATTTCTTAAACCTCTTCTAAGACTCCGTCTCGTCCTACTTGGTAAAAGTAAAAGAAATTCATCCATTGACATTGATTTAAGTTCTTCTACACTTTTTCCTCTATACTTATAATCTCTAGGCATTGATTTTCTCTCCTTTATAATTCATTAATTTTGAATCCTTCTTCTTTGTTTTTTACCTGAATTTCTGGCAGCAATTAAACCAACTTTAGCTCCAGGTGGTGCATTACGGGATACAGTAGTTGACTTTCCAGGCCTCCGATGTCTACCACCACCATGGGGATGACTTGCCGCAGTCATTTTTACACCATGAGCAGTTGGGTAAACTTGTCCTTTTGCTCTTGCAGCGTGATGAGCTTCACCAGCTTTAATTCTTGGTTTTTCCTTTCGACCGCCTCCCGAGACAATACCAATAGTTGCCCTTGATCGATTTGGAATCATTATATCTTTTTTTGAGGGAAGCCTCAATGTTGTACCAGAGCGAGTGTGGCTCATAACCGTTGCGAAAGCCCCACTTGAACGAGCAATTTTTCCTCCATCTCCTGGTCTAAGTTCAATGTTACACACCATTGTGCCTTCAGGAATTTCACCTACAGCTAAAGTATTTCCTAAACTGATTTCGGCACCCTTACCTATTGAAACCTCATCATCTATGGCAATACCTTCTATGGCAGGAATATAGAATTCTTGATCATCTAGGAGTTTAACAATGGCTAAGGGGGATCCTCTCCCAGCTTCGTGTACAAGGTCAATTATGTTTCCATGCATTACTTTATCGTTTAAAATTGGATATTTGCTTGGGGATATTTTATTAGTTTTACTTGCCCTGAATTGCGAAGTCCCTCTTCCACGTCTTTGAACTTTGATCTTTTTACCCATTGATATCACCTAGAGGATTCCCAGTCGGATTGCAATATCTGAAGCGTCATGCTCTGGTTTAAGTTTAATGAATGCCTTTTTAAGCCCTTTACGTGTGATTGTTGTATTAATTTTCTCAGCCTCAACATTATAAAGTAGTTCTAGGGATTTGCTGATCATGTTTTTATCTGCCTTAAGATTTACAATAAAAACTAGCTTGTTTTCGTTCTCAATCATGTATATGCTACGTTCAGTCATTAAAGGATAGAATATTACTTTATGAGGTTCCAAATTATTCACTCCATACGTCATCAAGGGATTTAAAAGCAGAAATTGTCCAGATTGTCAATCTACCAGGATGCGTTCCTGGAGCAAGAATCTCAGGATTCAAATCATATACCAAAGCAACATCTACGCCCGGCAGGTTTCTTGCAGCTTTAGATAAGCCATTGTCCTCGTTTACTACTATAAGAGGCCCTTTACCAACTTTATGTTTTCTTCCCCTCATCTTTCCCTTTCCTGCCCTTATTTTCCTTCTGTTACACCTCTCAACATCTTCCCAGATTTCGAGTTTCTCAAAAAAATCCCTAACCTCTTTTGTATTCTCGAATTCTTGAATAGAATCATCAACAACAATTGGTATAACATTTGATTGATTGAACTTATGGCCTCTTCGAACTACATATTCAATTTTTCCTGTAGCTGAAATTCCACTCCGAATTGCTAGTAATCGCTCCTTTTTATTCAGTTTCTTATATATTCTCTTTTTTGAGAAGGGGGGAAAGGCTTGATGTCCTCCTATGATACTTACACCAAAGGCAGCCCTGTTGGATCCCTTTATTCTTGGAACTCTAGCAATTCCTAAACCTGTACCTCGAGACTCTGCACTTGTCCTTTTTCCAGCCATAAAGTCTCTGCCCTGAGGCTGTAATCGATGGGTTTGTTGATAGAGGACGGCTTTCTTGATTACAGAGTTCCTAATAGGGGTGCTAAAAATATCAGGAATTTCTATTTCATCAAGCTTTTCCACATCTGTGTTGAGTATGGGAATTTTCATTACTATTTCTTCCAGCCATTCAAATTAGTTATTTATATAGGTTATTTGGGGAGGTTCTTCAGGTATTTCTAAAGTTCTAATGGATTTTCTAAATTTGATTAAACGTTTGCAAGGCCCCATTACACTTCCCTTTAATAGAATGTAATCACCTTTTACTTCTCCGTATCGTTTAAATCCACCTTTAGGAGTTACCTTTTCCCCGTCATTATCTAGCATTAAAATTCTTTTATTATATTCAGTTCGGTTATGAAAGCCCATTTGACCAGCTCTTGGGACTTGTGGCATAACTCTTCTTGGCACCCAGGGCCCGATCGAGGCCACCCCTCGCTTTGTTTTCCGTGACTTGTGCTGTAGAATTCTCACACCCCAGCGTTTTACAGGTCCCTGAAATCCTTTACCTTTAGTAACGCCTATCGCATCGACAGTTTCTCCATCCTTGAAAACTTCACTTACATTTATTTTTGTTCCAAGAATCGTTTTAGCATATTCAAAAGAGTCTCTCACGCTTCCTCCACTAATTGGTATCTCCATGATATCCGGATTCTTCTTCCCTACTGGAACCTCAGATGGTTGTGTTGCCACTATTACACGTATCTCATCTATATCGTCTAAATGGGATNNGGGATTCCAAGTTTTCCAACCCGTCTTTAGAGTCAGATTCAAACGAACTGATCCCTCGAAATACATAAGAAGGGATCTCATCCATCCAGACCTCACTGAAAGCCAACATTCCTTTGTTTGTTTTATTATAAGCACGTATACCTAGAATCAATAATGGAGGAGTTTCAATAATGGTCGCAGCGGTTTTTATCTCCTGTCCATACTCTGGAGATCTTCTTTTATCTTCAACGTAATATAGGTGGGTCATTCCTGCTTTATAACCAGCGAAACCTATAAGCCCAGGAGCCCCATCAATCGTTGGCCAATAATTTACAGCTCCATTCATATTAATAGCGCGTTTTCTAGGTGAAAACGATCTAGAGCCTCTTTTTGGGGACCTTTTTCGGGGCATAAATCAAAACTCCTAGGTTAATTAAGCTGTTATCAATCAACAAATCTTGAATTTAAATGATTCGAATTTGACATTTAGAATGATATACATTATTTAGTGCTTTGTTGAACGCGCGCACTTCCATTACTCTGTGATTGATATTTCATCAATTGTTGAAAAACCACTTTCTCTGGGTTGGTCTCTTAATTCTTCTAGACGGACGAATATTCTTTCCAGTAAGAGATCTAAATTTTTCCTTTTTTTTGCTGAAACAACCATCCATGGTAGATCGAGCCTAGTTAAATCAAGTTTTTCCTGAATCGTTTTTTCAAGTTCAGGGGATTTATCTGATTTGTTAAAGATTAAAATAATTTTTTCCCGCGGTAGGCCAATCTCCCTCAGCAAGGATATGCTTTCATTTAATTTTATTTGCATCGTTAATATGGGGTCGTCGATCTCTAATAGGAGTAATACCAAATCGCTGCTTAATATATCGAGTAAATTTAGTTGAAAACTTTTAATGAGTCTAGGATCAAGATCTAATACAAAACCTATAGTATCAATAAACAGAAAAGTCATATCATTGTTAATAAATCGTCTTTGATACTTACTTGTTAAAGTTGTAAAGGGTTGATCGCTTACGGGTTTATCTTCTCCTGTTAAAGCATTGAATAAACTTGTTTTACCAGCATTGTAATATCCAGCGATACATATTGTCGGGTATCCAAGTTTTTTCCTTGCTCTAATTTGTTGTTTTTTTTGACCCATTAAAGATTCAATCTCTTTCTTGATCCTAGCCTGTTGCCTTGTTAATTCTCTCATCTGACCATGAAAAGCATACTCTCCGCCACTCCTGAAAAAAGGCCTATCATTAAAATAGTTCAATGATGCTTGAAGCCTATAAAAAGGAGCTAATTTTGCTAATTTTGCTGATTCAATCTGTAATTTACTTAAATTATCAGAAGCCATTTTATTAAAAATTTCCAAAGTCAGCTCATATCGATCAATAACGTCACAGTTCAGTGTTCTAATTAAATTTAGTTTTTGACTGCTTCTTAAAAGATTGTAGAAGACTACTAAAGTAACATTCTTATTCTCTACTAGTTTCTTCAGTTGTTTTACTTTTCCAGACCCAAAATAGTATTTGGCAAATGGCTTATACCTACTCTGTATAACCTCATCAACTACTTCGATCCCTAATGTTTGGATAAGTCTTTTCAATTCATCTAATCGAATACGATAGACATTATGATCATGAACGTTTGTTTTTAGAAAACAAATAACAGCCCTTCCTGTTCCAATTAAATTTGAGTTTGTTTCGTTAATAGCCATTGATCAATGTTTTATTATGAAGGTCTGTTAAAAACATAGTATACAGAATAAACAATATAGTAAAATTATTTAGTTATATTAAGGTGAATAAACCAGATATTATTTGAAAGTAATTGTTCTATACGGTTCAACTCCCAGTAAGAATAGCATAGAGTTAGCAGAAGAGGCATGTAATAGGGGGCACATTGTTTTTCAAGGTACTTTAGCTGACGTTTCAAGCCATGTATCACAAAATGGAAGTTTATTCTGGCTTAATGATGAAGACATTACGGATGCCAGCATATGCTTTCTAAGAAGTTTCGGTCCCGGGTCAACTGAGCAAGTAACTAGACGAATTAGTTTAGTTGAACACTTTGAGATGACGGGAATAAAGGTAGTAAATCCAACCTATGCTTTTAGGCGAGCTAGAGACAAGTATTCTACTCAAGTTTTTTTAAAGGCTGCAAATCTACCGGTAGCAAATACCTTCACAACCGAAAATATGAATAAAGCATATTATTGGAGTCAGTGTCATGAAAAAGTTGTTTATAAACCTATTCTGAGCAGTATGGGAAAAGGTATGATGCTTTTTGATAATGCGGACCTTGCCTTTAACGCTTATAAAATGTTAAACAGAATCTATCAACCGTATATTTTGCAGGAATATATTCCCAATCCAGGCAGAGATATTAGAGTGTTTGTTGTAGGAGATTCAGTAATTGGTGCAGCTTATAAATACGGAGCTGAGGAATCCTGGAAAACAAATGTTGCTCAGGGAGGGAAAATGACTGTAGAAGAAATTCCGGAGAGCGTCCTGGAATTGGCTGTTAAGGCTAATATAGTTATGGGATTACATTACTCGGGGGTAGATATAATAGAGTCCCCGGACGGCCCAGTAATTTTAGAGGTAAATGGTGCACCAGGGTGGCAGGCCTTAAAAGAAGTTACTGAAATTAATATTGCCAAGGAAATTGTGATTTACGCGGAGTCTTTAGTTAATGAGTGACAAACTAGCTCGTATCCCAATTGAGATCTCAGTTTATGATCAAAAAAAAATTAGAGCAGAGTTAAATAGACTTACAGCTCCCCTTACAGTCGGTGAAATTCTTAAAAAAATCCCGATCCGAGGAAGAGTTCACAAAGTCGGCAATGCATTGTCGATTATTGTTGGAATCCAGAAAGGAATTGAGAAGCCGATAAAAAATGTCAAAGCTGGCACAATCGCCTACTGGCCGAGGGGGGATGCACTTCAGATTTATATCAGAGATACGAAAACGCAAGGACTTGTAAATAAAATTGGTGAGATTAAAGAAGGAATAAATGATCTACTTGAAATTAAATCAAGCACGCCCATAGAATTAAAAAGATCATGAATTACTTTAAACTATAAACTTTGACATTATGACTTTTGGCACTGAGCATAATTATTCCTTCGGTTTCTAGTTGTGTTAATAATCTCTTAGCCTCACTTAATGTGACATCAATTTCAGCCGCAAGGGAAGCAGGTGTAATAGCCTTAATTTTAGTTAGTGCTTCATTTATTTCTTCACGAGTTTTATCGTTCATATTTTGGTTCAAATTTTCTGACGACATCATCAATCCACATATCCAATGAGAATTAAATATATTCTAATATTTCTTCCTTAGAAAGTTCTCTAAATTTCCCGGTCTCCGATGAAATTGTTGCTACAGTTAATTGATTAGGGAGTGTCTGGTTCGCTGCTGCATTAATGCATCTTATTGATAATGATATCCCTTCTTCAAGGGATAGGTCAGGCTTATAATCGTCATTTAATATTTTTTTAGCTTCTTCACTATTTCTCCCAACTGAATTAGCGTTGTACATTCTATAGGAACCACTTGGGTCAAGGGAAACTACTTTAGTGCTCCGAGAGTCAATCCCTGCGATTATCATACTTACACCAAAGGGTCTGACTCCAGCGTTTTGAGTGTACATTTGTAATAAATCCCCTAATTCACCAGTTAATACTTCGATGTCAATTGGTTCATCATATGTTAATCGATTGCCTTGTGAAAGAAGACGTGCTTGCCTTAGTAACACCCTTGCATCGGGACTAAGACCAGAGATTGCAGCTCCCACATGTTCATCAATTTTGAATATTTTTTTCGAGTTATCAACGAAAACAAGAGGATTGCTTTCAGTTTCAAAAGCAGCTAGAACTGCTCCTTCAGGTGTTTTCAGCCCAACAATTGGTGCTCCACGTTTTACAAGCTCAAGCGCATATTCTACCTGATATATTCTACCTTCAGGGGAGAAAATTGTTATAGCCTGATCGTATTGTCTTCCTCTTGACATCCTTAATAACACCGTTTTAGATAATTATGGTATAAGGGTATTCTATATAAACATCTAGTTTTAAAGCAACTTGATTGGTTCCTTTGTTCCGTATATGCACGCGTGCGTGGGAGAAATTGATTCCCTGTTATTTTTTTCTTTTCCATAACGTTTAAGAGGTTTGGTTAAATGTCTATGAGCCCCAGAGTCGGGAATGTAAATCCCAGGATGAAGATTTCGAGGTAATACATTATACCTTTTTCTTAATTTCTCTCCGCGAAATTTACATTTTTTACACCTATATCCAGAGTTTTTCCCCATTGATTCCATACTTCCTCTACACTTAGGGCACTTGGGATTTTGTGAAACAGTTATTTCTTTTAATTCTAATACAGTTATTTTTTCCAAATTAAGTGTTAAACCCTTATGTGTATTTTTAATGGCGCCAAAGGCCTGGATTTTATCTCCCTTCAATAGTTTTCTAATAACCCTTCGAAAGCTTCCAGTTGGTTCGTAGGCTGCACAGAACAAACTACCGGTCTCATCCTTGATTTTAAAGATAACATGACCGCCCCTAATTGTTGTTGGAGAACAAGTTAGTACAGCTTGGATGATAGCGGGGTTGTATTCTTGCGCATCTTTAATTTTAATAACATTCGAAAAGTGAGCGTCAGTACCTTGATTGGTTACAAAAATTGCCCACCTCTCTATTGGTTCATATACTTTTATCATTTTACTTGCATGAGCTACCGCTTCAGGAGTTTCCCCCCTTACTCCATATAATACCGGATCTGGGCCCTTGGGTGTGATTAATATGGTTTTCCCATCAGTTGAACAATTATTGAATGTTTGCTGATAAAATAAATCATCCATAGCTAGTACAGAGTTTTTGTCAACAAGTCTATTGGTGCCAAGATATTGTTTTTGCCTAAATGTAAGAAACTCGTATGTATGGTCATGTTCCAGAAGCCCTCCGATTGCTGCAAGAGCTCCAATTATTCCACGCCTATTTTTAAAACCATACGCAGAAGCCCCATTTTTTTTAATTAGTTGATCCGCATTTNNAAGGGATTGGACCGTGTTCTGGGAAAAAGTTCTAAATGATTCTGGAACCATCCCAAAATGAAAAACAATTCCCGGATTAGTGTTTTCACAATCAAATCTCGAATTTTCCTCTACAGTGCTTATTACCTCATCGGTAATACATTCCTTTAGGTTTTCAGTGATTTTTAACCTAATACAGATTGAGGCATTCCCCCTGGTTTTCCAAGGCGTGTTTGGATTAAGCCTTAACAAGGTAGGGTAATCAAGAAAATTTACATCTAATTTTAAAAGGCTATCAATAAGAAGGGCAGCAATGTATGTTGTACATCCACCTTTTGGAGAGTCGGTGTCATCTACTCCAATATGCAAAATCATGATTGTTAACGTTTAGAATTTTATAAGAAAAAGTTGAGAAAGGTTAAACAACAATCATTGTCAGTGTTGATCTTACCTTATCAAGGCGCCTAATTTTCCAGCTAATTATGTCCTTTAATTCTTGCATAGTATCTGTTTGTATTCGAGCAATTATGTCGTATACACCATAGACCATATGTGATTCTTTGACCTCGGGAATGTCTTTAAGTCCTTTTAGTACATCGCTTTCAGCTCCGATTTCAGCGTTAATTAACACAAAAGCCGTTGCCAATTTTTTCTCCGACTATCTCTTTGTTTTATTGTACTTAAAATTTCCTACAAAAAGGGGATAAATTTACGATTCTAAAAAGTAAATATGGATGATAAATAAAGCATAGAAAATCCTGATAGAATTAAAATTATAGCGCTAATTTTTCTTATTAAAGGTAATGAATCAAGAATCTTTGATAGCAATAGGTCTTTAGAAAAGTAAACAGCTATTGTTAAGAAGAATAAAACTGATCCAACCCCCAACCCATAAAATATCAATAAAAAGACGTTTTCAATCAAGTTAGCAGTAATACTTCTACCAAGTATTAACAGAAAAACCGGTAAACTACAACTCATTGAGGCTAAGGCATACCCAATCCCATAAATGAAGTATGAGATCAAGCCTGATGACTTTGAGGGAGTTATGCTTAGTCGAGGGATATAGTTGAAGATATCCGTAAACCCGTATAATAAACCAACAAGAATTAGAAATACTCCAATAGATGACTGCAAAATTTTTGAATTAACTTCTAAAAAACTGATTGCAATCGATGGGAATAATCCAATTAATGTGAAAACCGACAAGAATCCTATCATTGTTAAAAAACTGAATAAAAAAACATTCACTATGGATGCTCTGGGTTTATGATTAAAATAATACACAACGTAACTAGGTAAAAGCGGTAGAGCACATGGAGAGAGAACAGCCAGTATTCCAGCTGTAAAAGCTAATCCAAAGTGTTCCACATTCATTAAAAAAACATGAGTATAGGAATTTATAATTGGTTCTGAAATAGCCTTTGCGCGTGCATAATTAACTTTTAAAACATGTCTTAAAATTAAGAATATAATGCTTTATAGCGTCTTAACTGAAACCTACGGAAAACTTGAGAAAACTAATAGTCGCTTATCGATGATTAGCATCCTAGCTGATTTATTTAAAAGATGTTCCTCAGAAGAACTGGAAAAAATAGTTTATTTAACACAGGGAAAACTGCATCCAGACTGGACTGGCGAACCAGAAATTGGAATGGCCGAGAAAATGGTTATGGATACAATTTCCAAAGCAACAGGCATCAGTAAAAAAGAAGTTGAAGCATTATTGGTTGAAACAGGAGATATTGGACTTGCAACTGAAAAATCACTTCAAAATAAAAAAATAAAGAGTCTTATGAGAAAAAATTTGTCGATATCTGATGTATACAATGGGTTGGATTTAATATCAAAACAGTCTGGGAAAGGCAGCAGTAAAAGAAAAACAGATCGCTTGGTTAATTTAATGGTTAATAGCTCTCCTGAAGGAGCCAAATACTTGGCAAGAATTGTTACAGGGTCTCTCAGACTGGGAATTGGAGACATGACGATATTAGATGCTCTGAGTGTAGCATACAGTGATTCCAAGGACAACAGACCTATCGTCGAGAGAGCATATAACCTTACAAGCGATTTAGGATATGTTGCAAAGACCCTAGCTGAGGAAAAAATAACAGCTCTAAAGAGTGTTAAACCAATTGTTGGGAAACCAATAAGAATGATGGCTGCTCAAAGACTCTCCGATACGGAAGAAGTTTTTGAAAAGTTTGGAGAAAACTATGCCTCTGAGCACAAATTAGATGGTGAAAGATTTCAAATTCATAAAAAAGGAAAAAATGTACAAATCTTCAGTCGGAGACTCGAGAATATTACCAGTATGTATCCAGACGCTGTTGATTTGACATTAAAACACGTAAGAAATTCTGATACTATTATTGAGGGGGAAGCTGTAGCTATAGATGTTGAAACCGGGGATTTGCTTCCTTTCCAGGTTCTTATGCAAAGACGAAGAAAATATAACATTGAGGAAACTATGAAGAAAATTCCAATTGCTATTCATCTTTTTGAATGTCTATCAGTAGATGGTGAAGATTTAACTACATCCTCATATCTGATTAGAAGGCGCTTCCTAAACCAGATTATCGAACAAAATGAAAGATTTAGAGTAATAAAAACTCTGATAAACGGCAGTAAAGAAAATTTTGAAAGATTTTTCGATGAATCGATTTCTGAAGGAAATGAAGGGCTGGTTATTAAATCAACATCAGATGATTCAGTTTATCGGGCTGGCGCAAGAAGTTGGTTATGGGCTAAATTAAAAAGAAGTTATCAAAGTAAAATGATTGAGCCGGTTGATCTGGTTGTGGTTGGGGCATTCCATGGACGGGGGAGGCGTGCCGGAGGTTATGGTGCTTTATTAGTCTCTGCATTTGATGTGGAAACAAGATTTTTTAAAACAGTTTGCAGGGTTGGAACTGGGTTCACTGACGAAGACTTGGAGAACATACCAAAAAAATTGGACGAATTCATGATAAACGAGAAACATCCAATGGTTGAAAGCTTAATCGATGCAGATGTGTGGTTCAAACCAGAGATAGTTATTGAGGTTTTAGGAGATGAATTAACATTGAGCCCTATTCACACTGCAGGTTTTCATACCATTAGGAAGGATTCAGGTCTAGCAATAAGATTTCCGAGATTTTTACGGTGGAGAAATGATAAAGCAGCGGAACAATCAACATCTGTTCAAGAACTTGTTGAAATGTACCATTCTCAATTAAAGAACATATAAAAACTAAAAAGATAGATATAAAAAGACAAGAGAATGAGCGAAGAAGAAATTTCTTTCAGAGATTTTAAAAAATTAGATATAAGAATAGGAACTGTTACAGAGGTTCAACGAGTTCCAGGCTCAGATAAATTATACAAAATGATTGTCGATGTGGGTGACGAAAAAAGACAGATGATAAGTGGTTTAGTAGAGTACTATTCTGAGTCTGAACTTCAGGGAATGAGAA
>JABAHP010000918.1_pt2 | contig 25358 bp, 20 predicted proteins | sample 7062081 | NCBI WGS metagenome assembly JABAHP01 (sample SAMN14534357, study PRJNA622989) | marine sediment metagenome | biome: marine biome [ENVO:00000428]; feature: marine pelagic biome [ENVO:01000023]; material: deep marine sediment [ENVO:00002113] | place: India: Gulf of Kutch | collected...
GTGGCGGAATATATCAGCCGCGCCAAGGAAATCATGGTCGATCCGGAGGAATACGAAAAGACAGCGGCAGCTTATTTCAACAAGATAGTTTCGAAAGTCTACAAAGAGTATCAGAAGCAATTGCGCAGGAGCAATGTCTTCGATTTTGACGATCTTCTCTTCTGGACAGTTTATATTCTGCAGAATCATGAGGATGTGCGCGACAAACTGCAGAATCACTTTCAGCATATTCTGGTCGATGAATACCAGGACACCAATCATGTGCAATTCCTGCTGGTGAAAATTCTGNNGCTGACAGTGGTTGGGGATGATGATCAGTCTATCTACGGCTGGCGGGGAGCGGATATAAGGAACATCCTGGAATTCGAAGCAAGTTTCCCGGATTGCCGGATAATAAAACTGGAGCAGAATTACCGCTCCACAAAGATGATCCTGAAAACTGCGTCCGAGGTCGTAAAATATAATCGATCTCGGAAAGGCAAAACATTGTGGACCGATGGCGAAGAGGGGGAACTAGTTAAACTGATCAAGGTCGAATCCGACCGCAATGAGGCTGAAATGATCTGTGAAAATATAGAGAATCTGGTCGCATCCGCTGATTATAAAAGGCGAGATATAGCGATTCTATATCGCACCAATGCCCAATCCCGCGCGCTGGAGGAATCGCTCAAAAACAGGTTCATCCCCTATACAATCGTCGGAGGCATCCGATTTTATCAGCGCAAGGAGATCAAGGATATTCTGGCATACCTGAAAATGTTGGTGAATCCCTATGATATCCAATCCTTCAGGAGAATAATAAACTTTCCTAAACGCGGCATCGGACCGATCAATATTGCACGTATCGAGCAGACTGCGGTCAGCCGTTCGACCTCGCCTTTTGAGCTGCTATTAGAAGCTGATGACCTCGATTTCCTCAAGGGAGCTGCTCAAAAAGGAGCAAAGCAGTTTCAAAAAATATATAAGGAACTGATCAAAGCCAAAAAGGAACAGGCACCGGTGGAACTTACAGAGACAGCCGCTCGAATCACCGGAATCGTTGACAGCCTCAGCGAATACGATCAGATCGAAGCCGAATCCCGAAAAGAAAATATCGACGAGTTGATCGCTGCGGTGCAGGAATATTGTGATAAAGTCGAAAACGCTACAATCGAGGGTTTTCTGGAGGAGATTTCGCTTTATACCGATGTCGATACCTGGGACAGCTCACAGGATGCGGTTACCCTGATGACGCTGCACAGCGCCAAGGGACTGGAATTTCCAAAAGTATTTATAACCGGTCTCGAGGAGGGGCTATTCCCTCTTTCCCGCAGTATGGAGAAACCTGAGGAGCTAGAGGAAGAACGCCGGCTCTTTTATGTCGGTATTACGCGCGCGGAAAAGAGCCTGACATTAAGCTATGCACAAAGACGCATGCGATTCGGAGAAATGCTGTCAATCAAATCCCGTTTCATCGATGAACTCCCCGAGGATTGTATTGAGTTTGAAGATCAAACCTTCGGCTCATCATATTCCGGAACCCGCACCAGTTCACAGCCGGATTATGATGATGAACAATCATATATTGCACCGAATGATAAATACCGGAATTTGAAGGTTGGAAAGAGTATTATTCATCCCACCTGGGGAGAGGGTAAGATTATCTCACGAACCGGATCATCGGACAGCACTACAGTGGAAGTGCATTTCAGATGGGGAGGCAAAAAGAAGCTGTTTGCGAAATACGCCAATCTCAAAGTAATTTAGTCAGTATCATAATGATTGCCGCCGTTTCTAATAGATTCTATAACCGCCGATTCAACACGGCTTCGTACAGGCTGCCTATTATTAGGATGAATTGCGCTGGCCGCCTCTTCCCTTTCATACTCACGAAACGATGACAGGAACCATTCCACCCAGCGGAAGATATCATTGCGTTTGACTTCCGATCGCAGAATGTTCATCCGTCTGGCTCGTTCCGCCAAATCCATATTATAGGCCTGGTAGATTGCATCCGCGGTTTCCTCCCTGTTGTAGGGATTTACCATTATCGCACCTTTGGAAAGCTGTTCGGATGCTCCCGCAAACTCGCTCAGTATCAACACACCGTTATTATCAACAGTGCTGGCGCAAAATTCCTTGGCCACAAGATTCATACCGTCGCGCAGCGGCGTTAAAAGCCCGATATCACAGGCGCGATAGAATCCCAGAAGTTCGGTGCGGCTGACTGAACGGTAAATATACTGGATCGCCTGCCAGCCAAATTCTGAGAAACGGCCGTTAATACGCCCCACCATCCATTCCAGCGTTTCGCGAATATCCTGATAGGCTGACAGATGCGAACGGCTGGGAACAGCCAGCTGCAAGAGACAGATATTTCCCCGCAATTCCGGATATTTCTCCAGCGCACGCTCATAGGCTAAGAAACGTTCAGGAATGCCCTTGGTATAATCCAGCCTGTCGACACCCAGCACAAGGCTCTTGGACTGACATTTTTGCTTGAGATAGTTAGCTTCCTTTTCGACCTCTTCAGCCCGGGCTCCATCACTGAATTCGGAAAAATCAATGCTGATCGGAAAATTGCCGACCTTGATTTCACGCCGCCCATAGTGCACATTCGAGTGCCGGTAAAAAGCCTTGATATCAAGGCTGGGTATTAATTCCTTAGCGCAGCGGCAAAAATTCCGCCTGTCCCGCCTGGTTTGAAATCCGATCAGGTCGTAGTCCAGAAGGCCCCCGATAATATGATCCTTCCAGGGCAGTCTGCGCAGAAGATCATAATTTGGGAAAGGTGTATGCAAAAAGAAAGCCAGCGGATGCTGCACATTCATCTGCCTGAGATAATGAGCCACCATTATAAGATGATAGTCATGAATCCATATAAGATCACCCGGTTCTGCTATCTCCAGGATTTTTTCCGCGAATCTCCGGTTGACATTCCTGTAATATTCCCAATGTTCCCCTTCAAACTTACATTGTCCCAACAGATCATGAAAAAGCGGCCAGACAGCCTCATTGGAAAAACCGCGATAATAATTCTCCACTTCCTCTTCGGAAATATTTATTGCCTGCAGGTTGAAAAGGTGCTCGATGTTGTAGTTGCGAATAAGCCTGTCTACCTCGGGAGTCAATTCACATCCCGGCCATCCAATCCATACTCCTCCGGTATTACGGATTATCGGCGCCAGTGCAGTCACCAGTCCCCCCGATCCCGGCTGAATCTCCATACGGCCGCCATCGGACTTTATGCAAATCGGCAGCCGATTGGAAACAACCAACAGCCTCCTTTTACTTCTCCTCCATGTTATTTTATCCATTTTTCCCGCTTCCCTTTATTAAATGACAAAACAGTCCATGTTTTATTGAATTGTTTTTATCTATTACTTAGAGCAACGATTCTCCTGTAAAATACAAATTAAATAATGCAAATGATAAAGAGCTAAAATATGTCGCTGTCAGAGCAATGCCGGAGGATGACTATGCATAAAGATGTATGATGGCACTTTGATCACTTCCAAACTGTAATATAACCCTTTATTAATTGTAACGCCCCTTAAAAATTATTGTTCGTAAAATTTTTTTCCTATGGAGTCTGTGAACTTCTGACTGCATGCCATCGATGCAGAAAATCGAGCAGTTCCTCAGGCGGTTTTATCCATAAATCAGCACAGGTATCACGCTTTTTCTGCCTCACCAAAACGCATAGTCCCTTGCCCTGCAATGCTCTAAAAGCATCCTCATCGGTAAAGTCATCACCCAGATAAGCGATTTCCTCGATTTCATCAATTTCATTCAGAACTCTATTAACCGCGTCCCCTTTATTTCGCCCGGCAACTTTTATTTCTATCCCGCCGTCAAAATCGAGCAGTTTGAGATTGTAATTTTCTTTAAGAGGCTCCCATTTATCAAGGACCTTTTTCTTTATATCAGCTGCCCGCTCCTTCCCCAGCCCGCGCCAGTGAAAAGCCAGACTTGCCGGCTTCTCCTCCAGAATATCTTCAAATCGGGTGTCTTTGGCCCATTTACGGGCCATCTTAAGGCCTTCATGTTCCTGCTCGGACAACTCAGCAAGAATGTAGCTCCCATCTTCAAGCAACCTCTCATTGCCATGAGAACCCCAGATTTCCGGAAGCTTGTTTAGGTCGAGCAATGCGGTTAAGTCGCTTACACGCCTGCCGCTTATGACCACCACACGTGTATGATCCGCCATCAACATCTGATTCAGGATTTCCCGCACTCCGGGATATGGGACAGCCTCGTCTCTATTCACCTGAAAGGGAGCCAGCGTGCCGTCATAATCCAGCAGAAGAATCGGCCGTTTGGCCCTGCTGAGATCGGAGAAGAATCGGTTTAGATCGAAGTTTTCCCTTAAAGTCTGCATTCCCGGCAATTTACTCAGTTATCAGATAGTTGGCAAGCCCTCTTCTCAAACCGAGCATCAAAGTCAGGTATTCACGCAAATGGCGGGTGAGCAGGAAATTCTCCTGCACGAAGCGTTTGCCGGTCTTGCCCATATATTCAAGTTCTTCCTGATGCCTTAGCAGATAACGCATGCGCAGGGCCGCTCCTTCGGGGGTATTCACCAGAAAGCCGGTATGATGATTGTGCACCTGCAGCCTGATTCCGCCCACATTTCCGCCGATAACCGGTTTTTCCTTCCACAGAGCCTCGGTCACAGTCAGACCGAAACCCTCCTGCAGAGATTTTTGCAGGACTATAGTCGAGGACCTTTGCAGAGCATTTATCATCCTGTGAGCGTTTCCAGGGAGATTCAGGATATGAATCTGCCTGTCGCCGTTGGCGGCCTCAAGAACTTCCTCCAGAACCATCTGCCCTTCCGGATCGTCGGTGGCCCCTCCGCCGGCCAGAATAAGGTCGGCATCGATTGTCTCCCTGAGCATATTGAAAGCCTGGATTACCCCAATGGGATCTTTGAAACGGTCAAAACGGGATATCTGGGTCAGAACCGGTTTTGAATTCTCGATACCATAGGTTTCCAGAGCGGATTTAATTTCGGCAGGCTCAAGTTCGCAGTTTTTATCTGATAACGGATCGATACTGGGCGCTATTATGAACTGCGGATGCGGTAAGCGCTGGGCGAAGCTGGGCATGGAGAAAATACTGGCGTCATACTTCTCCACCTTTTCTTGCAGATATTTCCAGACTCGCCTGTAGGGTCTGCTGGCGTCAATATGACAGCGCCAGATCCACTTCCCCTTGCGGTTGGCACAATACTCAAGAAGTGCCGCCGGCTGGGGATCATGAACAAACACAAAATCCGCATCCTCAAGCGTGCCCCGCAGTCTCTCGGCGGTCTGCTTGTTGGTCTCTTCATAGGCCTCCACCATAGTCTTGGTGAGGGATGCCGGTTTTCCCTGCAGGGCATTATGAAATGTCTTGGTGGTAAAGTAAAATTCCGGGGGCCCCGAGATTACCTCCCATGACGCTTCCAGTCCCAGCTCATTCATGAGAGAAATGAGCCAGTCCAGTATTTCTGCCACACCCCCGCCTACACGAGTCGAGTTTACATGTACTACTTTGGCTCCCTTGAGATTATCGGCCAGTTGACGCAGAATGGAGATATTGATCTTGCCGACTATTTCTTCATAATCCAGTAGCGATTTAGGCACCAGGCACCTCCGCACCGACAATTGACTCGATAGCTTTCTTTAGAGCCAAACGGAGTTCATGAAGATTTAAAAAGTAAAAATCTATTTTTGCAAATTCCTCGATCAGAGGCTGGTATTCATGATTGAAATCCTTCAAAAAGACTGTGAAGTCATCGGTGCTCTCCGGAGTCCGGCGGTGAGCCTCGACAAAGTGGTAATAAAGACTGCTGTCGCTCATGAAGGGTATGTGGCGGATCAGATCATCGGGAGAATGGATCTGCTTGCCTGTGTCGAATACCACGGTAACAGCCCGCATAAACTGAAAGTCCTCCCCGATTTGAGCAGAGGGAATGTAATAAAGTTCGCTTAAGCGTTCATCAATCACTTCCATCATCTTAATCCGCAGCTCTTCCAGATTGTTGAAATCATAAGGATTTAATATTCCAAGCTGCTCGGCCAGTTTTTTGTCTCCCAGATGAGTGGAACACCAGATAGAAAAATCATTACGAAACTCTGGATCGTCGAATGTGGGTCGGATTACTGTCTCGCAGTAATGGTGGTACAGGCATTCAATGGGACAAATCGCCACGCGCTCACGCATCTCACGAATATTCAGGGCCGAATCCAAACCGGCCATACGGGTAATCAACGTGCAGTCTTTAATACTGAATACAGGCTTGTCATTCATTCATCAAATCCTATTTTTTCTAACCGGGCATTCCGACAAATTTACCCCATATCTTACTTATCGTATGTAATTGACAGCACTTTATCGCAGTTTAGGATAACCAAATCTGCATATCCCGATAACACGGTCCCCTTTTAAATATCGCCAAATAATATAACAATTCAGGTGAATATAGTTCCATGTCAGGTGGACGCAAGCCATAATCAAAAATTAGGGGAACAAAATGCAGAATCTGCGACAATCCGGACTAATAATGCAGACTCAAATTTAACCACAGGGTCAGGTCCTGCCTGTTTTCGTCAAAATCCGGCGTGATATCGACATCGAAATTCTTCAAATGCGCATCGACATAAGCATCAAAGATCGAAAACACAACGGTTATTCCCAGGAACCAGATATGTTGATTGCGCAGGTCGCGGTAGCGATCGTACTGCAGAAATTTATCAAGTCGTGTGACAGAATTTGTGTCGCTGGTATAAAGATCCTCATAAGTTGAGGTCTTATCCCAATAATAAGCGGTCTGATAAATCAGAAATGACTCCAGCCCGGCGATCAAGCCGGCCTTGATATATTTGTCGTTATAAAGCTGACCCCATCCGGGAATCACCAGCGAGCGCAATAAGGCTCCTGTAGGAGAATGGCTCTTGCGCTTTTCGATCACAAGACTGTCCTGAGCGGACAGGGATACGGAAGAAGCCATGATTATTCCTGTCAGCAGTAAAATTATTGCCATATTTTTCGATTTTTTTCCCATTTCACCTGATTATACAATAATAAATGTGTATAAACTATAAAACTGTAATTTTTGTATAAATTACTGATCCGTAAATAACTTGACTAAATATTTCATATAAGGCATATTGTTCTGCTATGTTTTCGGAAACTTTAATTGAACTGCTGAAAAAAGACCCCAAAATCTGTGTCCTTACCGGCGCCGGGGTCTCGGCCGAATCCGGTGTGCCCACATTTCGCGGCGAAGAGGGAATCTGGAGGAAATTCAGGGCTGAGGAACTTGCCACGGTCAATGCTTTTCTCTCTAATCCTGATCTTGTGTTGGCCTGGTATCAGCACAGGCGGGACATTGTCGATAATATCGAACCCAATCCGGGCCATTATGCCCTGGCAAAAATGGAAGAGCAATTCTCAGATTTCTGCCTGGTTACCCAGAATGTCGACTCCTTGCACAGAAGAGCCGGCTCCAGGAATGTGCTCGAGGTGCATGGCAACATCATGCGCAACAAATGTCTCAACTGCGGCAAACAGATCAGCAGGCTGGATTTCAAGGAAGGAGATGCTATCCCCAAGTGCGATTGTGGGGGGATGATCCGTCCTGATGTCGTCTGGTTCGGTGAAATGCTGCCGGCGGACGTTTTTGCCGAGGCTCACAAAAAATCTTTTCAATGTGACCTCTTCTTCTCGGTGGGTACCTCTGCCATAGTATATCCTGCTGCCGGGCTTCCGATTGCAGCCAAGCAGAGAGGGGCATATCTGGTAGAAATCAACGTTCAAGAAACAGAGCTTTCCACGTATGCTGACGAGGTTCTTCTGGGACCCTCGGGAGAAATTCTTCCCCGGCTTCTTATGGCTGCCGGAATCGACGTATAATATTGGAAACCATGATCTCAACTCATCGAAAAAACACAAAGTTACTGCTGCAGCGTTTGAAAGACTGTGATCTCTGTCCCCGTGAATGTTATGTGGATAGAACCATGGGCGAGACAGGCATATGCGGACAAACGGATAGCATCAAAATCTCGTCAGCCAATCTGCATTTCGGCGAGGAACCGCCCATTTCCGGGTTTAACGGTAGCGGGACTATCTTCCTCACAGGCTGCAACTTAAACTGCATTTACTGCCAGAATTACCCGATTAGCCAGTTGCAAAACGGGCGCGAGGTCTCGCCCCTGACTCTGGTGGATTCAATGCTTCGCCTGCAGGAACTCGGGGCGCACAATATCAATTTTGTCACCCCTACCCATTTTAATGCTCAAATCGCCGATGCCATCGTTACTGCCCGCGATCGAGGACTGAAGATACCCATAGTATATAATTCCTCAGGATATGACAAAGTCGAGACATTACGAATGATGGAAGGTTTGATTGAGATATATATGCCGGATATGCGCTATGGCGATGAAAATGCTGCTGGATGTTATTCCTCCGCTCCAAATTATCCTGAGATCAACCGGGCAGCTATTGCAGAGATGCACAGGCAGGTGGGTGATCTGCAGACCGATGAAAATGATGTCGCCACCCGCGGACTTCTTATCAGGCATCTGGTGCTACCCAATAATCTCTCCAGATCAGAGGAGATATTCAAGTTTATTTCAGAAAAAATATCGCCAAATACGTATATATCACTGATGTCGCAGTATTTTCCGGCCTTCAGGGCGCATGAATATCCGCAGATTTCCAGGCGTATAACTAAAAAGGAGTATGCTATTGCCAAAAGGTTAATGGAAAAGTATAATCTAAGCAACGGTTGGTTTCAAGATGAGATTCTTTAAACTCACAGCAATAGTAATATCGATAACGCTGCTTTTCTCAGGATGTGTTTATTTCAACACTTTCTATCTTGCCAAGAAAAATTTTAATGAGGCTGAGGACAGGCGGGAAAAGCAGGGCTCCGATGAGGCGGTCGGAGGTTCCGCCAATCAATATCAGGCGGCAATAGAAAAATCCCTGAAAGTGATAACAGATCACCCCGACAGCAAGTATGTTGATGACGCACTTTATATTATAGGCAAATCCTACTACCATCTGGGTGATTTTTCCAAATCAGAACGCAAATTCCGTGAACTTTTGGCGGCCTATCCTGAATCGGATTATTATGACAGGGCCCTCTTCTATCTGGGCAAATGCAGACTTAAACAGGAAGAATATATCCTTGCCCGCCAGTCATTCATACAGGTCGATTCGGTCACAAAAAACAGGAAATGGAAGGCCGAAGCGCAGTATATGATCGGCGAAATCGAATTCAATGAGGGTAATTTTGAGGAGGCCGTGAAATACTATACGAGTTATCTCGAGAAGTATGCCGATGCCAATCTGGCTCCTCGGGTGCAATTCAAGATTGGCCAGGCCTATGATTCCCTGGAAAATTATGAGGCCTCAAAGAATGCTTACCTGAATGTTGCCGATTATGGCCCCTCTGACAGCTTGTATTTTCAGTCGCAATTCAATGCGGGTGAATCTTATTATGCGCTTGATATGATTGATTCCGGTTATGCAATATTCGAAAAATTATCCAAGGATGAAAAATTTTACACCTCTGCGGGTATGATCAGGCTCAAACTGGCCGAGGCGCTTGAGATCAAGGGCGATCTTGAGGCCGCGGTTGACGAATATGCCCAGATCACGGAGGAATTTCAAAGGTCGGAATCTGCAGCGCGCGCCTATTACAGGATGGGCGAGATTTATATGCTGGAACTCAGCGACCTGGAAACGGCAAAAATGATGTATGACTCCTCGATGACCGCCAATAGGCGTTCTGAGGTTTATCAGATGGCCCTGGAAAGAAGTGCAAATATTTCAAAGCTTTCTCAATATCGACAGGCGGCAACGGCGGAAGATCTGGAGGGCGCCGCGCAGAGCCAGTTCCAGCTGGCGGAATTATATGTTTTCGAACTCGAAAACCCGGATACCGCCCTTTATGAATTCCAGATGGTAATCGACAGCTTCCCGGAAAGCGAATATGCTCCCAAGGCGCTTCTGGCACGAGGATACATTTTTGACAAGCACCTCGGAATGAAAGACAGCTCCCGGGCCCAATACAGGCGGGTGATTGAGGATTATCCCTCCAGCGATCAAGTGGAAGAGGCCGCCATGGAGTTAAATATAAGTCTGGAAAGAATTGATGCTGATTATGCCGGGCAGAGATACAAAACTGCAGAAAGGCTCATATTCAATGAAGATAATATCGATTCAGCAATGATTCTCTTGCAGAGCATTGTCGATGAATTCCCAAATTCCAGATATGCTCCCAAGGCCGCTTATGCCAAGGCCTGGTTGACTGAGAAATATGTTACACCCGAGGAATGGGACCCGGCCGACTCGACCTCAGTGCCCGATTCTGTAATCATCCTTGCCTATCAGGCTGTCGCGGATGAGTATGCCGGCACGCCGTATGGAGATTCCGCTCTGGTCAAACTGGGCAGGAAAGTCGTGCCCAAGCCCCGAATACCCCAGCAACAACAGGACACTATCCCCCAGGACACGGTATTGCCGGGAGATCAGGATGTGATTGAAGATGATCGGGATCTAGTCGTAATCGGGACGGACACCATCACTGCCAATGAAATAGCTACCTTGATTGATACCCTGCATGTTGTAGATGGGGATCCGATAAAAGAGGGAGATTTTGTTTACCCTCCCTCTGCCTATTATTCTCGCTTTGAAGGATATGTCGGCTTTATGGTCAAAATCGACTTCCTGGGCAAACCCACCGATTGGAGAATTTTACAGCCCTCGGGGATAAAAGAGATTGACGAAGCGGCTGTCGAAGCATTAAGATACACAGAATTCGATGTTGGACAAATACCGCCGGAGTTTATTGACCAATGGCAGTTTTACAGAATAAGGGTGGAGCTGCCGCCCGAGATCAAGGGACGACAATGATTTTCAATCCCGGTGTGAGGGTGGTGGAAAAAAAGCAGCTTCTGCCCGACCTGTTTCATCTCAAGTTCGAGGGAGCAAGCCTCGCTTCCCGGGCTCTTCCCGCCAATTTCGTTCAGATCAAGGTTTCCAGGGGACTCGATCCCATATTCCGGCGTCCCATGAGCATTCATTACGCTGAAGGCAAGACTTTCGAGATGGTTTTCAGGACAGTTGGCAAGGGGACGAATATTCTCTCTCAGGCCGAAATAGATGAAGAATTCGATTGCCTCGGCCCCCTCGGAAACAGCTTCAAACTGCCTGAGAACGGCGAACTGGCTGTTATGGTTGCAGGCGGGGTGGGCTTTCCCCCACTCTATTTTTTCAGCAGGCATTTGATAGAGAAACAGCAATTCCCGAAGGAAAATATTCTATTTCTGTTTGGAATGAAAACCATAGCCGAAAAACCGATGGCCGATGATTTGCTCAGGCTCGATATTCCATTGGAGATCTCGACCGATGACGGGAGTTTCGGTTTTCACGGTTTTGTGACCGACTTGTTCGAGGCTCGCTTTGCTAAGAAGTTGCGGCATGAAAAAATCAGGATATATTCCTGCGGGCCTAATGCGATGATGAAACGTCTTAGCCAGATTGCCATTAGTTTCAGGCTCCCCTGTCAACTTTCGCTGGAGGGAGCGATGCCCTGCGGGGTCGGCACCTGCCTTGGATGTGCTGTCAAGATGCGCGGAAATAACGATTATTATCGTGTCTGCCAGGACGGACCTGTATTCGATGCGGATGAGGTGGAATTATGAGTATTGCCAATCTCTCAATCGAAATCTGCGGGATCAAATTCAGAAATCCGATCCTGACTGCATCGGGCACATTCGGCTACGGCGAAGAATTCAACAAGATCATCGACCTCTCTAAACTCGGGGGAATAGTAACTAAATCGATAACCAAACATCCCCGGCCCGGCCATCCCCCGCCACGAACACATGAAACAGCAGCTGGTATGCTCAACGCCATCGGTCTGGCCAATGTGGGGGTGGATAAATTTATCGAAGAGAAAATCCCTTTCCTGAAGACCCTGGATACTCGGATCATCGTCAATGTAGCCGGTTTCTCGATGGAGGAATATACATATACGGTAGAACGGCTGAATGATACCGACGGCATCGATATGCTGGAGATCAATATATCCTGTCCCAATGTCGGCGCTGACGGACTGGAGTTTTCATCCAGCGCCAAACGGGCTCATGAATTGACGTCTGCACTGAGAAAGATCTCCCGTTATCCCTTGATAATCAAGCTTTCGCCCAATGTAACAAGCATAGCGGAGATTGCAAAGGCAGCCGAGGAAGGAGGGGCGGATTGCCTCTCGCTAATTAATACTTTGGTCGGAATGGGAGTAAATCACTGGACATTCAAGCCGATTTTAACAAATATTACAGGTGGATTATCGGGTCCCGCCATAAAACCGGTAGCCCTGGCCAAAGTCTGGCAGGTTTATAATACCGTGAAAATTCCATTGATCGGAATTGGCGGAATAATGAACCATCTTGATGTGGCCGAATTTATGATAGTAGGTGCCTCGCTGGTTCAGTTCGGGACGGCCAATTTTGTCAATCCCGACTGCACGGTGAAAGCAGCCGAGGGTTTGGTTGATTATTTGAAACAAATTAATTTATCCGATATATCGGAATTAATAGGAAAAATGGGTGGTAACCATGAAATTCAAGGAAAGAATTTCCCAGCTTGTCAAGGAACGTAAGAGCCTTATCTGCGTGGGCCTCGACACAGATCTGGATAAAATTCCGGATCACCTGAAATCGACTGAAAATCCGGTGCTGGAATTCAATAAACTTATCATTGAAGCAACTTCAGACATTTGTGTGGCCTATAAACCAAATTCCGCATTCTTTGAGGCGCTTGGATCGAATGGCATGGAAATGCTGAAGGCGACAATAAAAGCGGTTCCACCTGAGGTCCCGGTGATTGTCGATGCCAAGCGCGGCGACATCGGAAACAGTTCTCGCATGTACGCCAGAGCGGTTTTCGAGTATCTGGAGGGGGACGCAATCACACTTTCCCCCTATCTGGGAGAGGATTCCCTGGCACCCTTTTTTGAATATAAAGATAAATTCGCATTCGTCCTGGCGCTGACATCCAACCCCAGCTCTCAGGATTTCCAGCTCCAAAGTATTGAAGGCAAGCCTTTGTATGAGATTGTCGCCGAAAATGTGCAGAAATGGAATAAAAATGATAACCTCGGCCTCGTAGTAGGAGCCTCTCATCCGGACAAGATCAAAGAGATGCGCAATATTTCCGGCAATCTTCCATTTCTCATCCCGGGGGTAGGGGCACAGGGAGGCGATCTGGAGGCGTCCGCAAGGTTCGGAACCGATAACGGTAAATCGATTGCTCTCGTCAACGTCAGCCGCTCAGTTATCTATGCCTCCGATGGCGTGGACTTTGCCGAAAAGGCGCGCGAGGAGGTGCAGCGCCTGAACCGGGAGCTCTCGGAGTTAGAATTATTTTGATTTGATTTTGGAAATCACATTTTCTGATTGAGCGGATATTAGCATAATTGAATTCAAGATACAGACATAAACTTCTGCTGATCTGGCCGGCGTTATTCGCTCTTCTCTTTGCAGTTTCTCCTTTCCTTGGAGATGCCCGCCTGTGGGGGATTAACCATCTCAAATTTCTCAATGATTACGGCAAAGTCATCTTCATCGGGCTTGTTATTCTTTGCTTTATCCCGGGAATTGCAGGCAGAATCAATTCCGGCGTAAACTCGCTTCAACAAGCTTACTTGAGGTTGGCAATTGTCAAAAAAACGCTGGTCTCAGCTCTAATATTCATAATTTCAATTGGGATCTTTTACTTATTCCGCAACTCAACTCATCTTCTGGGCGATGGTTTGCTTCGAGGGGACGAACTGACTTATGGTTTCGGTTATCTTCCTCTCTCTACTGAGCCATTAACCTCAATCCTGCACTATCTATTCTATAAATTGGCAAATCCGCTATTCGGCGTTCAAAATCATGCCAGCATACAGATTTTCAGCTGCATACTGGGCGGGGCGTTCATACTGCTGGCAATCAATATTTTTAAACCCAAAAAGGAATCAGGCTTCTCCCCTCTTCTGGCTGTCATTGGAATCAGCGGGGTCCAGTTCTTTTTCGGTTATGTCGAAAGTTACATTATCCCCTATATCGGGCTCCTGATTTTTATCTGGCTCAGCTACAGATATTTCTCGACCGGAAAAGCATTTGCGGCTGCCTGCATAGTCTACATGATAGCCTTCATCTCCCATTTTTCAATCATCTTCACATTGCCTGCATTTCTTGTATTCATGTTTTTCGGTCTTCGAAATCCGGAGGTCAAAGCGAGCCAAAAGACTGCGGCGATTGTCTCATTGATTATTATGGCGGCCGTATTTGTGTACTTCCATTATATTTATGTACCCGCATTCGGGCATATCGAGGTTGGATTTCTCCTGCCATTCACCCCTGATGGCTACTGGGTTTTCGATCCGGCACACTTGCTGGATATATTAAATAACTTACTTCTTTCCTCAACATTTGGGCTATTGTTGCTACCAGTCATCATAAAGCATAAGCTCTGGAATAATATCAATATACCCGCAAAGATATTTTCTATTTTGCTGATTTGCGGATCACTCGGCTTCCTGTTTTTTATCGATCCCAAACTGGGATTTGCACGGGACTGGGATCTGTTTGTCCCGGCCTCCGCGGTATTTGTAATCATTGCGATTTATCTTGTGTATAAAGCGAAGGAAATCGTTACTGATTATCGCTCAGAAATCAGTATAGCTATGCTGCTTCCGATAATCTTCTCGGCCTCATTTGTCGCGGTCAACCAGAACCTTGAAAGCAGCTATCGGCGTTTTGAATATATCCTGCAATTCCATTCAGAACGCAGCGCTTTTGGATATGAGTCCCTTGGCGGTCATTACAAACGTTTTTACCGTAATAAAGAAGACTTGCGCAGGGCAATCGAAAATTACAAAAGAGCTTTCGAGCTTCTTAAAAATCCAAGGTATTTGACAAATATCGCCTCAGTCTATGATGTCTATTTCAACAGCTACACGGATGAAACCCTGAGCAGGAGGTTCATCGATTCAATTGAATATTATGCGGAGAAAGCTCTTGAATATAATGACTCCCTGACAAATGCCTACGAATATCTTTCAATGGCCAGTTTATACCGCAATGATTTAAAAAAGGCATTGAATTACACTGACATCGTTCTGGAATATATGGATCCGAAAGATCAACCTGAATTCAGATTCAGGCGAGCAGGTATCTTGTTGCGAATGAATGATTATGCAGCAGCCGAAAAAGAATTTCTCAAAATCCTTGAACTGGATCCAGATTTCGGCAAAGCCTATATAATGCTGGGAAGCATATATAGGATGAATGGACAGCGCGAAAAGGCCATTCAATACTTCAATGAATATCTGCGCCGATTCCCCGATGGAGATTTTAGAGAAGAAGTTGAAAGCAATCTGCGGAATCTCCGATACTAATTCTATGGAACATTCCTGTTAAATAAAGTATCTATATATTGAAAAAAGGATTTCTTTATACATAAAAGCTATGGATGGTAGAATGCAGATGGTAAAAAGCGGACTTGAAAGAAATATAAAAGAGGTTACACTTCTGCCCTTAAAAGGGATGGTTGTCTTTCCCTATCTTGTTATGCCCCTTATGATCAGCAACCAGAAATATGCCAAGATGGTGGATGAGGCTCTGCTGGAGGGAAAGACTATCGGATTATTTACGCAGAAACCTGATGAAAGCGCCGGTGAAAGCGAAGATAATATATATCGGATTGGCACCAGTGCGTCGATCTTGAAGATGCTGCGTTTTCCCGACGGTTCTGTGCGTTTTCTGGTGCAGGGCCTGTCACGTATCCGTCTCAGGAAGGTCATTTCCAGCGAGCCCTATCTGACCGCCGAGGTCGAGGAGCTTGCGGAGGACAGCACCTCAGACGTAAAGCTTGAAGCTTTCACCAGAAATGTTCATGAAATCCTGAAAAAGGTTACCGAGCTGGCGCCGTATCTGTCGGAAGAAAACTATATCTCCGCCATAAATCAGGAAAATCCCTCCAAGCTGGCAGATTTTGTGGCTTCGAATCTCAACCTGAATGTCGAGCAGAAACAGGAGATGCTGGAGACCATCGATGTGCGCGAACGTCTCGAAAAACTCCTGGCTCACCTGAACAAAGAATATGAAGTGCTGGAGCTATCCAGAAAAATTCAGGCCGAGGCGGCCAGCGAGATGGGCAAGCTCCAGAAAGAATATATCCTCAAGGAACAACTCAAGGCGATCCAGAAGGAACTGGGGATGACCGATGAGCGCACCGAGGAGATCAACGAATTCGAGAATAAGATCAGTGAAGCACTGATGCCGATAGTTGCTGAAGAAGCCGCTATGAAAGAGCTTGACCGCCTTTCGAAGATGAATCCATCATCGGCGGAATATACAGTTTCACGCTCATACCTTGATTGGATGGTTTCTCTTCCATGGCGAAAGGAGAGCGAGGATAAACTCGAGATCAAACCGGCCAGGAAGATTCTCGATGAGGATCATTACGATCTGGAAAAGGTCAAGGAGCGAATTCTGGAATATCTGGCGGTACGCAAATTAAAGACCGATCTTAAAGGACCCATCCTCTGCTTTGTGGGCCCTCCCGGGGTTGGTAAGACCTCGCTGGGACGGTCGATTGCACGAGCTCTGGGACGCAAATTCGAGCGGATTTCGCTGGGCGGCATGCATGACGAAGCCGAGATCAGGGGACATAGAAGAACCTACATCGGCTCATTGCCCGGTAGAATTATTCAGGGATTGAAACGCGCCGGCACAAAAAATCCCGTCTTTATGCTTGATGAGATCGATAAGGTCGGCAAGGATTTCCGCGGCGATCCGGCCAGCGCTCTTCTGGAGGTGCTAGATCCGGAACAAAACGACACCTTTTCGGATCATTATTTGGATGTGCCCTTTGATCTTTCAAAGGTGATGTTTATCACCACAGCCAATATGCTCGATACGATTCCGGATGTACTCCTGGATCGTATGGAAGTGATCCGAATTCCCGGTTATACTGATCTGGAAAAGGTGCAGATCGCAAAGAAATTTCTGATACCGCGCGAGCTCAATGAACACGGCTTAAAGAAGAAGGATCTAAGTTTCACATCAAAAGCATTGCGAAACATAATAAATTACTACACCCGCGAATCGGGTCTCAGAAATCTGGATCGTGAACTTGCTGCTATTTGCCGAAAGGTGGCCAAAGATGTGGCCATGGGCAAGAAGGGCAAGGTTACGGTTAATCCGGAGGATGTCCAGAAATATCTGGGCGCGCCCAAGTTCGTGCGCGAATTGGCGGAACGTGTGGCCCGTGTGGGCGTGGCTCCCGGGCTGGCCTGGACCCCGACCGGCGGTGATGTGCTCTTTATCGAGGCAACCAAGATGAAGGGCAAGGGCAACCTGTCCTTGACTGGCCATCTGGGCGATGTCATGAAGGAGTCGGTGCAGGCAGCCTATTCGTATATCCGCACTATTGCAAAGAAGCTCGATCTGGATGAGTCGGCGTTTGATAATGTCGATGTGCATGTTCATGTGCCCTCGGGTGCAGTTCCCAAGGACGGTCCCTCGGCTGGAATCGTGATGGCTGCGGCGATCAGTTCGCTCTTTACCGGACGGCCGGTGAAGCCGAGGATTGCCATGACCGGCGAGATAACGTTGCGCGGTATGCTTCTGCCAATAGGTGGGCTTAAGGAAAAATCTCTGGGCGCATACAGGGCGGGAATCAAAACGATCATCCTTCCCGAGGCAAATAAAAAAGATATCGATGAGATCCCGGAAGAACTCAAAAAGAAGCTGACGTACAAGTTTGTCAAAACCATAGACGAAGCCATAAAGCTCATCTTAGAAACACCAAAAAAGAAAAGCAAGAAGAAGTAATAGATTTCCATTGACCCGATCTTCAGATCGAGTTGATTATAGATTTGTGAGCGGCGTACGTCCCCGTGCGCCGCTGAAGATTAGTCTCCGGGGTGACCCAATCTTCAGATTGGGGTTTGATATTATATGAATCCTTTCAAGCTAAAGCTTGGGGCACCCTAATGAAAGAATAAGAAGATGAAGTTGATTCCTAAGATATTAATTTCAGCTTTAATTATATGCATTGGCTTAATTGGACTTACTATCATTTTTATAATGTTCGTGGTCGGGGGCGATTTTGAATCAAGGAAAATACATTCAGCTACCCATGACGAGACAATTTATATAGTAAAACATGCATGGGGTTTTGACGATTATGAGATTTTTATCTCGGACTCCTGGCACTGGAGACGTTCTCCTGATTCAAAGGAGGATTATATTTATCCGCAAGATTTCCTGCCATATAAATTTGCTAATGATACGTTAACTGTTTATGTTCGTAAAACATCTCCTATTCCTCCTGATTTTGACTCAGATATAATTATCAGGCAAGTTGAACTGCCAAATCCAGAAATGATGGATCTATACACGAATTATGCAGAGAAGGGATTAGAGTTGCTTAAATAGACACCAGGGCTTGGGTGCCACAATTTTAATGGGCTCACTCTTTCCCACTCCCCACCCATTTTCTCCCAAAAAAATCTAAATACCGGCAACATTTGTTACAATTTGATGTTATATTGAAAATATTGAAAACATAGATTATTACGGCCATAAATGCAGCCGTTTGCGGGCATAAAAGGAGGAGATTCGATGCCTGATAATGTGAGCTTCTATCAGCAGGTCAATGACTATTTCGAAAAAGCCGCACAATACACCAAACATCCACGCGGACTTCTGCGCCAGATCAAAATCTGCAACAGCGTCTACCATATGATGTTTCCGATCAAGCGCGATAGCGGAGATATCGAGGTGATTCATGCCTGGCGCGCCGAACACAGCCACCACCGTCTCCCGGTCAAGGGCGGAATCCGCTACAGCCCCCATGCCAACGAGGACGAGGTTATGGCGCTGGCGGCTTTGATGACATACAAATGCGCAATCGTAAGTGTGCCCTTCGGAGGCGGCAAGGGCGCAATCAAAATCGACCGCCGCCAGTATTCACAGTCGGAGCTGGAAAGAATCACCCGCCGCTATACCTATGAGCTTATCAAAAAGAATTTTATCGGGCCGGGTGTTGATGTTCCCGCACCCGATTACGGCACCGGCCAGCAGGAGATGGCCTGGATTGCAGACACATACCGTGCGATTTCAACAGATGCTCTGGATGCTCCGGCATGCGTTACCGGCAAACCGATCACCCAGGGTGGTGTTAAAGGACGTGTCGAGGCAACCGGCCGTGGGGTATTTTTTGGAATCCGTGAGGCCTGCTCCGATGCCGATGATATGAAACGCCTCGGACTCTCATTTGGACTGATCGGAAAATCAGTGGTCGTGCAGGGACTGGGTAATGTCGGCTATCATGCCGCAAAGTTCCTCCACGAGGGCGGAGCGAAAATTGTCGGCCTGGCAGAGTATGAAGGCGCGATATATGATGAGAAAGGGCTGGATGTTGATGCTGTGGTTGCACATCGCAAAGAATCCGGCTCGATCCTGAACTTCCCGGGCGCCAGGAATATCGAAAAGACCCATGATGCGCTCGAACTTGAATGCGATATCCTTGTACCCGCGGCACTGGAAAATCAGATCACTGAGGAAAACGCCCCGAGGATCAAAGCCAAGATAGTCGCTGAAGCCGCCAATGGTCCTGTTACGGCCAGGGCCCATGAAATACTGCAAAAAAGAAATACGATGATCATTCCGGATACATATCTCAACGCCGGCGGTGTTACCGTTTCATATTTCGAGTGGCTGAAGAACCTCTCGCATGTCCGTTTCGGACGAATGGGCAAACGTTTCGAGGAAACCACCCAGCGACGAATCCTGATGGCCATTGAAAGCGCAACAGGCAAAGCTTTCACGGATCAGGAATGGCAGTCGCTTTTGCATGGCGCCGAGGAGGAAGATCTGGTCAACTCCGGACTGGAGGAGACCATGATCGGCTCATATAGGAAGATCAGGGAGATCAAAAAGCAGCATAATGATGAGATTGATCTCAGGACGGCCTCGTTCATAAATGCAATAGACCTGATAGCACAGGCCTATCTTGAACTGGGAATATTCCCGTAGAAAGAAATCTAATTTTAATAGAGACTCCCGGTAAATCCGCCGGGAGTTTTTTTATTTACGGCACATGAAGAAACAGAACAACTAATCCTGACAATTGTTGTATGATATACAGACAGCAAAACAAGTGAGATTAAGAAATGAGATTTTTTACGACTGCATTTATGCTTTTGACATTGATTTTAGCGGCATTTAGCGTTGCATGTGATGCGCAGGCACAAAATGATGAGGGAAGTGAGAAAGTTATGATAGATGATTTTCTGGAGGGGAATACTAACGCTCCGGATTTTCCCGAGGGGATGGATTGGCTGAATACGAACAGGCCGTTATCACTAAAGGAATTCCGGGGCAAGATAGTGCTTCTTGATTTCTGGACATTCTGCTGCATCAACTGCATGCATGTCATCCCCGATTTGAAAAAACTCGAAGAAAAATATGCTAAGGAACTGGTCGTCATAGGAGTTCATTCCGCCAAATTCACCAACGAAAAAGGCACTGAGGCAATTCGTCAGGCAATACTTCGCTATGGGATCGAACATCCGGTTGTTAACGACAGGGATTTCAGGATTTGGAGGCAATACGGCGTGAGTGCATGGCCCTCATTCGTGCTGATCAATCCCAAAAGCAAGATTATCGGGGTACATTCCGGCGAGGGGATTTATGAACCCTTCGATAAGATCATAGGAGAAGCTGTCGACTACTTTGCGGCACGCGGCGAACTGGAGCCGGGACCATTGAATCTCGACCTGGAAAAAGCGGACATGCCCAACACACTGCTTTCTTTCCCTGGGAAGGTAAAGGCCGATATGGCATCGGGACGGCTGATCATCACCGACTCAAATAATGATAGAATCATAATCACTGATCCTGAAGGAAAGATCCTTGAGGTCATCGGCTCCGGCAATAACGGCCAGGCCGACGGATCGTTCGAGGAAGCGGAATTCAACCGTCCCCAGGGGACATATATGGATGGCGATATAATCTATATCGCAGACACCGAAAATCACCTCATTCGCAAGGCTGACCTGAAAAGTAGAACTGTGGAAACGATTCTTGGGTGTGGGGAGCAGGCCGACCGTTACAATATTCCCGGCGCTGGCACCGATGTCTGCCTGAATTCTCCCTGGGACCTGGTCAGGATCGGAGACAAACTATATATCGCCATGGCGGGATCACATCAGCTTTGGGCAGCAGACCTGAACACACTCGAAGCCAGACCATTTGCGGGCTCGGCTCGTGAGGCTCGTATAGATGGTCCGCTAGCAGAGGCTGCGCTGGCACAGCCAAGCGGAATAACAACTGGCGGCAAGAAACTATATTTTGCAGACAGCGAAATCAGCTCCATAAGATCAGCAGATATAGATCCCGATGGCGAGGTTAGGACTATTGTAGGCGAGGATCTATTCGAATACGGCGATATTGACGGCGACTATACCAAAGCTCGCCTCCAGCATCCATTGGGAATAGTCTATCATGATGGAATCCTGTATGTCGCCGACACTTATAATTCCAAGATCAAGAAAATCGATCCTGAGAAGCGGACAAGCCACACATATGCCGGTACCGGCAAATCGGGTCATCAGGACGGCAAACTTAATGATGCGGAATTTTACGAGCCGGGCGGGGTGACATATATGGATGAAAAATTATATGTGGCCGATGTGAACAATCATGCCATCAGGGTAATAGATACAAAAGCCGGTGCAGTCAGCACACTGCAATTTTCGAATCTGGAAAGACTGCATCGTGAAGAAGAGGCTGAATTCACCGGACGTATTGTAGAGCTGCCCAAACAGAATCTCAAGTCGGGCGACAGCAAAGTAATATTCAATCTAAGACTTCCCGAGGGCTACAAATACATCGAAAACTCGCCATTTTCGATAGATTATAAGTCAGACAACGGCAGCCTGGAGTTCACCCAAAAACCGTCAGAACTGAATATATCCCCGAAAAATCTGCCATTGACTCTTGCAGCCACAGCCATGCCCGGTATGACAGAACTGGATTTCGATGCGGTGGTATATTTTTGCAGTGATGCGTCCGGCGTTTGTATGATCGATGATATAAAAGTAAAGGTGCCTGTTGAAATCACAGAATCAGGCACCTCAGAATTATCGATTGATGTAGATATCGAAGCTAAAGACTAACGCTCTTCTTTGAAGAGCACATGCTTGCGCAGAATCGGATCGTATTTTTTGAACTGCAGACGATCCGGATCATTACGCCTGTTCTTGAAAGTATGGTAGACGTAAGTACTCTCGGTACTGCGCATCTTTATATGTGTCCGAATATCTTTTTTCTTCTTGGCCATAAGAACCTCTCTATAATAAAAAATATTTTCAAATATTATCGGCCGGTGATACTAATAACATCTCTATGTCCGAAGCGTTCACCGGATTGCATAATTTAATCCTGAATCGTTATAAGTCAAGCTCTTTCAGGCGATTTTGACAGTCCGGAAAAGGGCTTAAAATGCTAATTCGGGCTAATTTATTGCATCACAATACATTTCACATTTTTTTAATAAAATCCGTATTTCCTGCAAATATCATTTGACATTATAGTCCCTATTGCGTTTAGATTAATGGAAGGGACAACCAGGGAAATTCTCACCCTGAACATAACCGGAAGTATATCAATTATTTCAAAAACTGAACGATATAATGAATATGTTGTTATCCCGATGACACGGAGGCTATTATGTATAGGAAAGCACTGATTATAATTTGCGCGATATCACTGCTCTTGACCCTGCAATGTAGTGATACGGGCGTAAAACCAGACCCGATCGACCCGCCCGAGCTTACTCCGGCGCAGAAAGAAATTATAACGGCGTCAAACAGCTTTGCATTCAATATCTTCAAGGAAATCGTCAACAACGAGTCTGACGCAAATATATTCATCTCGCCCCTGAGTATCTCCTATGCCCTGGGGATGACATATAATGGCGCCGAGGACGAGACCAAGGAAGCGATGGCTGATGTGCTCGGTTTTGATGGGATGGATGATTTTGAGATTAATGAATCATACCGCGATCTGACAAAGGCGCTGATGACAATCGATCCTGAGGTCATCATGGAAATCGCAAACTCGATCTGGTACCGTCAGGGATTCGAGGTCGAGCAGGAATTTATTGATTTGAACCAGGAATATTTCGATGCTTATGTTGCCGCCCTCAATTTCAATAATCCCGGTGCCAAAGATATCATAAACGACTGGATAGAAGAGAAAACACATGACAAAATCCAGGATGTTATCAAACAAATAGATCCGTTGACCATGATGTTTCTGGTAAACTGCATATATTTCAAAGCTGCATGGAAATATGAATTCGATCCCGATTATACAGAAGTTGAGGATTTTCACCTGCCAAGCGGCGCCACGGTGGATTGCGATATGATGCACCAGGAAAATGAGCTTTTGAGATATTTCAATGACAATTTCCAGGCGGTGCAGCTTCCCTATGGCGAGGCGGGCTTTTGTATGTCGATCTTTCTGCCGCGACAGGGTAATGCACTTGATGATCTCATCAATCAAATGGATGATGATTCCTGGTCGGATTGGATGGGAAATTTTAAAGCGGATACAACCATTATCAAAATGCCCAAATTCAGGCTGAAATATGATCGAGAACTGAAACCCGATCTTGCCGCCCTTGGCATGGGAATAGCTTTCGAGCCATATGAGGCCGATTTCACCCGCATAAACAATGAAATTGACCTGCATATCACTTCAGTCCTGCACAGCACTTTTGTGCAGGTCGATGAGGAGGGCACCGAGGCAGCCGCAGTCACTGTAGTGGAAATCGGAACTACCTCAATCGATCCCAATGAAAAACTGATGCACATAAACCGGCCGTTTTTCTTTGTGATCCACGACCAATATACCGATGCCATCCTATTTATGGGCAAAATCGCAAATCCAGTCTGGGAAAATTAAAATCTCAATTAAGATTAAGAAAGCCCGCTTTTTGGCGGGCTTTTTCTTTTTTTACTCGGTATAAACTGTTTTCCTGTCCCTGCGGATATGTCAGTCCATAGCAGATTTTTTATTTTTTATACCAATTTGACGGGAATAATATTATTTGTAGATTGTAATGCACATGGAATAAAATTATCAAAGGAGGAGTAGCATGAGGTCAATCTCATTAATATCCATTTTCCTGGCCGTGTTTTTTCTGAGTGCATGCGGCAATGGCAACGCCGATGATCCAGCCGAGGAGGAGAAAACTGAAGGGATTAAAATTGACGAGGCAATGGTAAAAGATATAAATCAGTTCTCGTTTGAGCTGTTCCGGCAGACTGATCAGACCGAACCCGACAAAAACATATTCATTTCGCCTATGAGCATATCCCTGGCCCTGGGTATGACCTATAATGGAGCCGAGGGGCAGACTGAAGCAGCCATGCGCAAGGTCCTCAATTACGGTGAACGAGAGAATATCGAAATCAACGAATTCTACAAGTCATTGATTGACAAGCTGACAACACTCGACACCAGTGTGATTATGAAGATCGCCAATTCAATCTGGTTGAGGGAAAATTATCAGATCAAACCGGAATTCCTGGAGCTGAACCAAAAATATTTCGATTCGCGCGTGGAGGCGATCAATCTCGATGCTCAGGAATCAATTGACATTATCAACAACTGGGTCTCCGAGAAAACGAATGGCAAAATTACCAAGATCATCTCCTACCCGGTTCATCCCAACATCATGATGTACCTCATAAATGCCATCTATTTCAAAGGCACCTGGACCTATGAGTTCGATCCAGAACGGACAAATCCGATGCCGTTTCATGTGACCGCCGAAAAAGATACCACGGTAGACATGATGTATCAGAAAGAGAATTTTGGGATAATTGAAAATGAGGACTTCCAGGCCGTGCAACTTCCCTATGGGGATGAGAACTTTGCCATGACTGCAATCCTGCCTGCAGAAAACAAGACACCGAATGATATCATCAACACTTTGACCTCCGACAAATGGGGCGACTGGTCAGACAGCTCCCATACGGAAGAGGTCAGGCTCTACCTTCCGAAGTTCAAGATGCGTTACAGCAAAACTATGAATGATCCGCTTTCATCCATGGGAATGGGTGCGGCATTTGAGAAGGACGCCAATTTCAAGGGTATGGAGCCGGAGGGAGAACTGTTCATCAGCCGTGTATTGCACAAGACTTTTGTGCAGGTTGATGAGGAAGGCACCGAGGCGGCGGCTGTGACCGCAGTTGAGATGATGACCAAGGCCATGCCCCAGTCAAAGGAAATCCGTTTCAATCGGCC
>JABAHP010000022.1_pt3 | contig 25327 bp, 26 predicted proteins | sample 7062081 | NCBI WGS metagenome assembly JABAHP01 (sample SAMN14534357, study PRJNA622989) | marine sediment metagenome | biome: marine biome [ENVO:00000428]; feature: marine pelagic biome [ENVO:01000023]; material: deep marine sediment [ENVO:00002113] | place: India: Gulf of Kutch | collected...
GAGAATGATCTTCTTTTGCTCCGTAGATTCTGGCATGTGTATATGATACATCATGGATTGGGAAACAATTTGGTGCTTGCCGGGAATGTCATTTCGGTTCATAATTAAATAGTGGTTAGCATGTTGCATTATAATCAAAAGTTTAAAGGCAGGGTTTCGGAGATGGAAAAGAAGGGATTTCACAAGCGCGGTTTTACCTCAATGATGGTGTTTCTGAGCTTTCTGGCAATGACGGTTACTGGCCTGATCCTTTACTTTACGCCCCAGGGGAGGATAGCGTACTGGGTCGACTGGAGATTCCTCGGTCTGACGAAAACCCACTGGGGCAACATTCACATTATTACGAGCATTGTGTTTGCCGCGATCGGTATTTACCATCTTATTCTGAACTGGCGGGTCTTTACGGCATATATTGTGAACAAGCTCCGGGACCAACTGGCACTGAAATTTGAGATGGGCCTTGCCCTGGTGCTGACCGTATTTTTTGTGGTGGGGTCCATATTTCTTGTCCCTCCTTTGAATTTTGTGATAACGTTCAGCGAATATCTCAAGGATTCATGGATCGAGACAAGGGAATACGAACCGCCTTTCGGACATGCGGAGCAGCTGTCTTTGAAGGTCTTCACAAAGAAGATGGACATCCCTCTTGACAAGGCCCTTGTTGAACTGGAGAGAAGTAATATCGCCGTGCAGAATTCATCGGACAGAATTGAGGACATAGCCAGGGCCAACCGGACGACATCTATGGAGATATATAAACTTATCAAAAAATTCGAACCTGTATCTGATCTCGATATGGTGGTTTATACGCCTGAAATGGTTGATGAGAAATTCTCCGGGACCGGACTTGGCAGGATGGCGCTGCCATGGCTGATTGACGATCTCAGGCTGGACCCGGAAGATGTTCGCAAACGTCTGGAGGCACAGGGCATCGAGATAAGCGATACCGAGACACTGAAGCAGGCCGCTTCCCGGTACGATATTGAACCTATTGATATTCTGAAAGTTATACTTGTCCCAGGGTACGATCCACATGAGGGCAGCCCTCCAGGTGGACAGGCTGCCGGGAAATAGTGTAAATTGGCTTCATGTTCAATGTTCAGCCTGGTGGCGTTGTTCCAGATATGGAGCTTGCGGAGATCCCTGGACATATTCTTCCCCTTGAGGAAGGTTTTTTCAGGAACGTTATAGAAACCCTGTCTATTCCTACATTTTTTGTGGATGCAGCGATTCGGATAATCAATGCAAATTCAGCCTTCTTGCGTTTAGCATAAAAATTAAGAACTTACCGACGTTGAAGAGCGGTGAAGCGCTGGCTTGTATTAATCTCACAGATGAAGGCCGTGGCCTTTTTGAGGCAGATTAAAGATGATTTTCGCTGGAGACATAGAACTCTCTACCAGAGGATTTTCGGATATTCTCGATATAACGGAAAAAGTGCGTGCTCTTGTCGCTGAGTCGGGCATTGCTGACGGACTGGTCTGTGTTTTTTGCAGGGGCTCCACTGGCAGTGTGACCACTATTGAATTCGAGGACGGCGTGATAAACGACCTGAAGGCCGCCATTGAGCGGCTCGTTCCTTCGGGACAACCTTACGAACATGATAAGCGATGGGGCGATGGTAATGGCTTTTCCCATGTCCGGGCAGCCTTGATGAAACCGTCCGTTACTATCCCGCTGGTAAAAAATGAACTCGTCCTGGGTACGTGGCAGCAGGTCGTTTTTCTGGATTTTGACAATCGTTCCCGGACGCGACATATTGTCGTTCAGATAATGGGAGAATAAAAGTACATGAAGAAACGGTATGGTCTGCTCTCTGCCCCAGTAGCGGTGATCGCCTGTATTGTTTGCATCCTTTATATCCCAGTCCGGGCGGGGGCTGAACAGTCCTCGGGAAACTCCCTGGATAATAAGATCATCCGGGCGGCAGGTGGTCGAGAGGCTCTATCCCGTGTGAAGGCTGTTCGCGCCACCGGCTCCATTACTGCAATCGTTCGCCGGGATTCGGGGAAATATGAGCGGATATGGACCAGCGATGGGAAACTTCGGGTGGATATCAACTATTCACGTTCAAGGGAATTGCGGCTGCTCAGCGGCGGGAAGGGCTGGAGAGGCTCTGCTGATAATGATCTTTCCCGAGCCACGGGACCGCGTCTTGATGCAATGCTCTATCAGAACATGGTGCTTGCCCTTCCGTTCGGACTTCTGGATGGAACGTATGAGCTTCAGTATATAGGCAGGGACGAGTTCCGGGGAAAGGAAGTTGATCTCCTGAAGTTCCGAAGGCCGGACAGTCCCGAGGTTTTTGTGTATCTTGATACTTCCGGCAGGGTGGTCAGAACAACCGGGGTTTTCAAGGTAAGGCAAGGGGTGTCTACCAACCTGACTGCGGAGTTCGGTGATTTCAGGAAGACAGGGGAACTGGTACTTCCATACCGGATCGACAACTTTGCAGGGGGGATGCATATTGGCCGGACGATTATCGATAAATATGAGCTGAATCCTGATGTCAATAATATTGTTTTTACTCCTGGGCATTAGACATTCCTGCCTGATCTGATATAATTTTTTCGTGGAAGGCGTAAAAGAGCAAAAAAATCTGTTGGTGGAAAACGCGTGCCAGCTTGCGCACGAAATAGGCGGAAGCCGCGTATTTGTTTTTCTCAGTTCTGAAAAAGACCTGAAGTGGCTTCAGAAGGAAGACTTTGCCGACCGTAAGCTTCTGGTGGCTGTCATCCCCCGGCGACTTGAGCTCGATGAGAAAACGCTCAAGAGTTCAAAGCTCAGGGTGCTCAGAAGTTGGTCGGGGAACCAGAGCCGTTTCTCCAGGATCAAGTACGCCTTCCTCCAGGGCGTTATGTCAAATGTCATTACCCCTGACAGCAAGGTCGTCTGCGTGCTTGGCCCGTGGGGCCGCAGTCACCTGGACACTATAACCGTTCATGACCTCTCACTTTCGTGGAGCGAGGACTTCCCGTTCGACCCGGAAACACTGCTGAAAAAAAGAACTCTTGGTGTTGTTATGGCGGTAGTGGATATAGCACTGGATATCGGGGCGCTTGGGCGCGAAGGCCATCCGGTGGGGACGACCTTTGTTATCGGGGACTCCCGGAAGGTGATGAAGTATTCCCATCAGGCTGTTTTCAATCCTTTTAAAGGCTATCCAATGAAAGAACGCCTGATCATCCGCCCCGAAGTGGTGGAGAGCATTAATGAGCTTGCACAGCTTGATGGTGCGTTCGTTATTTCCGCAAAGGGGGAGGTAGAGGCTGCTGGCAGGCACCTTGATGCCGCAGGCGCGTTGACGAAACAGCTCAGGGGGCTGGGGTCGCGTCACCGTGCTGCTGCGGGAATCACCAGAAAGACCTCTGCTGTGGCGGTGGTCGTCTCAGAGAGCACCGGAAGGGTGACCATTTTTGAACGGGGCCATATTGTTTCTACCCTGGAGCCGGTCATCAGCCGCAGACTCGTTTAGGGGATATCGGCGGCTAACAGCCCTGACGAGGTTCACCCTGGGTAGAAAACTCGATTGTTGCTCTTGGTACGTTGCGGAAATCCTGCCGACTTGTATTATAAAAACGTTTGTTTTTAGTCGACGGTAAAGGAATAGCGGGCTCTTACGTTATATCTGCCTTCGGGCCAGTCGAAGTAAACACGTACTTCGTAGATTCCGGGCGGCTGGCCCTTGAAGGTCAGCTCTCCGCTTTCTTTGTTGATAAACGTCCATTCCCCGCGACTTCTGTCTGAGTCAGACTTTTTAACGATATTGATCCAGTTCGTTGGTTTAGCTGGCAGACCTGAAAAGACCACTTTGATGGGCTCATTTGGTAAATATGTTTGTTTGTTTGTCGATACTTTGACATCTGCATCCGCTCCGAAGAGAGGAATGGAGGGCTTCTGGGTTTGGGTGAGGGTCTCCGCTTCTATCATTTCTTGCACTGCGGTAGCGGTCAATGAAGGGAATGATTGTTGTAACATGGGCATGCCCAAAAGAGCGAAAAGCACTATCGGTGCTGCCAGACCCAGCGCTCCCATGCCAAACCATGCAAGCTTTGCTCCCGCTGAGGGAGAATACGTGATCACGCTTCCTTTCAGGCCGCGAAGGTTCTGATACATCTTGTACAGGTAAATGACCATGAAGGGGAAGAATATTATCCCCCCGAGAGGGATGAGACTGACGGCGGTCATGCAGAGGCTGATGATGAGAAGCTTGATAAATGAATCGAAAAAATAGCCCCGGATGTATTCCCTGCCTTTTAGGAGTGCCTTCATCCCGCGCTCGTCACTGGTGAAAATGACGAACTGCCCGGGGAATGCCCAGACCAGAAATATGATCCCCGGGATAAACAGCAGGGAAAATCCTCCGAGTATAACGAGCAATGCGAGCGATACGACCCATGCGTAGGACCAGAGCATGCGCCATCCTCTTCCCAGAGATTCTCCAATACTCGCTGAAGAGTCGATAACCCCGGCGGTCAGCGCGGCAAGCCCCCAGCAGAGCCCGGCAAGTGAGCCGATCGATGCAAGCAATAATCCCCCCAGGGCAATGTAGGTGTTATATTTGGGCATCGCGGCGGCTGATAAGGCCCCGACCCCGCCAAAAAGCAAGGCGGGGAGGACCCAGAACACGATGCTGAGAATATAAAGGACTATGAGTGTTCCTATACGCTGTTTATAGACTTCCCAGCTTTCAGAAAAAAGTTTTCCAATGGAAAAGAGTTCAGGTTGTGGTGGTGCTTCCTCCTCTGGCTGTGCGGCCACAGGTGTCCGGATGGCGTATTTTTCCTCATGAAGCCTGTTGTCATATCCACACTCCGGACAAATGCCTTCTTTTCTCTGCTGTGTGCCGCAGTTGGGGCAGGTTATCATCTCACCAGCTTTTTGGGGCTGGGGGGATTGCGGCTCTGGCTGTTCTTTCTTTTGTCCAAGGGAGTAAGCCCTGATATCAAACCCGCAATGGGAGCAGATGGGCTGTTTGGGCTGTTCTTTATTACACTTAGGACAGGTTATGGTAGAGGGGCCCTGTTCCGGAGACGCCGCAGCCTGTTTTCTTCTTTGCATTTCCAGGGCAAACGCCCTGATATCAAACCCGCAGTGGGAACAGATGGGTTGTTTGGGCTGTTCCGTTTTGCACTTAGGACACCGTATCGTCTGTGCCATGAACTCTCTCACCCGTTTCAGTAAGGTTTAAGATAATACGATATGGTTTGGGGCGTTCAGCTCAACCAAACCGGCTAAGATATTATATCAGACCGGTAATGAAGTTAAATGCAAAATTTTCCCTGAACAGGTAGACAATGACCCCTGCTGCGGCAGGGGCCGCGGCCCCGGCGGCGGCTGTGGCTATCCAGCGGGCCTTTACTCTTCGGGAGATCCTGAAGATCACTATCCTGCCCCTGATGCCTCTGAGGTTCTCGAATACCCGGTACAGGAACACTGCCGCAAAGGGGCCCAGAAGGAGCAGTACAGCAAGTATCGGCAGCCCGGTCCGGGGGGAAACGATTGCATGAAACAAAACTGCCAGGGTAATGCCGATGAAAGGCAGGAGCTTGACGAGAGTGTTTCCGATCTGCCCCTGTGCGTATTCAAAGCTTTTAATTGCCGAAGTTATCCAGTCCTCCCGCTCGATGAACATGATATAGAAAGCTCCGGAAACACCGGCAAGTGCCATGAGCCCCGGAACCACAAGGAATACGCCGCCGCCCGCGATAAGTGAGAGGATAAAAATATTCAGCGAAACAGACGCCCACAGGAACCTCCTCCCTCTGTAGAGGGCTACCAGTATCTTTGCCTCCCGGTCTACCACTGCGGCGACCAGTGCGCCAATCCCCCAGCTGAAGCCGATAACTCCTGCACAGCTTCCGAACCCAAGCAGAAACGCTGTGGTGTGTCCTCCCAGGGCGGGAAGTGCGGCCGAGGCAAGAAGCCCTGTGGCGTAAGCAAGGCCGACCGGGGTGAGCCCCACAGCCAGGGAAAATATCCACAATACCGTAAGAACACCGGCCCTGTTTGAATACTGCTTCCACGCCCCGCCGACCAGCGCGGCAAATGATAAGGGCGTGTCTGGCCCGGGGGACTGACGGATCGGATACAAAGGCGGTGGAGAGGCAAAAACAAGGCGCTCTTTTATACGAAGGAATAGCCCCTTAACATTTCCGGTGAGCCGTGACAGCTGTGGTACGACAACGTCACTGAACAGAGATAAGAGGGACCGGCGCACTGATAAGGACATTGCGATAACAGCTGCGTATATCTTTTTCGTTTGTGGTGCTGCAACATCATTGACCAGATAAGAAGAAGTGCGCCTGACAAATGCGGCCATTGCGCCAAAAGGTATGGATATCTTTTTCCTTTCGGGTTTGGCTTTATATGGACTGTATGAAGACGGATGGCGTGGCCTTCTTTTTGGTTTTCCTGGAATAATCGCAGGGGCCCCGGTATCGGATGTCTTAAAGGCGTGAGCAGGTTCAGGCTTGCCCGCTGCTTTAATCACGTGGGCACCGGAAGGCTCGGGGGTGGGGTCAGGCAGGGATTTTTCGATGCGGACGGGTGGAGTGTCCGGAATGTCATGGGTTCCGGGTGGATAAGATTTCGAAGTGACTGGCTCCGCCGTTTTCTGTATAACAGGTTCGGGGGCAACTTCCGTTTCCGGTCTTTCGAACAGTGCCATTATGTCTGTTTCAATAGACTCCAGGGAGAAGACAGGGCCGGATTCCTGAACCCCGGAACCCTCAGGTTCAAAAAGTTTCATTATATCTCTGGTAAGTATGTCTTCAAGCCCCTGCTCTCCGGGCTTTGGGCGATTGGTTTGAACTTCCCTGGTGGAGCTATGTGCCCCGGAGTGTTTCTTGCTCGATGGTTTTTCGCCTTTGACCCTTAAGGCAAACGCTTTTATGTTGAAACCGCATGCGGTACAGGTGTAGGTGAAGGGCTGTTTTGTTTTGCAATTGGGGCAGAGTACCGGCTTGCGGGCTTCCCCTGGCCCGGAGGACTTTTTGCGATGACGTCCCCCGTCTGCATTGTCGGATCTTCTTGAAGGCATTGCTTGTCCGTTCTGCTCCTTCGGGGGGAACTGACTGCGTGTCCCTCGATAAAGTATTATTCAGGGACATCAGGTAAATCCCCGCCTGGCCTTAACAGCTAGTATATAACAGAATCAGCGGCAAAGTGCCATGGGACCTTTGTAATATACTCCACGGCTGTTAACGCCAAGTTCGAGACAATGCACTTCTACACCGTTTGCTCTTGCATCGAGGTAGGTCCTTGCGTAAAGGGGGTCTATCGTGTCCGCGGGGCCAAAACACCCGCAGTCTCCTCTCTGAACCAGATAGAGCATTGCCGCCCTATGGCCTGACTCTTTCAGCTTCATAAGCTCGGCAAGGTGTTTCTGTCCTCTTACTGTCGGGGAGTCCGGGAAACGGGCCTCTTTGCCAAGGCGCAATGTGACGCTCTTGACCTCGATGAACGTTTGTTTTCCCTTCTGGCCGGTAAGGACCATGTCGAGCCTTGAAGAGCCTGAACGCACCTCTCTGTCAAGCTGCGTGAAACGGCCGAACTGTTTTTGCAGGTTTCCTCTCCTCAGAAGTGTCTCAGCCAGGTCATTGGTCAGGTGCGTGTTGACTCCAACCCACTGTTTGCCGGGTCTGAGTAGTTCCAGAGTATAACGTGTCTTTCTCTCCGGATTGCCGCTTTCCGAGAGCATGGCAGGCGTGCCGGGTTCTATAAGGCCCATCATGCTTCCGGAGTTCGGGCAGAAGGCTGTCACCATTTTTCCGTCGGAGAGTGTAACGTCTGCGAGAAAACGCTTGTATCGCTTGACAAGCACTCCGGCAACAAGTGAAGGATAGCGATAGATATAATCCATGAAAGATATTGTACCCCATGCCGCAGGGTGTTCTATAATGGCTCTATGGACAGAGGGGAGAAACCCGTGGTTGGGATCGGCCAGTGCTCGTACGACTATGTTGCCCTTGTTGATGAGTTCCTGAAACCGGATGAGAAATATGAAGCAACCGACATGTATGAGCAGGCAGGAGGTCCGGTCGCAACGGCGCTCATGACCCTTTCCGTGCTTGGCTGGAAGACGCGCTTTCATGGGGTGACCGGAACAGATCCGGCCGGTGAGCTCATTGAGCAGGCGCTTTGTGCCAGAGGTGTTGACGTCCACACGGTCAGACGTGAAGGAGCCTCCCAGACAGCCCTGATCATCGTTGAGCCCGAAAGCGGGCATCGAACCATTGTCTGGAAGCGGCCGGGAGGTAAGCCGTTACAGCCCGGAGAACTGGGTGAAGGATTTCTCGATGGGGCTTTCCTGCTTCACCTGGACGGTCTTATGCCCGAGGCATCGCTGTATGCGGCACGTCTTGCAAGAGAGCGGGGCGTCCCTGTGGTGCTTGATGCCGGGCGCATGCGTGAGGGTATGATTGAACTGGCAAGTCTCAGCAATCATGTGGTTGCTTCGGAGCGTTTTGCCGTGGACGTGGGGCTGGGAGGTGCACTGGATAGTTCTGAATCCTTTCAGCGTGTTGCCCGGGGCAAGTTCGATGCGTCTTTTACCGTAACCCTTGGTTCTCGCGGCAGTTATTCCTTGATAAATGATGAGGTCATATATCAACCAGCCTTTGAGGTAGAAGCAGTAGATACAACAGGGGCCGGGGATGTGTTTCACGCCGGATACATCCATGGAGTGCTCAGTGAGTGGGACATCGGGAGGACGCTTCAGTTCGCGGCGGCCCTGGCAGCGATGAAATGCGAAAAGAACGGTAACAGTGTTGAACCGGACACCGGGCTTTCACTGGCCGAGACAGTGGAATCGTTCATGAAAAGACATTGATTATTTCCTGTGGCTTTCTTATAATTACCAAAAGAAAGTTTCTTATAAATCAGGCCTCATGGAGGGAATATGGCCGGGGGCGATCCGGAAAAAGACAACAAGACGGGTACAGAGTCCGAGGCTTCTCCCTGTCCGGTCGAGACCACGCTCAGAATGGTCGGCCATCGGTGGAAAGTGCTCATTCTCAGAGAACTGTTCCGCGGGGGCATCAAGCGTTTCAACGAACTGCTGGGCAACATAAATGGCATTACCCCAAAAGTACTTACCCAGAAGCTGCGTGAGATGGAGCGTGACGGCATTGTGGTACGTAAGATGTACCCTGAAGTCCCCCCCCGTGTTGAATATTCCCTGACCCCCCTTGGCAGGAGCCTGCGCTCAGTGATGTCCGCGATCTATGAATGGGGGAATGAGTATCTCCAGGGGGAACTGGAAGAGAAGTGATTTCTGTTATTCTGTCTGTCCGCCCCCGAAGGTGATCTCAACGTTCCACCCTTCTGGTTCCAGCAGTCCCCTGATGAACTCTTCAGCCGATTGGCGTGCCGCGCCCGTTATGCCCAGCCGCAATGCCTTATTCAGAAGACGCCTCTGTGCCAGCCTGGCCATGTCCGAATAGAGCCGGGGCTTTTCCTGTTCCCATACGAACTCGGAGGAGGATTCCCATACATAACTTAGTTCCTCATCGATGTTCGCACGCTGGATAATGGGGGAAGGGAGGGTGATGGATATCTTTCTTTCTGCGTAGCTGACTTCATACCGGACATGGTCGAGGGGCACAACCGCGTCAACCGTTGCCACGGATACGAACTTTACGGAGCGTTTTCCATATACGGCATTGACCCTACCGTCCTTGTCTATCCAGTATTCTCCGTAATCGGAGACCACCTGGCGATACACGTGAAGATCGCCCGTTTCCTTCAGGGCGGCAAAGAAAGGACGGATGCTGATGATCTCCCGGGTCAGCTTGCCGGAGAAAACAGAGCCCAGAGCAAGCAGTCCAGTTGTGAGCAACAGTATGGCTATGGCCCATCGGAATGTCCGGAGCGTTTCCCTGAATGCGGCTGAATACAATTTTCCGCTCATTCGACGCCCCTTTCATCTTCGAAATAAATATCTATCTGCCTTTTCCCTGCATGGCCGGCCAGTTTCTGCTGGATAAGATTTCGAACCCTGTCGCGTGCCAGCTGATCCAGGCCGAACTCTTTGGGCCACGAAGCGGCCAGTTCCTGACAGCGAGAACGAATGAAGTTTTCGAGTTCGAAGGTGTCCGGCTTTCTGATAAGCCGGTTGTATTTGACCGCTATGACTTCGGATGCGGTTTCTCCAATGTTTATGATTCGTGGTTTACCGACCACATCGGGCGGGGGAAGTTCCAGTGTGATCCTGTCCGGGGTGACCAGATAACGTCCGGAGAGGTCTTTCAGGTCAACGCCGTATTCGATGCTGACCCCGCAACGGTAGAGTATCTGCACATTGCTGTCCGGATCGAGCAACCCGGCCGAAAGTATCTTGTACGCGAAGTTGCCCGACCGGGTTTCCGAAGCCCGTGCAAAGACCTCGAACGTATATTCGTGGACAGCAAGTTCTGCTATAGGAAAGCCCGAGAGTTTTTTTTCAAGGTATGAGACAGTTGGCTCGTTTTGTCTGGTATAGAACCAGGTGAATATGCTGGAGACGCCAACTACCAGCAGGACGCAGAGTATGATGAATATCCTTTGGATCGTTCCGGTATCGGGATTACCGGGAACCGTTTGGTCCTCGTTGTGTTGTGTGTCGTGTTCCTTTTCCATAGAACTGTTCGCTGCCCCTGGTACCGAAAAAACCGTGAGGGTCTCTCTATGAACTGTAGCATAAACGGAAAGGGGAAGTAACCGGCAGGATGACAACGAACACTTTAATATTGCCTGTAAACATATCACGTGAGATTTCAACATCATGCTTGGCGGATTTCTCTACCATGCACTTATAAGCTTTGATAATTTAGTAGTGCATGGGGCATTCTGTAATCTAAAGAAATGACAGGGGAGTGCGTGTTCTTATTAGAACACGCACTCCCCTGTCATGTTTAAGGGCATGTGAAGTCGTCGGTGAAGGTCTTCATAAACTCTACGATAGCCATTTCCTCGTCAAAGGTAAGTCCGAGGTCTCCTACAAAACTGCTATCCATGGTTTCAGGTATCTCGGGCTCTGGCCAGCACTCTGTTGCGAAACCCGGATCAAGGTTGCCTAAAGCCGGGTCACAGTGAGGAAGAACATCTCTGGTGTTATAGAAGTGGACTACCTGCCACAGATCCGTCAAAACACCATTGTGCATGTAAGGCGGGGTGAGATCGATATTACGCAGGTGTTCTGTCTTGAACCTGCCGTCTTCTCTTGGGTCGTTCAGGGCCCCTCCCAGTCCCAAATCAACGAACGGAGCGCCGACGAGATCAAAGATGATCCTGTTGTTGGGTAGGCCGATGTTATGGAACTTGGAGTCTGTGAACAGAACGGGGCGGTCGCCTCCTTCCTTGGCAGGATGACAATGCCCGCATTTGCCGCTTCCCGAGAAGAGTCGGCGCCCCTCATCTTCCAGGGGAGTGAGCTCAGCCAGGCCTGCCTCAACGCAGTCGAACTTTGAAGTGAATTTATTGAGCTCGTCAGTCATCTCAAAGGCCGCAATCGCTTCCGACATGCATACATAGGAAGCATCGACATTTTCCGTAGCAAAGGCATCGGGTCCACATGCGAGTTCAAAAAGATTTGCGTATGCAGAGACTTCTATTTTGCCGATGACCTGTCCTCTCGTCGTATTATTCATCTCAACCGGATTCAGAAACGGTCCCCGTGCCTGCACCGCGAGGTCTGGCGCTCGTCCGTCCCAGAACTGGCCGCCCTGAATGCCGCCTTTTAGCGTAAACACAGGGAAGAACATGGCATAGGCCGCACTGGGTGAGTTTCGGCCTCCGAAACGCCCAGGAATGACGCCCTCAGACACCGGGAGGTGCTGGTCTGGATCAGCAAAACCAAAGTCTGGATGATGACAGCTTGCACATGCCTGTCCGGCAGGCTCTGACAAGTTCTCATCAAAGTAAAGCAATTTGCCGAGCTGTTCCTGGCCAGTGAGCGCAAATCCTGTACCGGCCAGACCGATACATAGGATACAACATGCAAATAATGAAAATACACTCTTTCTAATCATTACCCTTCCTCCTTTTTTGTTTGCTCTTTAAAAAATCAGAAGCATATGGTTCCCTGAATATTCGGGGAATATTAATGCTTCGCGATTAACTCTCCCATGCATCACCTCCTTTCTCAAAGATGCTTGTGAACTGCAGAACTTCGGCCTCTCATACTTGGCAGGACTGCTGGTTTATTTAAGTTAACTCAACTTGTAACAACCCTCCTGGTGCACAAAGAGGCGGCCGTGTGCTCATAAAAGTTGTTCTGAAGTGTTATAAATACCACAGGATGTTATGAGTGTCAATCGGAAAGATATAACTTATTAATTGTGCTCTAGGGAGTCATTTGGCGCACCATTTGTGCACCAAAAAATGGAGAATTATAATTATTGTGGAGAGTATTGTTCTTGAGGTTAAAGTGATGGCGGGGACGACGAGACTCGAACTCGCGACCTCCGGCGTGACAGGCCGGCGTTCTAACCAAACTGAACTACGACCCCAGCCAAGGGGAAACGTGCAAAATGGTGGGCGGAACAGGGCTCGAACCTGTGACCTCAGCCTTGTAAGGGCTGCGCTCTCCCAGCTGAGCTATCCGCCCGCGAAAATATATTAAACACCAACTAATATCCATTTGTCAATTGGCGATCATCAGGTACTCCTCTGGCAATCATTAGACATTCCTTGGAAACTGAAACACGGCTTCCCCATGATTGAAATGAATTGCTGTGTCAGGGAAGGGAAATCCAGTATGGTGGGATAAAATATCATCCTGTTTTGTGTAGTTTTGAAACATGAGCACTCTGGTTCAGGTGGGTTTTAAAGACCGTTCTTAGCTCGAATAGAAGTATATATACTATTAATAACGTGATTTTCATGGAATTAAGCGGCAGGTTTATGTCTGATAATTAACTTTAAAATCAGTTGGTTATCTTATTAATTACAGGAAAAGAGCCAAACGCCCCCAAAATTATAAGAAATATTAATGTTCTAATTTTAATTTTTTCCTTGAAAAAAAAATTTCAAATCCATATTATGTGTTCCTTGACGGAGACGTGTGCAAACTCGTCTGCTATCTAATGATACCGTCTGCAGTATTACCGGAAACAAAGCTGAAAAATAATTCTCTTGAAGGGGGTCGTTTGATGAGATTAGTTTTATTGGGAGCACCTGGTGCCGGAAAAGGAACCCAGGCAAAGAAATTAATAGAGAAATACGGTATTCCCCAGATCTCGACCGGTGACCTGCTCAGGGCCGCCGTTAAAGAAGGTACGGACCTCGGCAAGGAAGCCAAGAGCTATATGGATAAAGGTGAGCTTGTCCCCGACAGCGTGGTTCTCGGCATGGTCGAGGAGCGCATGAAGCAGGATGATTGCCAGAAGGGCTACATCCTCGACGGATTCCCCCGCAACACGGCCCAGGCCGAGTCCCTGGACGGTATGCTTGATAAGCTCGGTATGCCTATCACCGCTGCTGTCAGCGTTGACGTTCCCTTCGAAGACCTGATGAAGCGCCTGACCGGCCGCCGTACCTGCAAGGACTGCGGGCAGATGTACAACATTTATTTCAGCGCTCCTGCAAAGGAAGGCGTCTGTGACAAGTGTGGCGGTGAGCTGTTCCAGCGCGACGATGACAAGGAAGAGACCATCAAGAAACGCCTTGAGGTTTACGAAAGCCAGACCGCTCCGCTGATAGATTATTACGGCGGTAAGGGTCTTGTGAAACGCTTTGACGGTACCGGCGCGATTGACGATATTTTCGCCAAGATCTGTACCGAACTCGAAGGCTAGAAATAACAGACATTAATAGAAGGAGGCTACACAATGGCGTTAGTTAACCCGCATGGGAAAGACAAAGTCCTCAAGCCGCTCCTCCTCGAAGGAGATGAGCTCAAAGCCGAAAAGGAAAAGGCAAAGGGCCTGACCCAGGTCCGCATCACCTCCCGTGAGGTCGGTGACCTTATCATGATGGGCATCGGCGGTTTTACTCCGCTCGAAGGCTTCATGGGGAAAGACGACTGGAAAGGCGTTTGCGCTGAGTACAAAATGGCCGACGGCACTTTCTGGCCTATTCCTATCACCCTCTCCACTACCGAGGGCCAGGCCGACAGCATCAAGGACGGCGAAGAGATCGCCCTTGTCTCCGAAGAGAGCGGCGAGATCATGGCCACCATGAAAGTGACCGAGAAATACAAGATCGATAAAGAGTATGAGTGCAAGCAGGTCTACACCACTACCGATCTCGAGCATCCCGGCGTAGCAATGGTCATGAAGCAGGAAGACGTGAACCTGGCTGGTCCGGTGAAGGTTCTCAGCGAAAGCAACTTCCCCACCGAGTTCAAGCAGATCTACCTTCGCCCGGCAGAGACCCGCAAGATGTTCGAAGAGAAGGGCTGGAGCACCGTTGCCGCATTCCAGACCCGTAACCCGATGCACCGTTCCCACGAGTACCTCGCAAAGATCGCCATCGAGATCTGCGACGGTACCTTCATCCACATGCTGCTTGGCAAACTGAAGCCCGGTGACATTCCGAGCGACACCCGCCAGGCCGCTATTGATACGCTCATCGAGCACTACTTCGTCAAGGACACCGTTGCTGTTGGCGGCTATCCGCTCGATATGCGCTATGCCGGTCCGCGCGAGGCCCTGCTGCATGCCCTCTTCCGCCAGAACTACGGCTGCAGCCACCTGATCGTCGGCCGCGACCACGCCGGTGTCGGCGACTACTACGGTCCCTTCGACGCCCACAAGATCTTCGACGAGATCCCGAAGGACGCCCTGGAGACCCAGCCGCTGAAGATCGACTGGACCTTCTACTGCACCAAGTGCGACGGCATGGCCTCCATGAGAACCTGCCCGCATGGCAAGGAAGACCGCCTCATCCTCAGCGGCACGAAGCTGCGTAAGATGCTCAGCGAGGGCGACGAAGTGCCTGACCACTTCTCACGCCCTGAAGTGCTGAAGATCCTCAGGAAGTACTATGAAGGTCTGACCGAGAAGGTCGAGATCAAGGAGCACAAGTACTCACAAGGTTAAGGAGTGTTTTTTCGGCAATTTCAAGTTTTAAGGAAGCTCGGACGTAGAGACCTTAAAACAAACACTTTAAAGAAGGAGGAAAAGGTAAATGCCGAGTTTTGTAATCACAGAGAAGTGTGACGGCTGCAAAGCGCAGGACAAGACGGCCTGCCAGTACATCTGCCCGAACGACCTGATGACGCTGGATAGGGAGAAGATGAAGGCGTACAACCAGGAGCCGGAGCAGTGCTGGGAGTGCTACAACTGCGTCAAGATTTGCCCGCAGCAGGCTATTGAGGTTCGCGGTTATGCTGACTTCGTTCCCCTGGGCGGTAACGTTATCCCGATGAGGGGTACCGACTCCATCATGTGGACCGTCAAGTTCCGCAACGGCAAGCTCAAGAGGTTCAAGTTCCCGATCAGGACCACACCTGAGGGCTCGATCGATGCGTTTGCCGGCGTCCCCGAGGCCGACATGAGCAAGATCAAAGAACCCGGCTTCTGCACCCATCAGGGTCAGGGCAAGACTTTGCCGAAGATCTAAGGATCTTCAGGAACTTAACGAAATCCACAAGGAGGAAAAAGGATAAATGGAAAAGGAAACTTGCACATTTTCATACTGTGCCAAGCCCGAGATCGTCGAAATCGAAACCGACATGCTGATCGTGGGCGGTGGCATGAGCGCCTGTGGCTGCGCGTTTGAGGCTGTTCGCTGGAACCAGGCCGCTGGCAACAAGTACAAGATCACCCTCGTTGACAAGGCTGCCATGGACCGCTCCGGCGCCGTTGCCATGGGTCTGAGCGCCATCAACACCTACATGGGTAAGAACGATCCCGCTGACTACGTCAAGTACGTCCGCGCCGACCTTATGGGCATCACCCGTGAGGACCTTACCTACGACCTCGGCCGCCACGTTGACGACAGCGTGCAGATGTTCGAGGAGTGGGGCCTTCCGATCTGGAAGAAGGACGACCAGGGCAACTCCAACGACGGTGCCCAGGGCCTCCCGAAGCTGAAAGACGGCGGCACCCCCTGTAACTCTGGTAAGTGGCAGATCATGATCAACGGTGAGTCCTACAAGGTCATCGTTGCCGAAGCTGCCAAGAACGCCCTCGGGATGGACAACATCTACGAGCGTGTGTTTGTTGTGAAGTACCTCCTCGACGACGCCGTCGAGAACAGGATCGCCGGAGCCGTCGGCTTCAGCGTCCGTGAGAACAAAGTCTTCATCTTCAAGACCAAGATGTTGGCTTCCGGCTGCGGCGGCGCGGTTAACGTGTTCCGTCCCAGGAGCGTTGGTGAAGGTCAGGGCCGTGCATGGTATCCTGTCTGGAACTCCGGTTCCGGCTACGCTACCGGCATCCAGGTCGGCGCCGAGCTGACCCTGATGGAAAACCGCTTCGTCCCCGCCCGCTTCAAGGACGGTTACGGCCCGGTTGGCGCCTGGTTCCTGTTCTTCAAGGCCAAGGCCACCAATGCCGCAGGCGAAGACTATTGCGCCACCAATCTCGAAGAGACCAAGAAGCTCTACAGCCCGTACGCCGAGAAGCTTGGTACCTGCATGCGTAACCATATGATGATGATGGACATGAAGGCCGGTAAAGGCCCCATCTTCATGCATACCGACCAGGCCATGGCAGAGCTTGCCAAGACCATGGACGACAAGCAGATCAAGCACCTCGAGGCCGAGGCCTGGGAAGACTTCCTCGACATGTGTATCGGCCAGGCAGGCGTCTGGGCCGGTCAGGACATCGAGCCCGACCAGAAGCCTTCCGAAATTATGCCGACCGAGCCGTATCTCCTCGGTTCCCATGCCGGCTGCGCCGGTTTCTGGGTCAGCGGTCCGGACGACCTCAGCAGCCCCGACCACTACAAGTGGGGCTACAACAGGATGAGCACCGTTACCGGCCTGTTCATGATGGGCGACATCTGCGGCGCCTCCGGTCACAAGTTCTCCTCCGGTTCCCACGCCGAAGGCCGTATTGTCGGCAAAGAGGGCATCCGGTTCCTGTCCGAGAACGAGGGCTTCACGCCGACCATCAACAAGTCGACTGACGAACTCGCCGCCGAGATCTACCAGCCCTACGAGGTCTACGAGAAGTACAAGACCTACTCGACCGCCGAGGACGTCAACCCTCACTACATCAAGCCGAACATGCTCCAGAAGCGTCTCCAGAAGATCGCCGACGAGTACTTTGGCGGCGTCAGCACCTGGTACATGACCTCCAAGTCCATGCTCGAAGAAGGCCTGAAGCACCTGACCGTGCTGAAGGAAGACGCCGGCCGCACTGGCGCCAAGGACCTCCACGAGCTCCTCAGGGCCTGGGAGAACTACCATCGCATCTGGTCCATTGAGGCCCATGCCAAGCACATACTCTTCCGCGAAGAGTCCCGCTACCCCGGCTACTACTATCGTGGCGACTTCCTCGCCATCGATGATGCCAACTGGAAGTGCTTCGTGAACTCGAAGTACGATCCCAAGACCGGCGAGTGGAACTGCTTCAAGAAAGACTACGTGCAGATGGTCGCAGAATAAATCGTTTCGTTTCCGGTTCGGACCCGGCATTGCCGGGTCCGAACCGCCTTATTTTTAATCCGGTTGGGTTCGGGCTGAGGCCGGGAAAGGCCACTGTAACCTGAAACAGGCAATAGACGGCCCTGGCCCCAACCCAATCATTATGGAGGTTCAAATGTCAGAGCAGAGTGTTCTGGTTATAGGAGGTGGCATAAGCGGGGTTACGGCTGCTGTTGAGTCTGCCGAGGCCGGCTACGATGTCCATCTTGTTGAGAAGAACCCCTACCTGGGGGGAAGGGTAGCACAGCTGAACAAGTACTTCCCCAAACTTTGCCCCCCGGTATGTGGACTTGAACTTAACTTCAGGCGTGTCAAGGAAAATCCCCGCATCAACATGTACACCATGGCCGAAGTGACGAACATCACCGGCTCCGAGGGGGATTTCGAAGTGACCGTTTCGTTGCAGCCCCGGTTTGTGAACGAAAAATGCACCGGCTGCAATGCCTGTGCAGAGGCCTGCCCGGCTGAGCGGAGCAACGACTTCAACTTTGGCATGGACAAGACGAAGGCAGCGTACCTGCCTTTCAATCAGGCGTTTCCTTTCCAGTATGTTATCGACAAGAGCGCCTGTTCGGGTGACTGCGGACAGGCCTGCAAGGCGGCCTGCAAGTATGACGCCATCGACCTGGACATGCAGGCCGAGACCAAGACATTCAAGGTCGGCACGGTCGTTACCGCCACGGGCTGGAGCCCCTATGATTTCAATCAGNNATCAGCTCCCCACCCTTGGTGCCGGCAAGATCAAGAACGTGGTCTCCAACATGATCATGGAACGTCTGGCTTCGCCTAGTGGCCCAACAGGCGGAAAGATCCTTCGCCCCTCCGACCAGAAAGAGGTCAAGAATATCGCTTTCGTACAGTGTGCGGGCAGTCGGGATGAGAACCATCTTCCGTTCTGTTCATACATCTGCTGCATGGCCTCGCTGAAGCAGGCCACGTACCTGCGGGACCAGGACGAGGAAGCGACCGCGGAGATCTTCTATATCGATATGAGGACGCCGGGCCGATACGAGAAATTCTACAACCAGGTCCTGGAGGATGAAAAGGTCACCCTGACGAAGGGCAAGGTTGCAAATATCGAACAAGCCTCTGGCGACAACGTTACCATTACCGTTGAAGACGTAATGGGAGGCAAGAAGATAACCAGGACCTTTGATATGGTGGTGCTTGCCACCGGCATGCAGCCAAACGGCTCCCAGGGCAAGGTCCCCGGTGTCAGCTACACTGCCGATGGTTTCGCCGAACTCGAAGCTCAGCAGGCAGGAATTCTTCCTATTGGAACGGCCAAGAATCCTGTGGACGTGCAGCGTTCGGTGCAGGATGCCACTGGCGCGGCCGTTAAGAGCATTCAGAGCCTGGTGAGGAGGTAGAGGAACGATGGAGAAAAATTTCGGCGTATATATCTGTAAGGGGTGCGGCATCGGCGATTTTGTTGACGCAGAAAAGGTCGTACAGGATGCTGCCAGCAATACACGTACACCGGCCGAGCAGTGCAAGGTCGTTGACACGCTTTGCAGCCCCGAGGGCCTTGATATCATAAAGAAGGATATTGAAGGTGGAGTAAACACCATTACGGTTGCGGCCTGTTCTCCCCGTGTCAAGTACGAGGAGTTCGACTTCCCCGGCTGCATCGTTGAGCGTACGAACATTCGTGAGCTTGTGGCCTGGACACAGCCCGCTCCGACCGAAGAGACCCCTGAGCACTATCATCCGCAGGGCATGGCCACCGACTATGTGACCATGGGCATCATCAGGACCCAGAAAGGCGACCTCCCCGAGCCCAATGTTCTTGAGGATCTCTCAAAGTCTATTATGGTCATCGGCGGCGGAATGGCCGGTCTTTCCGCAGCGCTTGATGCTGCGAATGCAGGTTACGAGGTCGTGTTGGTAGAAAAGGAAGCACAGCTTGGCGGTTACGGTGCCAAGATATTCAAAGCGGTCTCGAAGACCTATCCCTACGACAAGCTTGTGGACTCGCCGGTGCATGGCAAGATCAAGGAAGTCGAGGCTCATGACAAGATCAAGGTGTACACCGGTGCCACCATACAGAAGACCGATGGACAGCCGGGCCAGTTCGACGTTACGCTCTCAAACGGAGAGACCCTTCGCGTAGGCGCGTTCGTCATGGCAACCGGCTGGAAGCCTTACGACAAGACCAAGCTGACCAACCTTGGCGGCACGCTGCCCAACGTTGTCAGCTCGCTTGAGTTCGAGGAGATCGCCAAGAGCGGGAAGATCACCCGGCCTTCCGACGGCAAGGAAGCCAGGAAAGTGGCCTTCATCCAGTGCGCCGGCTCCCGCGATCCCGAACACCTGCCATATTGTTCCTCGTTCTGCTGCGCCACTTCACTGAAGCAGGCCAAGTACGTACGCGAGGCAAACGATGACGCATCGGCGCTCATCTTTTACAAAGACATCCGCACACCCGGTCAGAACGAGATCCTGTACAAGAGCCTTCAGAACGATCCCGGTGTAATGCTTACCAAAGCCGATGTGAAAGCTGTTACCGAGGCTTCCGGAGGAAATCTGTACGTTGAAGCTGATAACACGCTGCTTGGCGAGAGCATTAAAGTTGAAGCCGACATGGTGGTGCTTGCTACCGGTGTAGTATCCTCCACCGCTGATATTCACAGCTACTACGATGGTCTTGCCGCAGTCGCCCTTGAAGGTGATGAGGCGAAGAACAAGTACCTCGAGGAAACCCCGAAGCCCGAGGGCATCCTGAACCTGACCTACAGGCAGGGCCCTGAGGTTCCCTCCCTTGAGGGCGGGTACGGTTTTGCGGACTCGAACTTCATCTGCTTCCAGTATGAGACCAGAAGGACCGGTGTTTACGCGGCAGGATGTGTCAGGCAGCCCATGGGCATGCAGGACGCGGCCGACGATGCGGCCGGTGCTGCGCTGAAGGCCATTCAGAACGTTGAGCACGTTGCGGTGGGCATGGCGGTTCACCCCAGGGCATGGGATGTTACCTTCCCCGACCCGCTGATGCAGCGTTGCACGGCGTGCAAACGCTGTACGGATGAATGTCCTTTCGGAGCTATTGATGAGGACGAGAAAGGAACCCCGTTCTNNAGGACGAGAAAGGAACTCCGTTCTACAAGATCAACCGTTGCCGCCGCTGCGGCACATGCATGGGTGCCTGTCCGGAACGTATCGTGAGCTTCAAGGACTATCACGTTGACATGATCGGTGCGATGCTGAAAAATGTCGAGGTTCCTGATGATGGGATGCGCATCATCGTACTGGCCTGTGAGAACGACGCGTACCCCGCGCTTGATACGGCGGCATTAAAGAAGCATAACCTCCACCCCGGCATCCGCATTATCCCGGTCCGGTGTCTTGGCTCAACGAACCTGGTGTGGGTTGCCGATGCGTTCTCCCGCGGTGTGGACGGCCTTCTGCTGCTGGGATGCAAGTACGGCGAGAACTATCAGTGCCACTTTGTCAAGGGCTCAGAGCTTGCGAACTACCGGTTCAGCAAGGTCCAGGAAACCCTTGATAGGCTGCAGCTTGAAGCCGAGAGGTGCCAGATGCTGCAGGTGGCCATCTCGGAATACGATAAGTTGCCCGAGATGATCGACAACTTCGTCAAGAAGATCGACGAAGAGTTCGGACCCAACCCGTTCAAGGGCTTCTAAGGTAAACAAGGAATAGGAGGGACATACATGAGTGAGAAGGTTATCAGCCCTGACCTGAACTTTGTAAAGGACGTTGTCAAAGCGGGCGGGAGCGACCTGAAAAAATGTTATCAGTGTGCAACCTGCACCGTTGTGTGCAACGTTACACCAGAGGACAAGCCTTTCCCCCGCAAGGAGATGGTGCAGGCCCAGTGGGGACTGAAGGAAGAGCTTTTCCGCAATCCGGACATATGGCTCTGCCACCATTGCAGCGACTGCACTGCGTACTGCCCCCGCGGGGCCAAGCCCGGTGAGGTGCTTGGGGCCATCAGGAAGATGAGCCTCCAGCATTACTCGAAACCCAGCTTTCTGGCCAGGTGGGTGAATGACTCCAAGTACCTGCCGCTTCTGCTGGCGGTGCCTGCGGTCATCTACATCATCATCCTGATGATCCTTGGTCATCTGGACTTTTCGCAGCCGTATCTGAACAACCGCGGTGAGATGTCGTTTTCTGGCTTTCTGCCTCCCACTGCCACCATTGATCCGGTGTTCGTGACTGCTGCCGGATTTGCGGCTATCGTGTTCATCATGGGCATTCTCGGTTACTGGAAAGACCTTTCCAGGAATGGTAAACCTCAGGGAAGTGTTATCAGCTCCCTGATTGCAACGATAACGGAGATCCTGAGTCACCGGAAGTTCAAGCAGTGCGACGTGAACAAAGGCCGCTCGACCAGCCATCTGCTGGTGCTGTACGCCTTTATCGGCCTGGCCATTACAACAACATTTTCTCTTGTTTACTTGTATGGCTATAAGATCTTCCATATAGAGATTTTGAATTTTGGAATGTCACCTTATCCGCTTTCAGACCCCATGAAGTGGATTGGCAACGCAAGCGCTATCGCGCTGCTGGTCGGTATCGGTCTGGTGATAGTCAACCGCATGGGCAATGCCGAAAAAGCTGGCATCGGGAGCTACTATGACTGGCTCTTTATCGGCGTGGTTGCTGCTATAGTGGTAACTGGTACGCTGGCCGAGATTACAAGGATCATGGAAATCCCGACGCTTGCGTATCCTATTTACCTTCTTCACCTGATCAGCGTATTCTTTCTGTTTGCGTATGCGCCGTTTTCGAAAATGGCCCATATGGTCTACCGCACCACCGCCATGGTGTACGCGAGGATGACCGGAAGAGGATAACCTATGAAGATCAAAGACCTCATAAAGGATAAAGGTTTCGAAGTCATTGCAGTTGACTCCGGCACCACACTTGCCGAAGCCGTTCGCAAGATGGAGGACCGCAACATCGGGGCACTGCTTATTATGGGTGAGGGATCAAAGCCCGCGGGAATTTTTACCGAGCGCGATGTGCTGAAGTGCTGGACCGCAGGGCATGATTTCAACTCAACGGCCATTGGCACTGTTATGACCAAGGACCTTATTGTTGCCGAGGTCGGTGATGACCTGGAGTACGCTATGTCGATCATGATACAGAAGAAACTGCGCCACCTGCCGGTGCTTGACTCCGGTGCGGTGGTCAGTGTCCTGAGTATCAGGGACGTGGTTAAGGCCCAGGTAAGCAATCTTCAGGCTGAGGTTCATTACCTGAAGGACTTTATTACAGATATAGGTTAACGAGGATATCCGGAGCCTTGAGCTCCGGAGCAGGTATTAACAAATACATTTATGAGGAGGAGCGTGTAGATGAGCATCATTATTGCAGTTGCTCTTGTGTGCGGTGCGCTGGGAGTTGTTTACTCCATGGTGACTGGCGCATGGATTAACAAACAGGAAACAGGCAATGAGAAAATGGTTGCCATTTCCGATGGTGTGGCCGAAGGTGCGAGGGCATTCCTCGCCCGTGAATACAAGACGGTCGCCTTCGCTGCTGTTGGGCTGATTGTTCTCATGTTCATTGCCGGGTTTCACTATCTGACGGTTCTTGGCTTTGTTATTGGCGCGATCGGCTCCGCTTTTGCCGGTTACTATGGCATGATGGTTACGGTCAAGGCCAACGTCCGTACGGCCCAGGCCGCCCATAAAGGTATCCAGGCTGCCCTGAACGTAGCTTTCAAGGGCGGGTCCGTTACGGGTATCATGGTTGTGGGACTTGGTCTGCTCGGCATAGCCGGATTCTATCTCATTGCCACTAAGATTGACGCACATCAGGCTACACATGCCCTGATCGGCCTTGGTTTTGGCTGCTCCCTGATGAGCGTGTTCGCCCGTATCGGCGGTGGTATCTACACCAAGGCCGCTGACGTCGGCGCCGACCTCGTGGGTAAGGTCGAGGCCGGTATCCCCGAGGACGACCCGCGCAACCCGGCCGTTATCGCCGACAACGTTGGCGACAACGTTGGTGACTGCGCCGGTATGGCAGCCGACCTGTTCGAAACCTACACCGTCACGCTCGTTGCGGCCATGCTGCTGGCCAAAACGGTTTTCGGTGCCGAGAGCGGCTGGATCGAGTTCCCGCTGCTTCTGGGCGCGGTCTCGATTGTGGCTTCCATCATCGGAACCTACTTCGTGAAACTGAGCAAGAGCCAGTACATCATGGGCGCCCTCTACAAGGGGCTTGCCGCTGCGGCTGTTCTTGCACTTGCGGGTTTTGGTTTTGTAGCATCGTGGTTCGTTAAACAGCCCAATGTTGACGCTTACATGTCTGTTGCGTCTATCTGGACGACCGCGCTCATTGGTGTTCTGCTGACCGCGCTTATCGTTATCATCACTGAGTACTTTACCGGCATGAAAACCCCGGTCAAGTCCATTGCCCAGGCAAGCACGACCGGTGACGGCACCAACGTCATCCAGGGTCTTGCCGTGAGCATGAAGTCCACGGGAGCCCCGGTTCTCATTATTGCTATCGCCATCTACTGGGCCTACTGGCTCGGCGGCGGATTTGCCGGTAACGCAGGCGGTGGGCTCTTTGCCATTGCCCTGAGCGCTGTTTCCATGCTCAGCATGACCGGTATCGTCGTGGCCATCGACTCTTACGGCCCGATCACCGACAACGCCGGTGGTATTGCCGAGATGGCCGAGCTGCCTGAAGAGATCCGCAACATCACCGATCCCCTGGATGCGGTTGGCAACACCACCAAGGCCGTTACCAAGGGTTATGCCATCGGTTCCGCCGGTCTGGCTGCTCTGGTGCTCTTCGCCGAGTACTCCCGCAGCTTCGAAACCACGATCGCTTTTGACCTTTCGAACCCGAAGGTCCTTATCGGCCTCTTCATTGGCGGTCTGGCCCCTTACTACTTCGGCGCTCTGCTGATGGAAGCTGTGGGTAAGGCGGCTGGCGGCGTTGTTGATGAGGTCCGCAGGCAGTTCAAGGAGATTCCGGGCATCATGGAAGGTACCGCGAAGCCCGAGTACGGCAAATGTGTTGATATCGTTACGAAGAGCGCGCTGAAACAGATGATGGTGCCTGCCCTTATCCCGGTGGTAACTCCGATAATCGTTGGTTACTTCATTGGTCCGGAAGCCCTGGGCGGCGTGCTTATCGGTTCTATCGTGACTGGCCTGTTCCTGGCCATTGCCATGACCTCTGGTGGTGGCGCATGGGACAACGCCAAGAAATACATCGAAGACGGCAACCTCGGCGGCAAGGGCTCCGATGCCCATAAAGCTGCCGTTACCGGCGATACCGTAGGTGACCCCTACAAGGACACCGCCGGTCCGGCCATCAACCCGATGATCAAGGTCATCAACATCGTGGCCCTGCTGATCGTACCTCTGCTGTAATTCAGGCACTGTTTATTCTTGCATAAAAAAGCCCGGCCCCTTAAGGGGCCGGGCTTTNNTTACAGAGGAATTGAAGCCCCGGAGGAGACCCTGCATGAACGTATTGCGCCCAATGGTTTTTCTTTTATCTGCCCTGATGCTGCTTGCTCTTCCCGCAGGCTGTAATGAGGACAAAGCACTTTACGATATGGCCAGCTTTGAACGGCTGTATATTCCTGCGCTTGCATTCACCAGCAAGCCCGATGATTCAGGCAAATCGGTGATGGCGATCAAGGAACTGAAAATACGGTTTTCAGTTCTGAAGTCGAGGTATTCGGCCCGCACGGGATGGGACGATGCGCTGGGAAGGGTGGAAGGAATGATCATGGATGCCGACTCCGCAATTAACGCG
>JABAHP010014686.1_pt3 | contig 25316 bp, 23 predicted proteins | sample 7062081 | NCBI WGS metagenome assembly JABAHP01 (sample SAMN14534357, study PRJNA622989) | marine sediment metagenome | biome: marine biome [ENVO:00000428]; feature: marine pelagic biome [ENVO:01000023]; material: deep marine sediment [ENVO:00002113] | place: India: Gulf of Kutch | collected...
ATCGCTTCGCATCTATCAGGAACAACATTGTCTTTAATTCCTCCCCTAATAAGTGTTAAACTTTTAGTAAATTGAGTCAGTGCTTTTAGAACACTATTTAAAACAGGTTGTTCGTTTAGAATTTTATCTAGAATTTCTGGACGGGGAAGAGCCTTACTCAATAACTTTTTTAGTTCTTCCATTGTTAGTGGTGGTGTAATTTTGGGTATATATTCATCTATTTTATCTAAGTTTTGAATAATATCACTCATCATATAGATTGCATTTTTTCCCATAAAGGGCCATGAAGAATGGGTAGAAATACCATTTGTGATTATTTTTATAACAAGACGCCCCCGTTCACCAATACTTATAACATGAGGCAAGGGTTTAAGTCTAGATGGTTCAGCAACAACACTAAAACTGGGTTTGATTGATTTTAACTCATTATCAATGCACCACTTTGTACCAAATTTACCTCCAGTTTCCTCATCTGCTACAGCATTTACAATTAAGTTTCCAGAGAGTTTAATTCCCAATTTTTTGAGGATTTTCAAGGCAATTACAATTCCCGCTAATCCCCCTTTCATATCAGTTGTACCTCGCCCATACATATATTTGTTTCTTTTTATTATGGCTGATAAGGGGTCGTACTTCCATTCATCTACATTTCCAGGGGGAACAACATCCATATGTCCGTTATATAATAGAATTCTTCCTTCATAATTATTATTTAATGATGCAACTAAATTTGCTCGATTCTCTCCAAATGGGAAGATATCACATTGAATTCCTGTATTTTTTAAGTAATTCTCAATTTCCAAGGCTACATTTTTTTCATTTCCTGGAGGATTGTATGAATTAGTTTGAACCAATTTCCTTAGAAATTCTATATATTCTTCTTTATTATTCTCAATTTCAGTAAGAATTAACTCTTTACTCAAATTTATTACCTTTATAAAAATAAATGCTATGTCTATTTAAAATAAAATTGAAACTTTATAATATTTTGTTATATTGAAAATCTAACCAACAACTATTAAAAATTAGGAAATTTTAATACTTTTAAATTATTTTATAAACAAAAATTAGATATTACGGTAATTTTATTGATTCGACGAAAAAAAGAGATAAAACGAATATTCTTTACTGCACTCTTTATCTTTACAATTTGTTTATCTAGTGTGCAGATTTTAAATAGTTTTGTTGCATTTCAAGATGAAAAGACAAATAATAATTTGGAAAATGATCAATTGAAGGAGAAACTTCATAGTGCCAACCGTGATATCGATGATTTATTTATGAATTCTGGAGTAAATCAAGATGTAAGAATTTATACACAAAATTCATCAGCAAATATACAAAACAATGAAGAATTCTTTGAAATTCCCTCACTTGCTTCTCGAGAAATGTCGCTTACTTATGGAAATTTTAATGTTTCATTTCAAAGTAATTTCACTACAGAGTACGTAATAGAGGATGATAGTGCGATTTACACAGAGGATTTCATTGATTTTAATTATAATACTGGCACTTCAGGGATTACATATGGAAATGGGACTCGAATTGGTGGAGGATGGAGTTCCATAATAGATAATAATAATGGTACTTATATATATTTCGATGCCAATAATGGATTTCTCAATTTTACAATTTCAGCTAATTATACTGGAAGTTCGTACGGTTCTCCTGCTATAAACGGATTAGTTTTATTTAACCGATCGAAGATTTTAAGTTTAATCTCTTCATTAGTATTCAGAGTTTTTTCCGATTCTGATCTAACCATAAAAATATATGATATCTCTCAATCTAATTGGGTGGATGTAATATCTACACTACCTCTTAACAGTAGTGTCGGGAGACAGAGAATAAAAGAACATATTATTAATGAAAATTTAAATTTTATAGACCTAACAGACACCTGCTATATCCAATTTATATTTGAAAGATCTGATAAAGCTCAATTCTTTGTTAGGATAAATGAATTTGATATGCCTTCCACATACGCGTTTGATCTCCCTATTACAAATCAAGAATATGTAGCACTAGAGTTTGATTTAAAAGGAGAAAAATCTAGAGTTAATGGATTTTATGCCTGGATAAGAACCCTTGATCCTATAGCTGCTGCTACAACAGAATTGAATATAACTCTTTATCGAGCAGATAGAACTATTATAAGAACCGATCTAAATTTACGGAATATCAATTTAGAACCTGATTATAGTGATTTGATAGATTCGGTTATTGTAAGCGGATACACTGGAGATGGTTTAACCCATTTTAACTTTAATATAGGTAATACTGGAAATTTGAATGTTTCCAATTATTTTATTGTGATTAAATCTAATAATGCTAGTGAAGTTTATAGTTTGGTAACTTTACCTTTTTTCAATTTTGGGGATAATTTAGTTGAACATCAATTAAAAACAACGATTAATGATGGAAACTCTTGGAGTAATGCTAAAAAATTAATCCCAACCACGATAACTCCATACGATACTGGACAATTAGATTCTAGTTCGTTTAAGTTAAATGTAACTAGAGGTTATATGCCTTCAGATTTCATTGTAAATGATAATCAAACTTTAAGAATCCAAGATCTACCTTTTGAGAATATTATAATAAATGCATTTCCTTATAATGAAAGTTCTTATCTAACATGGGGAGTAGGTCAATGGAATTATAACTTTACCAATGCTATTGAAGATGATCCTTCAAATAATTTTAAAATAGATCTTAGCTGGAATAGAACAATTACTAAAGGATTTCAGTTCAACGTGACTTATTCTGTTATAGCTTATTGGACTGAAGTTGCTTCAAGCACCTACACCGCTTCATATGATAATGAACCTGCATGGGAATTTACGTATGATTTAGACCGAACTGATCCGTCATTTAATTATTGGGGACTTGTTGAGTTTTGGTATGTGTTTCAAGATTTTTTTACTGCATATAATGTAACCGATCCTATTGGTGACCCAATTCTTAATCAAGGAACACAGCAAAGTGAATTAGTTGAAGACTCAAGTAAAGATAAAATTATCGTTGATAATGATATAATAACTCAAAATGGATTTTATACCCTTAATTTAACATCTTTTAATTTCATACATAATATGCATAGTTATATTAATTACTATGGAAAACTATGGGAATCTAACGGCTTTATGAATGGAGATAATATCTCTCTTCGTGCTGATATACAAGATCATAAAAATAATGCTCCTCAAACCGATAATTTGAATGTAATTCTATATTATCCGAATGGGACACAATTTAAAGAATTGAATTCTTCGAGTGGCTTTATCGATGACTCATTATTGATTTATGATTTTAATAACCAAACAATTTTAGATGTTACAAAAGATCTCACTGCTTTTGGAGAATATCATTTAGGATTCTTTTGGTCTAATGGGTCTGCCATTGGATGTAAAAAATTAAAACTTTACATTGATCAGTATGATATTGAACTATATAATCTTGACTATTACTCATTTCTGGATGCAAACATCCTTGATGGAGAAATTAAAAAGAAAATATTCCAAAACTATACAATGCTAGTAGCTTCTATAAATGAAACAACAGGAGTTTCAATGCCAAATTTCTTTCCAATTAACAATTCTGATTTAAATCAACTTTTTTCCTATAAAATTGGAGAACAAAACTTAGATCTTATGATCACCTCATTTCTCCAAAGTGAAAATATTATAAATCCAAGCGAAACGGTCAAAATAAATTTAACAATTCAAAATCTCCATGAATTTATTTCCTTGAATGTGAAAGTTGATGTTAAACTGGTTTCATTTATGAATGACGATTGGATTATCTCGGAAGATACAACAAGTTCTGCTTTATTATATTTTTCAGGTCATCCAAATGATCAAGCAGTTTTTAGTGTAGATCTTGCAATTCCAACTCTAGATGCAGCTACAAATATATGGCAAGGCGTTAATGCTCCAATTAGATTAGGTGGTGCAAAAACTATTGTTGATATTTATATAGATGATGTTCTCATTGGAGTATTTGAGAGTATGGACTACTCATTGATGAGTAATGAAACTTCAAATAATTATGAAGGGTATGTTATTGGAATGAGAGTTGCAGAAGAAGCTACAAGTAGATCTATCTTATATGATTTCGATAGAGATGAATGTCTTTACTTTCCGGATTCTTCAAAATTCCTAGTTAATATCATTGATCAAAATTATGTGAGTAGCTATAAACAGTTTACAAATGAATTTTCACTGAATCTTAATAGTAAATTCATGAATATTTATACTGATCCTATTAATCCTATCGAAGGGCAATCAATCAATTTAACTTCTACTTTAGCAACTGAATTTGGAAATGTATTACCAGGGAAAAATGTATCATGTCAGTATTTTGCCGACGATATTTGGATTGATATTGGATTTGATATCACAGATTCAAATGGGAATACATCATTTATTATAAACACTCAAACTATTAATGTTGAAGAAGTATTATTACTAAAGTTGCATTGGGATGGGGATAGCGTGAATGGAGTTTCAAAAAACATATCTGTTAGTATCATCCTTGAACAAAATAATCTCTCAATTTCAATTATCCCAAATAATGTATTAATTTATCGGGATAGGATTACTACATTTAATATTGTCCTTGAAAATATTGGAAACTCAAATTTAAAAATCACAAATATCACAATTGGGCTTAATGGAAACCAAGTATATTCTATCGTGGAAATAAATTACGTTGAGTTAAGTTGGCTTTCGGCAGGAGAAAATTCGCTGTTAGTCGTACAAGTTTCAGTTAAAAATGTTATAGAAGTTAATATTTCAATATCAATAACAGCACAAAATATATTAACAAATCAAAGTATAATTGAATCTATAGAAAGGACATATTCCACTTTTCAAGTATCTATTTTTGATTACTTGGTTCAATATTTCATAGGTATAATGGTAGGTTTAATTGCATTAATCTGGTGTATTGCCTATCTGTACGCTAGGCGTACTAAAAGAATACTTGAAACTCCTATTGAGGTAACTCCTGCAAAGAAACCACGAAGAGGTTATGTTCCTGTAGCCGAATTAAAAAAGCCTAAACCTGTGAAAAAAGTAGTAAAAAAGAAAGAAGAGCCAAAGAAGGAAGAAAAAACAGATTTAGATTCTCTTCTTGAAGAAAGAGGACTAGCAGATGAAAAGAAGAAATCTGAAAAATAGAAATAACTACTTTTTTACTTCTCAAATCTTATAAAAAAAAGAGAGATTAATTTAAATATTACTAATTGAAATTAAGTTTCTTTTTATGAGCCCAAGGGAACTCCTTCCATCAACTCCTGCTAAAGCAATTAATACATTTTTCTCTGAACCCACTAAAACAGCATACCCATTATCCAGTTCTATTGTTGTGGTTTTTAAAGAACCTTTACCAATATCTTTACCTAAAGAATTAGAATCTTTGATGATCGCAGCACAGGCTTTAGCAATTTTCGAGTGGTCCATATCAGTAAGTGTTTGACCGACGATAACTTTCCCATTCGCATCAGCAGCTATTAATCCTTCTGTTTCGGGTACTATATCCATTAGCTCCGCTAATTTTTTTTCAAGAGTTTTTTTATCAACCATAGTAATTTTCCCTTAAATAAGCATTTCTATTGATTTGAATTCTGAAATTGAAAAAGAAATTTTCCTAAATAAATATATAGTAAAATATATCGTTTAAGGAATTTAAATTTATCAAATTATTAAAAAGGAAAAGTGAAAAAATAACTTTTTATTTTAGAATGATTAGAATCAGTTGCTCTTCCAAAGCCACCATTATTTCCGTGTTTTTAGCTGTTTCTAATCTAATAAATTTTAATTCTCCTTCTTTTAAGGCGTCTAGAACCTGCCTACCTTTCCCTATTAGTGACGTAATATAAGCTGCAGCCTCTTCACTTAATTCAATATCCATATTTGAGTCTATTGGTAGGCCAGAAGAATCACAGATAATTACTCCTCGAATTTCTTCGCGTTCTTCAAATTTCCGTATTATGGCTTTTACTTCTTGGCGATTGATCAATAAAATTTACACCTTGAGAAAATATGAATTTAATATTATAATAGATTTAAGGTTTTTAAAAATTTATATATACTTTTCAATAAACAAATTATTGTTAAAATTTTCATATTTTAAACCATTATAACATCATCTACATACTTTTAATCCAAAAAGTAATTTCTAAACATATTCAATTCTCTCTCTTCCTTGACAGAAGTAATACCCATATGTCCAGGAAATATAAGAAAATTGTCTGAGATGTCCGGATTGTACATAATCTTATTTCTTATACTTGAAAATAGTTGTTGTGGATCTCCTCCACCCAGATCAGACCTCCCAATACTACGCCGAAAAATTAAATCGCCAGTAAAAAGTACTCCATCAATTTTTTTTCCTTCATATTCATTTGGGCGTTTAGAATAATATGATAATGCCCCTGGAGAATGCCCGGGAGTTTCTAAAACAATAAGAGTGAATTCACCAATTTCAATTTTATCTCCTTCGGAAAGCCAACGATTAGCTTCTTTTTGTCTATAAATACCAGAATCAAATTCTTTTTTACTGTACATTAATGGAATGTTAAAGTGTCTTAACAGTTTCCCAAGTTTTAATGTATGATCATAATGTCCATGTGTTAGTAGCAAGCTAATTGGTTGCAAATTCAATTCTTCAATAACTTTAATAATAACATCAGGTTCACCACCGACATCAATGATGACAACTTGCTTCGTTTTGCTTGAACCAAAAATATAGGAATTTGTACCTAAAGGGCCAACAATTAGTCTTTTTAATATCAAGGAAACAACACTACTTTAAGAATTAGAGATCAAAAAAAAAGAGGATTAATTTTTTAGCATATCGCTGATATCTTTCAATTTGTTATAAACATCTAAACCTTTCTCAGTAAGGCGAATCGTCTTTATTTTACTAGTATTTTCAATCACAATTAGACCTTTTCTTATTAATTCCTCTTTCACCCGAAAAAATGAATTGTAATATGAGAATTTGTTTAACTCATTATAGAACGTATGTTTATCCGTTTTGTAGTCTTTCTGGTTGATGAGAACAGCGAAGGTATCTTTAAAACCTTTCTTTTTTAATAACCCAATTAAGTCTTCAAAAATCATGGTAAAATCTATACCTAATTAAAATGTACTAAATTGTAATAATGAGAGTTAAAAACCATTAAAAAACCTTTTGATTACAAAATATTCACATAACTCAATATATTTTTAATTTGATTTTAAAAAAAAAAGAATGATCTTTAAAAAATCTGAACATTGTTTATATGAAGATTTGATGCCCTCTAATGTTTTAATAGGAATCTGTCAAGTGGGAAAAATGTGGGCAAAGTTTATATATGAGAAATACTATATGATCTATTAAAAAATAGATTTAAAACTAAACAAAATTACGAGGAATATTAAAAAAAGTAAAAAAAATGTTAAAAAAAATAAGTTCAGATATTATTAAAAGTATCGAAAGAAGTACTAAGCAAGTGAGTAGAATTCCTTCCCTAGATCATTCAAAGATAAAGGAGAGAATTTTAGAAAGCTTTATTGATGGGATAAATAGAAATAAGAAAATTAATTCCCCATCATAGATTTAACTTCTTTTCTAACTCAAATTCTTAAAATTTTTAACCAATAATTTCTTAATTCTTTATTTATTTTCTATTATATCTATGATCACCAAATCAGTAGATATTGTAATTTTAGGGCATTTTGCTAAGGACATCATTGAAATTGATGGAACTAGTAATACAAGTCTAGGTGGAGGAGTTTATTATGGTGGGATTGCTGGTGCTCATATGGGATTAAAGATTTTAGTTATTACAAGATTAAAAAAAGAAGATTTTTCACTTTTAGATGTTTTTAAAAAAAATGGAGTTCAATATATTGCTTCTCCATCTACTGAAACATCTGGTTTAAGAAACATATATTCATCAAAAAACATGGAATTTAGAGATTACAGGCCTCTTGGATTTGCAGGTTTGTTTAAAAAAGAGGAAATTCCAGAGTTTAAGTCCCCTCCAAAATTTTTTGTACTTGGAAATATTGTCGCTGGAGAGGTTAATTTAGAATTACTAGATTATCTTAAAACTAAGTTTAATAATATATGTCTTGATATACAAGGATTTATTCGATTCAGAGATCATGGAAAAGTCTATTATTCACCTCTTTCTACAAAAGAAAAAAGGAGAATCATGTCAGATATATTTGTTCTGAAATTAGATCAAATAGAAGCAAAAATATTAACTGGTCGTAAAAATATCGAAGAAGCAGCTAAAGAATTAGCGAAATTTGGACCAAAAGAAATTATTATAACCCATGAAAAGGGAATTTCTATATATGCTTCCAAAACTTTAATTTCCTTTCCTTGGAAAAACAATAATTCAATAGGTAGGACTGGAAGGGGGGATACGGCTCTAATAAGTTATATAGGATCGAGATTAAGTAATGATCATAAAGAATCTGCAAAATATGCTGCAGCTCTTACGTCTCTTAAATTAGAATCTCCAAGGCCATTTAATCTACCTTTATATCAAGTAGAAAAGTTAATTAAAGAAAAATATTAAGATGGATATGCGACTCGGAGGAATTATTGACATATCAACTAAAGATATCCCGGAAAAATCCAGCATGGTTCTTTTTACTGTAGGATGTAATTTTAAATGTGAATTTTGTCATAATAAATATCTTTTACATCCAAATGTAGGAAGAGAGTATAAAATCGAAGAGTTAAAAGATAAAATCAGTACTAACCTATTAGTGAGTGGTGTTAGCATTACCGGGGGTGAACCAACTTTACAACCTGATTTATTTGAATTATGTAAAGAAATTAAGAAAATAGGGAAGTATTTAAGTATAGATACTAATGGGTCAAATCCAGAAGTAATAAAGAAAATCGCACCATCCATTAATAGAGTTGCTTTAGATTTAAAAGGTCCTCCTGAGCAGAAAAAACTTCAAAAGATCACAGGTGTCAAGGTAAATCTAGATAAAATTTTAGAGACAATAAATTTCATTAATAGCCAAAAAGAAATTGATTTTGAAATCCGTACTACTTTTGTAGGAAAGTTATTAGATGCTGATGATATTGATGATATTATAAATTTTCTGAGGAAAGTTGGATTCAGAGGTAATTTTGTTCTTCAGCAATATCAATTTTTTGAAGGCGTAGGTGAAGTATATAAAAAGGTTTTCGCAAAACCTGGACATGATGTCTTAGTGAAAATGATAGAAAAATATAAACATAAAGATTTGCCTTTTAAAATATTTTTACGTGATGATATTGTAGGATATTGTAGTATTGACGAAGTATAGTTATGTGTTAATATTTTCTTATGGTTTTAGTTTCTATTTTTGATTTCATTGCATAAAATACGATTATTCCAATAATTATAATTATAACTTGAATAAGAACTGTTAACCAATTAAAGGTAAACAAGAGAGCAATACAGATAATCGATCCTAATATTGCTATTATTGGATATCCCTTGATAGTTGGTTTTAATGCAAAAGGCCTTTCCTGATCAGGTTTGCTTTTACGTAAAGCAAGTAGACTTATATTAACTAAGAAGAAGTTTATTAATACCCCAAATACTGTGGCATGTGCAACTAATGAAATGTCACCGAAGAAAATTGGAACAATTGTAAAGCCCATTGTTAAAAATACTGAGATTATAGGTGTTCTGTATTTAGGTGATATCTTTTTCAACCCTCTTGGAAGAGCTTTATCTCTAGCCATCCCATACATCATACGAGATGTAACAATTAACATTATGAGAACTGTATTGGCTGTAGCGAAAAGAGCAATTAGAGATAAAAGGATCCCTCCAAATGGTCCGAGAATTACCTCAGCAACATCTCGTAAAGGGGCATCAGAAGCAGCGATTGAAGCAGCATCCAGAATACTAACTATAGAAATTGCAACAAAGCAATATAAGACAGTGGTAATAATTATTGAATAAATAATAGCCTTGGGAAGATTTTTATGAGGTTCTTTTACTTCTTCAGCAATATTGGCAATATCTTCAAATCCTATATATGCGAAAAATATCAAGGCCACAGCAGAGAATACTACTAAAGGTGAAGATACTAAAGGAAGAGTAAAATAATTAGGATTCTCATCTCCGAAAAATCCTAAAATTATAATTATGATCAATCCAGAAGCTTCGATAAGAGTAAATACTATATTAGTACGAGTGGAAGTTTTAATTCCAATTAAATTTATAAGACTTAGAATTACGACAAGAATGACTGCAAATATAATATTAAGGAAAATTGAATCAATACCAAATAAATCTGACAAATACCCACCAAAAACCAGTGAAACAGTTGAAGCAGATAAAATACCTGAAAAAATAATAATCCAACCTAAACTAAATGATAAAATCCGTTTTTTAAATGCTTCTTCTGTATAAACAAACTCAGCAGCACTTTTAGGATACATTGCTGAAAGTTCTGCATATGATAATCCTGTGAATGCTCCCGTTATAGCAGCTAATATAAAAGAAAGCCAAGAAAGATTTCCTGTTAATCCTACAACTGACCCTATTAATCCATAGATACCTGCACCTAAAATATTTCCTACACCATAAACAGTAAGCGCAAACAAAGATACTTTACGTTTTAATCTTGGTTTTTTCTTTACTTCTTCCATGATTACTCCCATTCTAAATTTGAATATAAATTATTATTATTTCAATTCTATAAAAAATATAGTTTTTTATAGTTGTTTGATTACTAATGATTTAATTTCTCAGTTCTTACAATACATGGTTGTTGTGCAGCTCTATGTTTTTTAGCTTGCTTCAGTCTTAATTCTCTCCTATCTTTAGCTTCATTAAAACGTCGTTTTTCTCCTTCAGATTCTGGAACAATTTGAGGTATTTCAGTTGGTTTATCATTATCATCAAGAGCAACAAAAGTAAGATAAGCAGATCCTACATGTGTATGTGTACCTGTTCTTAAGCACTCTGCTTCTATTCTCACTCCTATTTCCATGGAGGTTCTTCCGGTATAGTTAATTGAAGCTTTTGCAAAGACTACATTTCCTACAAAAACAGGAGATATAAAATCCATTCTATCTACCGAAGCAGTTACTACATTAGAATGGGTATGTCTAGCACCTGCTATTGCAGCAGCTTGATCTACGAGCTTTAAGATATGACCTCCATGAACATTTCCTGCTGGGTTTGCATGTTCAGGATACATTATTTGAGCTATTTCAATTTGCGATTCTTTTACTTTTTTAATTTCCATATTATCATCTCATAATTTTATATAAAAAGTTTAAGGATCAAATTAAAAACCAAAAGGAATAATTGTGCTTAAATACATTATTAAAAGGATAGAAGCTACTATTAGTACTGGGATCATAACTAGGCTATATTTCCGTACTTTTCTTGGGAATTTCATTTGACAATTTGCACAATTTGCAGCTGGAGCGGTAGTTCGTTTAGAATATCCATGTGTGATATGATCTTGACATAAGGGCTTTCCACAAATAGCACAATTGGAAACCGCATCCTTCTCACACTCTGCACAAATTTCCATGTTTAACTTCTATTTTGTCAAATTTAATATATGTTTTAATTATTCACTTATAATTATAAAAACTTGGTTAATAACCAATAAGGATTTGGTTTTTATAATACTCCAACTGTGTTAATATTATAAATGAAGTTTCTAAAAAGAATAGAGATAGAGAAAGATAGACTCTATAAGAATATAGGAAAGGTACTAATAATTACTAGTATTATTCTCACTATTATTTCTTTCTCGTCTGCTTTTGTTTTGAGTTCTCAACAATTCTCTTTTTTTGAAAATGAAAACATTGATGTAGAGTCCATTTCAGTAAATATGAGAGACGGAATTACCATAAAAGGCTTGATTTACGTTGATAAAAATCTTAAAGAGAATAACACAAAATCAATTCCAACTATATTATTGCTCCATGGCATTAATGGAAGAAAGGAACATAAATTAAGTATAGCATATCAATATGCCAAATTGGGTTTTGCTGTAATCTCAGTAGAACAACGTGGTCATGGTGAATCAGGAAGTCCTAGTAGCTTTTTAAGTAAAGAACCATATGATATGGTTCAAATTATCGATTTTATAGATAATAATTATGCTTTTGCGAATACTACTCATATAGGAGTATTAGGATACTCTTATGGAGGGGGGATAGGAGCGATTTTGCAATCAATAGAAGATAGAGTCAATACTGTTGTCCTTTATCATCCCCTCACTTCGCTGGAAAGTTTAACGCATAAAGTTCCCTTTCAAGATTTAATAGGAACAACAACTCAAGTATCTGATATTGAAGTTATCCAAGATGCTTTTGACATAGCGAATATAAGTAATACGAATAATCTACTATTAATACAAGGCTTATTAGACAACATAATTTATCCACAAGTTACTCATGATTTTTATAATCATTTAAATGGAACAAATAGAGATGATGTGGTATTGATTAATAGAACTGGATTAACCCATTCTGGGAATGAAGAAGATCTTATATCCTTAAAATATGGAATTGCTTGGTTTAAACATTTTTATCTCAATTCCTCAATTGATTTAAATAATTTGGATATAGAAATAAACGGGATTAATTTGTTTGATTTTAATTTTCCTGAAAACAATATTGCCGAAAGTTTAATTATTACTTCCTCAATTCTATTATTTATAGGTATGAGTTCATTAGTTGTAAAATCCAAAATTCTTCCATATTGGAATAATCTTCCCATTAAAAAAGATGTTGATGAATCTCGAGAAGGAAAGGAGAGATATAAAAGGATGGTGATTTATCGTACAAGCAGTTATCTAGGAGCTTCTGTGATTTCAGGATTAATTTTTTCAATCTTTAATAGGTCATTACTGTATGGTTATTTTATATTTTATCCAATATTGACAACAATTTTGATGTTATTCTTTCCCAGTGAATTACATTCCAGTTGGAAACTAGAATTGAAGAGTTGGGTTAACGATAATTTATTTAGTTCAATATATTCTCTTTCCATAGTTGTAATTCCGACTGTATATTTTATTTTATTTTATAATTTAGTAACCGCTTTAACTTTGGATTTTACCATTCCACTATTCAGAATCGATTCAATCCCTTATGTTTTTATAGGTTTGGGTTCTGGAGTTATGGATTATTTGTATTTAAGAGAAATGAAGGGAAGATATCCATTAATTTTATTGGTTATTCGACCACTTTCTCTTGTGATATTTTTATTATTTGTACCTGTATCCCCATTTCCAATATTAGGTGGGTTAATTTCTCATATTTTATTTATTATACTGACTGGTGCAATAATTTTTTATATTTGGAAATTAGTTATCTTTTTATCAAAGTTTTACAAGAATAGTTTCTCTATGTTTTTGCTTATAATGTTGCCTTTTGTTATATTCTATATGAAAGTATTTTTTAGAATTCTTTAAGATTTTACTTAATTGTATAGTTTTGAGTTTTTTTCTAAAGTTTTATTTAAATAACTAGATTAATTGAACCCTGGCTTAAGCTTTTATAAATCAAAAAAAGAAGTAAAGAATAAATTTTTTAAAAGCTCATCAACCTAAATTTTTTTACATCTATTTATTACTTTAATGGATATTTAGGAGTTCTCTTACCGAAGAAAGCACTTGCAGCCTCATTTACATCCTTTGAAGAGAAACTTAACACAATAGAACTATTTTCAAATTGCAATATATTGTTTAAGCTTGGAGAATCTAAAGAAATATTAAGAGCTTCTTTCGTCATCCGAAGTCCTAAGGGGCTTTTGCTTAATAATATTTCGGCTAATTTAAAGGCTTCATTCAATAAATCCTTTTTTTCTACAACTTTTAGGATAAAGCCCATCTTTTCTGCCTCTTTTCCAGAAACTCTTCTTCCGCTATAGATGATTTCAGTTGCTCTCGAAAGATTAATAAGACGAGGTAGGAAATAACTACTTCCCATATCTGCACCAGTTAAGCCAATATTGATGGAAGCATTTATAAAATTAACACCTTCACTTGCAATTCTGATATCAGAAGCCATCGCAAATCCTAATCCTCCTCCTGCTACCGCACCATGAACCGTAGCTATAATGGGTTGAGGGATTTTCCTCATTTTTATAATAATTTGTGTTATACGCCATTGATGATACATTTTTCTTTTTATCGGCTCAGAAGTATCCAAGAAATAAAACTTATTGTAGCCTTCTGGATTTTTCTTTGAATCAAGAATCAATCCTTCTTGTAAATCAGTTCCGGCGGAAAATGCTCTTCCTTCTCCTCGAAATATTAATATTCGACAGTCCAAATTTGTCATTAGATTATCAAATACTTGATGAAGATCTTCTTCCATCTGAAAAGAAATCGCATTTAATTTTTCAGGTCTGTTTAAAGTTAAAACTCCGATGCCATTTTCTAATAGTTCAAATTTAATGGTTCTAAACTCCATGTAGTTTCACCATTTATTCATTCACGATTTTGGGTATTTTGGTTTTCTTTTCTCGAAAAAAGCATTGATCCCTTCCAATAGATCTGTAGATGTTGAGCATAGCATTTGAGTTCGGTTTTCTATTTGCATTATAGTGTCTAAACTTGGGGAATCCAGTGAAATATTTATCGCTTCTTTAGTCATTCGCAGCCCTAGTGGACTTTTAGTCAGTAAGTTTTCTGCAACCTCAATTGTTGATTCTAATAAACTTATCTCATCACCTTTAATCAATTTCAACGCCAGCCCAATTCTCACTGCTTCTTCAGCATCTATAAAACGACCAGTGTATAGTATTTCAGCAGCTCGAGACATCCCAATTAACCGTGGTAAATGGTAGCTACTTGCCAAATCAGCACCAGAAAAGCCAATATTTATAAATGAATTTGCTAATTTAGCATTTTCTCCTACTATTCTTATATCCGCTGCTAAAACTAAGGTAAAACCTGCTCCTGTAGCGGGTCCCTGTATTAAGGCTATGATTGGTTGACTAATTTTTCTCATCTTAACAACTAATTGACTAGCGCGTGCTTGAGCGTAGATTTTTGCTTTAATCGTATCTTTCTCTGGAGCTCTCATGAAGAAAAATTTTTCTTTAAGTTCCTCAGGCTTCTTTTTGGACTGAAGCACGGTAGATTCTTTAAGATCTAAGCCAGCACAAAATGCTCTACCAGCTGCTTTTAGAATGAGGACACGACAATCTAAATTTACCATTAAATGGTCAAATAAAGCATGCAAATCTTCAATCATTTGAAAATTCAAAGCATTTAATTTATTTGGGCGGTTAAGGGTTAATAATCCAATTCCATCTTCTTTTAGTTCAAATTTAATTGTTTCAAAATTCATTTAAATCACAACTTTTATTTTCAATAATAATTAAAGAGAGTTTATTGTTTCTTTGGCTATAAGAAATAATTTATGTAAATATTCTTGGGTTAAGTGAAAGTTTAATTCCCAATCATCTTCACTTAAATAATCACTTATAGTAAAAATTACTCCCGCATCAACTCCTAAATATTCTGCTACAGCAAAAATAGCAGCAGCTTCCATATCAACTGTTAGTACATTTTCTTTCCTATATTTGGCGATCTCAGAGTATGTTTCTCGATAAGGGGCATCAATTGTCCACGTAGTTCCAACAATGTATTCTAAGTTTAACTTATCCATAACTTCACAAAGAGCTGCAATCATTTTTTTTGAGGAATATGAGTATTTTTCACTTTTTAAATAGTGATGTGAGGTACCTTCATCTCGAATTGCTCGATCACAAACAACTAGACTTCCCAATTTTAATCCTTTTTGGAGAGAACCAGCGGTTCCTATTGATAAGAATGATTTTACTCCAAATTCGATTAGTTCCTCCAGTAAGAGCCCAACCATAGGAGCCCCAATTCCGAATCCACCACAAACTCCCAATTGGTCACGATCTTCTTCTAATATGTAGAAATAATCTCCAAAAACGAAATCAATCTTTTTAGCTGAATGTTTTTTGATTATATAATCAAGAAGTCTGGTAGAATAACAAATAATAACACCCTTAGGTGGGCCAATCTTAGGAATTTTACCTATTTTTCTTTTATAATTCCAAAATCTTTTAGCTGTTGCTAAAGATCTCTCTTGATATTTATCTGGAAAGTTAGGATAGGACATCTCTTTAAATTAATATAACTTTTATATGAAATAATTTGCCTAAATTTCAATTAATTTATTGAAGCATTAATTATAAATAGTAATTAGCTTTCAAATTATTTTAAGTAAATTATTATTAAATTTGAGGAATAGATTGTGATAGCTGGAGTATCCTTGGATAGGACAACTAACCTAAAAAATAACTTATTGTCCAGTAAATATGAATTATGTATTGAACGTATGAGATTTTTTACTGAGATTTATAAGAAATTTCCTAATGAACCAGAAATTATAAAACGTGCTAAAGCAATAGCGCATACTTTAAAAAACATGACTATATTCATCAGAGATGATGAATTATTATTGGGAAATGAAACAAGTAAAAATTTAGGAGAAAAAATCAATCTTGATCTTCTAAGGTATGATAATAGTCTAGATAAACCAAGTACATACAAGAAGTTTGCTAGAAGAAAGCTACAACCATTTTTTATAACAGAAGAAGATCGAGACGAATTATTAAATATGATTCCATTCTGGAAGGGTAAATCACTTGTAGCAGATAGGATAAATAAACGACTCTTAAAAGAAGGTTTAATAACAGGAGAAGGAAAGATAGCATCATTAGCTCCTAATATTGCTATACATCAAGGGGCTACTGAAGGTCATATATGCGCAGGTTATGAAAAGCTTTTAAAGTTAGGATATAAAGGCATTATCGAAGAAGCAGAATCTTTTCAGCAGAATTTAAAGAAAATTGATAATAATTACCTAGAGAAAAACAATTTCTATGAAGCTGTTAAAATTTATTACAATGCTTCAATAGAATTCTGTAAGAGATATTCTGATCTAGCAATCAACCTATCAGAAAAAGAAGAAAATGATACTAGAAAAAAAGAACTTAGGCATATAGCAGGGATGATGCAAAAGTTTACAAAAAAACCTCCAGAAACATTTTATGAAGCGGTTCAGTTTATTAATTTTTCACAGAATATTGCAAATATCATCTATCAACGCAGTGTTCTTGCTCTTGGTAGATTAGATCAAATTTTATGGCCATATTATCAAAAAGATCGATTATCAAATAGAATCACATCTCAATTTGCCTTACAATTAATAGAAGAATTGAATTTAAAATTAACATGGAATTTAACATTATTACCAACTGATTTTACTATGGTTGCTAATGCACTAGGGCAAAATACTCAAACAATTACAATCTCTGGGATGGATGTAAATGGAGATGATACAACAAATGAATTATCTTATCTTTTCCTTGAAGCGTATAAAAAAATTAAAGTGTTTACTACTGATCTTTCAATCAGAATCCATAAAAATACTCCAAAAGATTTTCTAAAGGAAGCAATAAAAGTTCTCAGATCAACGAATGGCATTGCTTTTTACAATGATGATGTCCATATTCCTGCATTAGTTAAAGCTGGCTATTCATTAGCAGATGCTAGGAATTATGTTATTATTGGTTGTGTAGAACCTTCGGGTCAAGGGAATAGTTTTGCTGCTACAGGACGGATGTTTATGAATCTTCCTGGAATTCTTGAATTAGTGTTAAACAATGGCTATAGTAACCTATCAAAAATGGTTGATGGACTACAGACAGGTGATCCTGCGACCCTTGTAAATTATAATCAACTCTATGACGCATTTAAACAACAATTAAATTATAACATAGAAAAATCTGTAAAAATTGCCCAAATTGGAGACGAAGAAGCAATGAAATATCTTCAGCATCCATTCATTTCGGCTCAACTTGAAGGATGTATGGAAAGTGGAACGGATTATGTATGTGGAGGTGCGAAGTATAATTTTTCTTCAATTACGGCATATGGTTTTGCTACATTAGTTGATTCACTATACAATATTAAGAAAGTTGTTTTTGATGAAGAGATAATTCCTTTACCTGACTTTATAAAAATTTTAAACTCAAATTTCGAAGGACACGAAGAACTTCGTCAAAAATTATTAAATAAATATCCCAAATGGGGAAACGACAAGGAAATTATTGATTCCTTCGCTAATGAATTATGGGATCTATTTAGTGGCATGGTCGCTAAATATCAACCAATTAGAGGTGGAAGATATAGTGCAGGAGCATATTCTATGGGAATTCATGTAATGGAAGGCTTTTTTACTCAACCAACTGCAGATGGAAGAAGAGCAATGGAAGCAATTTCAAACAGCATATCTCCGGTAAATAATGTTGAGAAAAATGGACTTACAGCCATCTTAAACTCCGTAGCAAAATTAAACTATCAAAATACTACAAATGGAGTTGCCTTAAATATCCGAATCCATCCTCAAAATCTGATGAATGAAGAAAACATCGAGAAGTTCTATTATCTCATAAAAGGTTATTTTGATAAAGGGGGTATGCAAATACAACCTAACGCAGTATCAACTGAAACTTTAAAAGATGCTCAGAAAAACCCTGAAAACTATTCTGATCTTATAGTAAAAGTGGGAGGTTATAATGCTACTTTTATTGATCTTGGGACTCCAATTCAGAATGATATCATTGATAGACTAGAGCATATTTTATAAATTTATAAAGGAGTTTTAAATGAAATTATCCTAAAGGATATTAGAATAGAAAATTCATAATCGAACTTTTTTACTTTGACAAACTGTTATTTCTGTGATGTTGAAATAGAGGATATTCCATATAGATGTAAATTTTGCGGTATGATATTTTGTAATATGCATAGATTACCAGAAAATCATGAATGTCCCTTTGATTTAAGAAAAAAAAATAAAAAACTTAATTCCTTGGATAAAACCCTATATCAGGATGCACTTGATTTTATTAATAAAGACTTAACTGTGGGAAAGGTTTATGATTACGTTACAACAAACCAAATGAGTAAATCGGAAGCTATAGAAATGCTGAGTTACTTCCTCGAAAGAAATGATAATGAAGAAATTAGAAAGATGAGTTTACGAGCATTTAAAATTTTAGAGCTTAGAAGTGATAAAACCTTTAGAGTTTTAGAAAATTGCTTACTTTCGGATGAAGCCCCTAACGTCGTAAAAACTGCGACAGAGATTTTAAGTTATCTCTTTCCAAAAAAGAGTAAAGATTTATTAAATTGGATAAATAAGCAAGATAAGAATTTGAAATAATGAAAAAAAGAAAAATTTTGTTTTATCCTTCTAAAATTAGACTCTCAGCTTCTTGACTAAGTTCTTTGACTTCCTTCCTATTATAAAAAGTTTTTACTCGAGTGTGTGCAATCCTCCATATTATCAAAGTAATAATCATTCCCGTAATTGAACAAATTAGAAATAGATATGTAGTTCCTATCATTTCTGATAAAGGTCCTGTTATTATCGTTGCAATTGGAGTTATTGCTGATGAAATCGCCCAATCGAGAGAAGAAATTCTTCCCATTTTATCGGCGGGAACTTTTCGTTGCATTATTGTTAAATAGATAGTATTAAGGATTGGACCAGTAATAAATGTAATAGCACCTACAATTCCCATCATTAAAAATAATTGAAATGGAGTTAAAGCTATAAGACTAATTCCCATCATTAAGATGAATTCTAGTCCAAAATAGATGAAAAGGGCATGTTTCCATTCTTTTTTTATAGAACTTAACAATGCTCCTAAAAGCATACCCCCATTCATAAAAGCAAAAACAAATGCTAGATTTGACGCATCACCAGAATGATTATATCTAATGAAATGTGGCATCAAAATACCTACTGGAACTAATAGAAAGTTAACAAACATTGATATTAGAAGCATCATAAAAACTTCTGGAATTGATTTCAATGTGCGAACACCATCTTTAAAATCATCCATAAATGTTGTTTTCTCACCAACCAAAGCTTCCTTTTTGATGTTAGGAATTTTAATTACCAATAATGGAATAAATGCAATGATAAAAGTTAGTGGATCAACCCAAAGTATGATTTCAAAACGAATGATTGAAAATAACACAGCTCCTATTACTGGCCCAATGATTTGAATGAAACTTCTAAAGAAAAAGTTAAGCCCATTCATTCTACTTAACTTATCCTTAGGAACCATTGTCGGGACAATGGCACCTATAGTAGGAATGTGAAAACCTTGAAAAAGGCCTAGTAGACTCATTATTGAGATGATTAATATTGGATTAGCTCCTCCTAAATTGAATATTATGATTACTATAAGCATAACATATGCTTGTAATGAATCTACAATCACTATAATTGTCTTTCGATTCCATTTATCAATTATTACTCCAGACAAAGCAATTACAATTGTCATTGGTAATACATAAAGAAAACTCGCTAATGAAAGAAGAGTTGTGCTTCCTGTAGTATCAGTTATCCACCAAATAATCGCAAAATGTGAAATTGATGAACCTAACACTGAAAATAACTGTCCTACCCAAAAAATGAGGTAATTGCTAAAAGTATGTTGATTTGCTAAATTTTCTGTTATTTTTTCCACCTTTTATTTATAGTTTTTTTAAAAAAAAAAGATTAAAATTAAATTGATATATTATCGATTTTTCCATTTATTTCTTCGAGTGCACTTTTGCTTTCAATGTCGATTTTCCGAATACCTGTAAATGTCCAAAAACATATTGTACATACCACTCCAAGGAGTCCACTGAAAAAAAATAACGATGGGATTCCTAAAAGCAATGCCATTGGTCCAGCAAGCAGTGATCCTATTGGTGACATTGCTGAAGAAAATGTATGATCAATTGAGGTCACTCTTCCTAGTTTATCAACTGGTACTGTAGTTTGTAGAAAAGTCTGATAAAGAGCGTTTACTATTGGTAAGTTAAACCCTAAAATAATTCCACCTAATCCCATAATATAATAGTTACCAACAGGCGCTGTACCAAATGTCATATATCCTAATAGTGCGATTAAAATACTGATAAAAATAACCCTGATCTTATTTTTCCAATTTTTCTTAATTGAAGTCACTATCGCTCCAGCAATCATCCCTCCTGTAAAAAGAATATCAAATAGTGCTACATGCCCTGGACCTCCTCCATGTACATCCACAATAAATAAAGTCATAAGCCCATTAATAGGTTGAATTAAGAAATTTAGTAGCATTGATAAAATCACCATAATAACTAATCCTGGAATTATTTTTAATGTTTTAAGCCCTAATTTAAACTCTTTTAAGAATGAACTTTTCGCTTTTTTTTCTGCTGATTGATTGATTTGTTTAACTGAAGGTATTGAAATCAGCAATAATGGGATTAAAGCAATGAAATATGTAACAACATCTATCCAAAGTATCATATGCACAGATAGAAACAATAACATCAATGCCCCTACAACTGGTGCAAAGAGTTGTACTACACCGGTAAATAAAAAGTTCACCCCATTAATCCTTGATAGCTTATCTTTTGGTACCATAGTTGGAATGATCGCATTAACGGTTGGTACGTGAAAGGCTTGAAATATGGCACGAAGACTGACAAAAAGATAAATAATCCAGATATTAGCCATCCCGAAATAAAAAATTATTATCAGGAGGATCGTAACATAAGCTTGTAATGAATCAACGACTAATATAAGTATTTTTCGATTAATTCTATCTGCTATTACTCCGGCAAAAGGCATAAAAATTGTCATCATTAATACAAACAAAAACGATGAAAAAGCGCTTATTATAGGATCATTGTAAATAAATGCAATCCAAATATTAATTGCAAAAAATACAACCATAGAACCGAGCAAAGAAAACAATTGACCACTCCAAAAATATAAATATCCCTTAAAAGTTTCCTTATTCGCCATTTCTTCCATTATATATCCTCTAATTTCCTAATTTTTTTTTAAATGTTTTTTTATAATTTTTATTAAATTTATTTTTAAATTATTCATTTTAGATTTTCCACTTTCCTTCTTCATAAATTACTTGATTATCAGCAATAATTTTTGAATCTGGAACTTTCATATCTTTCAAAATGTCCCAATGTATAGCACTATCATTTTTTGAACCCAATTCTTTAAATCCGGCTCCAAGAGCACAATGAATAGTACCACCAAGTTTTTCATCAAAAAGCATATTTTTTGTAAAATTGGTAATACCGTAATTTGTACCGATAGCAAATTCTCCAAGTATATCTGCATTTTCAATTTTTAATATTTCTCCCAATAATTCTTGACCTTTAGCTGCTGAATGATTCACTACTTTTCCATCCGTGAATTCTAAGTATACATTTTCAATTTCCTTCCCTTGAAATATTCCAGGATAAGTAAATCGAATATGCCCATTAACAGAGTCTTCTATTGGGCTAGTCGCGACTTCACCATCTGGTAAATTAAAATGTCCACAATCATTTTCCCAAGTCCTACCTTTAATAGACATAGTTAGATCCGTATCTTCTCCAATAATTTGAATTTTTTCAACTTTATTCAAATATTCGACCAAAATTTCTTGTTTTTTCTCGATTTTTAACCATTCTTTTACGGGATCCTCTTTATCAAGAAATAATGCTCCTTTAATAAATTCAAAGTAAGAAAACAAATCCATGTTTGCCTCTTGAGCCAAAGAGTTACATGGAAAAGGTAAAGCTAGATATTTCAATTCTCTAGATCCCAGTCTACTCATTAGTGTCTCCCAAATTTCCCTATTAGCAGGTGATCCTTTAGATTTTGAAATTAATTTTGGGTCGACCATACTTAATTTTCTAGTATTATAGTCTCCTGCTATTTCTATATAGACGTCAAATTCTTTAATTGTTTTAATAATTACTGGATCAACATACTGTAATTGTTCTTCAGATGCATACTTATAATTTAATTCTTTTATTCCCTCAACTCCAACTAGTAAAAGAGGATGGCCTCCTGCTTTGATAACTTCAACATAAAGTGCTTGAAATTGATCTTTTGCTAAAGCAGGTCCACTAATAAATACTCTATCTCCTTTTTTTACTTCAGTAGAGTAATTTATTGCTAATTTAGCTAAATTTTCATAAAATGGATTAATCATTTTTTATTTACCTCTTTCAATTACATTTTATCAATTAATTCATTCAGTTTTGCTATTACTTCCTCTTCTGAACTTGTAAATTTGAACACTCCTTCTTCAAGGGTTCCTTCAATATTTTCTGCTACTAATTCATAAATTAAGTTTTCAGCATCATCATCGGACTTTTCTATTGCTTGTGCTAATTTATCAATTGGTAAACTTTTATGGAGTTTAATTAGGCCATTTACTCTCTTTTTAATTCGATCTTTTTTAGATTCAGTATCAATGGTAAACTTAATTTTATGCTCTCCTTTCTTTTTGTTAAATTGTTTCTCAATTTTTTCACCTATTCCTTCTATCCCTGATTCTTTTACTGCATTCTCTATGTCTTCTCCCATTAATTCTAAATTTCGACCTAATGCCTCTAGTTTTGCGATATCTCCAATATTGTTTTTTACAAATTTCATGGATTTTCTAACCAATTCGGAAACTGAAGCTCCTAATCCATCGGCCCAATCTCTCCACTCTTCACTCATGTTGGGGTCAACTGATATATTTATCCTTGCTGCTTTTCTTTTTGCTTTATCTACTTTCTTTATAACTTTAGCGTTGAATTTGGCTTCATGATTCCTAATTTTTTCTTTAAAACGCTCAAGCTTCTCCTTAGCATGTATTATTTTGTCTCGAGCATCATCGTCATATTGTTCTACATCTCCTCTAAAATCTCCAACTTCCCTAAGTAAGGATTCTCTTTCATCTAAGAGATCATCCAAATCATCTAGTAAATCATCCTTAATATCTTCGGCATCATCTCTAATATCTTCAATATCATCCTGTAGATCATCATACAAATCATCTAATTCAAACATAAGCTCGTCTCGAATGTCATTTAATTCCCATCTAACTTTTGTTTTTTCTTTCTCATCCTTCCAATTATCTTTATAAGACATTTTAATTATCCTCATACCTACTTTATTTTTATAAATGTAAATCTTCTTCTAAGATTTTAACAGGTTCCTGAGCTAAAATAGCTTTATCATGAACTTCAATAGTATCAACATAGTAGACATTTCCAGATATATCGGTGCCGTTACCTATAATTACGTTTCGTCCTTTAACATCTCCCTGAACGAAAGTTCTTAGGAGTTTAATATTGTTTCTCGCAACTATCGTTCCATACACTTTATTAGGATGCTTATATATGCTACCACTCATCAATTTTTCACGTCCAAGCAGTACGTCTGTTGCTGTAACATTTCCATTAATGAGACTTGAGCCTGTAATTTCTATAATTTCTAAGGTTGAAACATCCCCTCGAACTCTAGCAGAGCCTGAAACTCGGATTCCATTATTAACTTCAATTTTATTTCCAGCTCTAAAAGAACCCGAAACATTTAGCTTACCTTTCATTAATACTTCCCCCTCAACTGAGGTTGAACCTGATGATCTAAGATCTCCATCTCCATATAAATTTCCAGTAAGCCTAAATGAGCCAGAGCTCTTAATATCACCATGAACTGTTAAATTTCCTTCTCCTCTCAATGAACCTGATGAATGAAAACCATTACATTCAAAATTTCCCTTTATACGAGCTGAACCGGAAACATGCAATTCATCGTTTATTATTCCCTCAGATAAGGTTCCTGATCCAGATATTTTCATATTTTTTTTCTACCTCTAATTTGTTTTTTTCTTTTCTTTGTAATGATATAATAATTTTGATAATCGTAATAAAAAAAATAAAAAAAAATGTATTTAATAATAATTATTTCCAATAAACGCTCTTTTAGCGTCAAACTGGGCTTTAATATTCTTGTAGTATTCATAACTATTTTCCATTTTTTTTTCCACCATTTTTTTATTTTTTTTGAGTGTGTATATTTTTTTATTCTCTGATCATAAAGTGTGTATTATCATATTTAAATGTTGTGGATCAAAGTGTGTATTGGAGATCATGAAAAAGTATTTATAATGATTAGAAGGCGCCTAACATTATTTTAAAAAGTATAGTAAAAATACAAATAGTGTGTATAAATTTTTCCAATAATTACACAATCAAGGAAATATGAATTTCTTTTTATATAATATTTTTAAGGAAATAAAAAAAAGATAAGATTCGATAACAATCGCAGAACAAAGTTTTACTAATTACTACCTACTACTTATTAAATATTATTATATATTTTATTGATTTGTAACAAAAAGAAGCTTAATATCGAAAATCTCGAACTTGTGGAGGAGC
>JABAHP010001590.1_pt3 | contig 25259 bp, 19 predicted proteins | sample 7062081 | NCBI WGS metagenome assembly JABAHP01 (sample SAMN14534357, study PRJNA622989) | marine sediment metagenome | biome: marine biome [ENVO:00000428]; feature: marine pelagic biome [ENVO:01000023]; material: deep marine sediment [ENVO:00002113] | place: India: Gulf of Kutch | collected...
ATGACAAAGTACCTGAATGAGGATCCCTATCGCTCATTACCCGATCCCAAATACTATAATATGCGGAATGATGTCAATTTGAGTATACATGATGATCACTATCATGACGTATCTTCCGAGCAGAGGGTTAACATTGCCAGGAAGGTCGAGCAGATGACCTCCGGATTGAGCGATAAAATTGTCACCTGCAATTCTTCTTATTCCGACAGCCGGTCAGAATATGTCAAAATTAACAGCAATGGATTTGAGGGTCAGAAAGAGTCCACCTATTTTGGTGTTGGCGTGGATACGACCATCAAAGACGGCAACGGTGGACGTCCCAGTGATTACAACTATATCGGTTCGCGCTTTTTCAAGGATATAACCGGTCTGGAAAAGCTCGGCACTCTGGCCTTAAAAAGAGCGATGCAAAAGATCGGCCAGAAAAAGATCAAATCCGGCGTGTATGACATGATAGTCGAAAACCGGGCTCTGACCACCCTTCTAGTGGCAATTAAAAATCCTCTGATGGGAAGTTTTTTGTATCGCAAGAATTCATGCTTTGAAAATAAAATTGGTGAGAAAGTAGCCTCGGATAAATTGACTATCATTGATGATCCCTTTATAAGAGCAGGTTTCGCTTCCAGTCTTTATGATGGTGATGGCATGGCCAGAAAAAAGCGGGCTCTATTCGAGAAAGGTGTGCTTAAATCGTATCTGATCGATTGGTACTATTCTCAGAAACTGGGAAAGGAACCCACTACGGGTTCGGAGTCAAATATAACATTTGAATTGGGCAAACGCTCCCCCGATGAGATGATAAAGGATGTCAAACAGGGTATTTTTGTAACACAGTTTGTGGGCGGAAACTCGAACAGCCTTACAGGTGATTTTTCTTATGGAATCGTGGGTCTTTATATTAGAGACGGCGAAATTATCCATCCAGTCAATGAGATGAACATCAGCGGAAATATAATGGAGATCTGGAAGAATCTGACTGAGGTCGGAAATGATCCTTATCAGTACTCCTCGATCATGCGGCCCAGCATGTATTTTAAGGATGTCCATTTCAGCGGCATATAACATATATGCCCACCTCCAATTCAATCCAGCCGGATTTTCAAGATTGAAAGTCCGGCTTTTTTGCAGATTTTGAATATTTACAAAATTCCGAACAAATCCTTGATATGTATGTTGTTAGTTAATGTATGATAGTAGATGGAAGAAAAAGGGTGGTAATAGAGAATATTACCCCGCAAATAAATTGCGGCCGTTTTCCGGCCAAGAGAGTTGTGGGAGAGAAGGTTCAGGTTCAGGCTGACGTTTTCTCCGATGGCCATGATCAGGTCTTAGCATCGCTTTTGTATCGGAAAACCGGCGCACGAAAATGGAATCAGGTCGCTATGCAGCCACTGGTCAATGACCGCTGGCAGGCGGAATTCGTGATCAATGAGATTAGCGAATATGAATTCACCGTCCAGGGTTGGATCGATCATTTCAGGACCTGGCAGAAGGACCTGTTTAAGAAATATGATGACGGCCAGAATATCGATGTTGATTTGATGGTTGGTGTAAATCTCTTAAAAGAAATCAATGAACGTGCCAAAAAAGCTGATAAAAAAAAATTTGAGAAATTCATATCTGTTCTAGAGGGAGAAGATAAGTCAGAAGCGATAGGCCTGGCTTTGAGCGAGGAGATTAGAGAGCTTACGGATAAATATCCCGATCACAACAGGGCAACAATCTATAGCAAGACTATGAAGATCGTGGTGGATCGTCCCAAAGCTCTTTTCAGTACCTGGTACGAGATGTTTCCGCGTTCGACCGCTGATGATTCAAAAAAACATGGCACATTCAAGTATTGTCAGCAGAAGATTCCTGAAATTGCCGGGATGGGCTTTGATGTTTTATATTTGCCGCCTATTCATCCGATTGGAAGGACCAATAGGAAAGGCAAGAATAACAATCCAAAATCCAAAAAAGGTGATCCGGGTTCGCCCTGGGCAATTGGTTCAAAAGAGGGCGGACATATGGCAATACATCCAGAGCTTGGAACCCTTGAAGACTTTAAGGAGCTGATTAAAACTGCTGGGGAGCATGGCATGGAGATTGCCATGGATATCGCTTTTCAGTGCTCGCCCGATCACCCATATCTTAAAGAACATCCTGAATGGTTCAAGAGAAGGCCGGACGGAAGTATACAGTTTGCAGAAAATCCACCCAAGAAATATGAGGATATAGTACCGATAAATTTCGAAACCGAGAACTGGGAGGAACTCTGGAAAGAACTCAAGGATGTTATCGCGTACTGGATCGACAAGGGAATTCGTATCTTCCGGGTGGATAATCCCCACACCAAATCACTGGCCTTCTGGGAATGGGTGATTCTAGAGATCAAGACCGAATATCCCGATATTATCTTTTTGTCCGAAGCGTTTACAAGACCAAAGTTGATGTACCGCCTGGCCAAAGCGGGCTTTACTCAATCGTATACATATTTTACCTGGCGCAACAGCAAGCATGAAATCCTGCATTATATGAATGAATTGACTAAAACTGAAGTGGCTGAATTTCTGCGACCCAATTTCTGGCCCAATACTCCGGATATACTGCCTGAGTACCTTCAGTATGGGGGACGCCCGGCATTTATAATAAAGCTGATTCTGGCAGCGACACTGTCATCAAATTACGGGATTTACGGCCCTGCATTCGAATTACTCGTAAATGAGGCACTCCCGGGCAGAGAAGAATATCTCGATTCGGAAAAGTATGAGATCAAAAACTGGAATTATAAAGTTAAAGGAAATCTCAGGGAATTGATCGGAATTATAAATAAGATCAGAAAGGATAATCCGGCCCTGCAGGCAACCAGAAATATCAGGTTCCTGCCTGTTGATAATGAATATCTGCTGGCCTTTGAAAAAAGCGCGGATGGCGATACTGATACAATAATAGTCATTGTCAACCTGAGTCCCTACCATAAGCACAGCGGCTGGCTTGAACTTCCCCTGGATGAATGGGGCATTTCCGAGTCGCAGACATTCCTTGTGCACGATCTGATAGCGAAGGATAAATATGTCTGGCAGGGACGCCGGAATTATATCGAAATCAATCCGCACAGCATGCCGGGTCACATTTTTAAAGTACATAGAAAATTGAGACGCGAAAGCGATTTCGACTATTACATGTAGGAGAAAGTCATTTGCCCAGAAAAAAAGAATCCAATCTGGAAAAAGATCCTCTGTGGTATAAAGATGCAATAATTTACCAGCTTCATGTGAAGTCATTTGCCGACAGCAATGGTGATGGGATCGGAGATTTTAGAGGGCTGACCAGTAAACTCGGTTACCTGGAGAGCCTGGGAGTTACGGCATTATGGCTTTTGCCGTTTTATCCATCACCACAGAAGGATGATGGGTATGACATCGCCGACTATTTTAATGTTAATCCGGATTATGGCACACTGAAGGATTTCAGGGAGTTTCTGCGCGAAGCGCATGCCCGCGGCATTCGTGTAATAACCGAGCTGGTTTTAAACCATACCTCCAGCGATCACAAGTGGTTCCAGCGTGCNNTGATGCGCGCATAATATTTCAGGATTTTGAGTCCTCGAATTGGTCCTGGGATTCGACCGCGAATGCATACTACTGGCATCGTTTCTATTCCCATCAGCCTGATCTCAATTTTGACAATCCCAATGTCAGGAAAGAGTTGTTTCGTGTAATGGATTTCTGGTTTAAAATGGGTGTAGACGGTGTGCGTTTGGATGCGGTTCCGTACCTTTATGAACGCGAGGATACAAACTGCGAGAACCTGCCGGAGACGCATGAATTTCTAAAAGAACTGCGGGCGCATGTAGACAGGAAATTCGAAGACAAAATGCTTCTGGCAGAGGCCAACCAGTGGCCGGAGGATGCCGCCGCTTATTTCGGCGATGGAGATGAATGCAACATGGCCTTCCATTTTCCGGTAATGCCGAGAATGTTTATGGCCATCCAGATGGAAGACAGTTTCCCGATCACCGATATTTTGAAAGAGACCCCGGATATTCCGGAAAACTGCCAGTGGGCGATGTTTCTGAGGAATCATGACGAGCTGACACTGGAGATGGTAACTGATGAAGAACGGGATTACATGTATCGAGTCTATGCCCGCGATCCGCGCACAAAAATTAACCTGGGAATACGAAGGCGTCTGGCCCCGCTTCTTGGAAATAACCGCAGGAAAATCGAATTGATGAATATCCTGCTCCTGTCTATGCCCGGAACACCCGTCATATATTACGGGGACGAGATTTCGATGGGCGATAATTATTATCTGGGTGACCGCAATGGTGTGCGTACACCGATGCAGTGGAGCCCGGACAGGAATGCCGGATTTTCCAAAGCCAATCCCCAGAAACTGTTTCTGCCGGTGATAATTGATCCGGAACACCACTACGAGACACTTAATGTTGAGAACCAGGAGCGCAATCTCTCATCGCTCTTGTGGTGGATGAGACGGGTGATAGCAATGCGCAAGCAATACAGGGCCTTCAGTCGCGGCAGCTTTGAGTTAATTTCCTCCGATAATCCCAAGGTGCTTTCTTTTGCCAGAAAATTCGAGGATGAGACAATAATCGTAATTGTAAACTTGTCGCGCTTTTCGCAGGTAGTCAATCTGGATCTTTCAGAATATGAAGGCTGTATTCCGGAAGAGGCTTTCAGCCAGAATCTTTTCCCTGCAATCAAGCAGGATGAATATGTGCTCACTTTGGGACCGCACAACCATTACTGGTTCCTGATGCATCCTGAATCGGAGTTTGAGAAAGAAATTGAATTTGATGGCGATCTGGTTATCAGTGTCCGGGGAGAGTGGTTGAATCTTATCCGGGGCCGTCAACGTGAAAGATTTGAAAAAGCGATACTTCCTAAATATGTTAGGAAAGCGCGCTGGTTTGGCGCCAAGACTAAGAATATACGTCGGGTTAAGATCGAAGAAGAGGCTTTCACAGCCCTTACCCCGGCTTCGTCAGTTGTCCTGATCATCCGTGTAACCTACACCGACAGCAGTCATGATCTATTTGTGCTGCCGTTATCCTATGCCACTGAAAAGGAAGCAGAGCAGTTGACAGAGGATTATCCCCAGAGTCTGGTAGTGCGGCTGAGAGCAGAGGGTGAAGAAGGAATAGTCTATGATGCGGTGTATGATGAGAGTTTCCATAGGACACTCCTGACCTCGATCTGGAGAAGGAAGAAGATTAAGGGTAGAAATTCCGATTTCATTGGACGGCCCGGAAGGAAATTGAGAAGGATCCTTGCCGATACAGGTGTGGAGCTTGAATCATGGCCAATGAAGGCTGAACAGAGCAACAGCTCAATCGTGTATGATGATAAAATTGTTTTGAAACTCTATCGTCACATGCAGGGAGGAATGAATCCCGATTACGAAATAACGCGCTACCTGACGGAGAAAGCTAAGTTTGACAATATACCGGCCTATACCGGATCGATTGAATATATAGATAAAAATGGCGATAATTATATCATGGCCATGGCTCAGGAGTTTATTGAAAATTCAGGAGATGCATGGGGATATGCTTCTGATGTTGTTTCCAAATATTTTGATCGGTCATTGGCCAAAGGTAAGCCAGCGTATGAGCTCATGGAGGAGTATCCGGCCTTTACCAGGGTCAGTGAAGATAACATTCCAAATATCATGCGTGAGCTAATCGGCGGCCTCTTTCTGGAAATGATGTCGATACTTGGTAGACGCACAGGTGAGATGCATCTGGCTTTAATGGGAGATCCGGATGATAAGGATTTCAAACCGGAGAGTTTTTCTACTTTGTATCAGAGGGCCCTATATCAGTCCATGCAGAGCCTGGTCAGGAGAACTCTCAAATTGCTCGATAAAAATATAAAGCAGGTTCCCGATGAGGTGCGGGGTCAGGCCGAGATGATCCGCAAATCGGAGGATGAGATATTGAAACGTATGAAACGCATTCTGCGCAAGAAAATGTCGGCAAAAAGAACCAGAATACATGGAGATTACCACCTGGGACAGGTCCTCAATACCGGCAAGGATTTTGTAATCCTCGATTTCGAAGGCGAACCTGCCAGGGCTATCAGTGAACGCAGACTGAAACATTCACCGTTGAAAGATGTAGCCGGGATGATTCGCTCGATTCACTATGTGGCTTACTCATACTTCATGACCAGGCCGAAATTGCATGCCGGACAGATGAACCTTCTGGAGTCATGGATAGAACCCTGGTATCTTTATGTTTCAGGGGCATTCTTTGCGGCTTATATGGAGACGGTTGGAGAATCGAAAATAATCCCGCGGGAAAATGATGAATTGGAAACTTTATTGCAGACTTTTCTACTTGAAAAGGGTATTTATGAGCTCGGCTACGAGCTCAATCACAGGCCTGATTGGATAACAATTCCAATCCGAGGCATTGAATATCTGTTAGTTACTTAATTTTATGATATCATTGGAAGAGGAGAATTTGTATGGCTGAACATGTAGATAAAAAATCGAATGTTATACATGGCCCCAGCCTTTTAAGTGAATATGATGTTTATCTTTTCAGGCAGGGAAACCATTACAGGATATATGAAAAGTTGGGGGCCCACAGAATTGAAGTTGATGGCGAGGAGGGTACGCTATTTTCAGTATTTGCTCCCAATGCGCAGGAAGTGACTGTGATGGGCGATTTCAATGACTGGAATCCATTATCACATCCTCTGGCGGTCAGATGGGATGGCTCCGGGATATGGGAAGGATTTGTTCCGGATGCCCGAAAAGGCCAATTGTATAAATTTCATATAAAATCAAAATACAATAATTACGAGGTCGATAAAGGCGATCCCTTTGCGATCTCATGGGAACTCTCGCCAAAGACTGCCTCTCAGGTCTGGGACCTTGAATACAAATGGCATGATGAAGGATGGATGAGAACCAGAGGTGATCGCAGCAAACTTGACGGCCCGATTTCCATTTATGAGGTGCACCTGGGATCATGGCGCCGTAAGGCCGAGGAAAATAACCGCTACTTGAATTACCGTGAAATTGTCCATGAACTGGCCGAATATGTAAAAGAGATGGGCTTCACACATGTGGAACTTCTGCCCATTATGGAGCATCCATTTTACGGATCATGGGGCTATCAGACTGCCGGATATTTTTCGCCTACCAGCCGTTTCGGCGGCCCACAGGATTTCATGTATTTTGTGGACTATCTGCATAGCCATGACATCGGAGTAATTCTGGACTGGGTGCCCTCACACTTTCCGTCCGACAACCACGGACTGGTTTATTTTGACGGCACGCATTTATTTGAGCATGAAGACCCACGCAAAGGCTTTCACCCTGACTGGCAAAGCTATATATACAATTATGGCCGCAGCGAGGTCAGGAATTTCCTGCTATCCAGCGCGATGTTTTGGCTGGATCAGTATCATATAGACGGATTCAGGGTGGATGCGGTGGCGTCCATGCTCTATCTGGACTATTCCCGTAAAGAAGGAGAGTGGATACCCAACGAATACGGTGGACGTGAGAATATCGAAGCGATCAATTTCCTCCGGCAGTTCAATGAAATGGTGTACAGAGAATATCCTGATGTTCAGACCATAGCCGAGGAATCGACCGCCTGGCCGATGGTCTCCCGTCCCAATTACCTGGGCGGCCTTGGCTTTGGAATGAAATGGAATATGGGCTGGATGCATGACACTCTTGACTATTTTTCCAAAGAACCGGTACATCGAAAATATCATCATAATCAGCTTTCGTTCAGCATCTGGTATTCATTTTTCGAAAACTTCGTGCTGCCATTATCCCATGATGAGGTTGTACACGGCAAAGGTTCACTTTTGAACAAGATGCCCGGAGACGACTGGCAGAAATTCGCTAACTTACGTGCTCTGTTTGGATATATGTTCACTCATCCGGGAAAGAAGCTGATCTTTATGGGGGCTGAGTTCGGGCAGTGGAATGAATGGAATCATGATACAAGCCTTGATTGGCATTTGACGGAGTATCCATTGCATAGGGGCATGCAGAACTGGGTTCGAGATTTGAACAACTTTTATAGGAATGAGCCGACACTTTTTGAACTCGACTTTGCAAATGAAGGTTTTCAATGGATCGATTTCGGCGACTGGCAGCAGAGCGTGATTTCATACATGAGACTTGGCAAAAGCTCAAAAGATGTTATAATTGTAATCTGTAATTTGACTCCGGTACCGCGGGACAATTACAAGGTGGGTGTGCCCGAAAGCGGCTACTGGAAAGAAGTCTTGAATAGCGATGCTGAAATTTATGGCGGAAGCGGGCAGGGGAATTATGGCGGAGCCAATACACTGCCGATTGCAAACCATGGCCATTACGATTCACTTTCGATCAATCTTCCGCCCCTGAGCGTGGTCGTATTCAAAAAGGAATTTGAGCAATAAGAACCTGTCTGCGGCAGGAGTGCGAAATTACAAAAAAAGGGAGAGTTCAGGGATGAAGATCGGCGCATACTATGATGGCGCTAATAAATGTGAATTTACTATATGGGCGCCACTGCTGGAAAGTCTCGATCTCAAAATCCTATCCCCGGTAGAAAAACTTGTTCCCATGAAAAATGTCGATAGAGGCTATTGGCGTGCGCAGGTTGATGATCTGGGCCCGGGTTCGAGATATTTGTATCGCATCAATGATGAACATGATAAGCCCGACCCGGTGTCCTTCTATCAGCCCGATGGCGTACACGAGGCTTCGGAAATAATTGATCATGGCAAATACAGATGGGAGGACATAAGCTGGAAGGGCCATAAACTGGAAGAGATGATATTTTATGAGACCCATATCGGTACTTTCACGCCGGGTGGCACGTTCGAATTAGCGGTCGAGCGGCTCGATTACCTGATTGATCTTGGTATCAATACTCTCGAAATTATGCCGGTGGCACAGTTTCCAGGTGCACGCAACTGGGGCTATGACGGCGCTTATCTATTTGCGGTACAGAACAGCTATGGCGGTCCTGATGGTTTAAAGTATCTGGTAAATGAATGCCATAAGCGAGGGATCGCGGTGTGTCTGGATGTCGTCTACAATCATCTCGGGCCGGAAGGCAACTATGTCTCTCAATATTGTCCTTACTTCACGGATAAGTACCATACTCCCTGGGGTGCGGCCGTCAATTTCGATGATGCATACAGCGACGGGGTCAGGAATTTCGTTATCCAGAACGCCCTCTACTGGTTTGAGCACTTTCATATCGATGTTCTTCGTCTGGATGCTATACATGGTATTTTCGACATGGGCGCCAAACATATTTTAAAAGAGATGGCGGAGGAAGTAGACGAGTTCTGCCGTAAGCAGGGGAGAAGACACTTTATGATTGCCGAAAGTGATCTAAATGATGTCAGAATTATTCAGCCCTGGGCCGAGGGCGGATACGGCATCGATGCCCAGTGGTCGGATGATTTTCACCACGCTGTGCATACACTATTGACAGGTGAGGACAGAGGCTATTATGCAGATTTCGGTAAGATCGATCAGCTCGTGAAAGCCATAGAAGAAGGTTTTGTATACTCCTGGGACTATTCGAAATATCGCAAGCGCATGCATGGCAGTTCTTCTGTCAGTATGCCTGCCGAGCAGTTTGTAGTTTTTATCCAGAATCATGATCAGGTTGGCAACCGCATGCTGGGCGAGAGGCTTTCGCCTCTGGTTTCATTTGAAGCCTATAAGTTAGCTGCGGGTCTGATGTTCACGTCACCATATGTGCCCCTCCTGTTTATGGGTGAGGAGTACGGGGAGGATAATCCCTTCTTGTATTTTGTCAGCCATCTGGATGAAGGCCTGATCAATGCGGTTCGCGAGGGACGTAAACGTGAATTCAAGGCTTTTGGATGGGACAGGGAACCTCCCGACCCGCAAAGCGAAGAGACATTCAAAAAATCAATGCCGGATTTCAGAAAAGCTGAGAAAGGAACATACAGCGCAATGCTGGATTATTATAAGACTCTAATAAAACTGCGCAAAGAGAATCCTGCTCTCGCCACGTTGGAGAAAACCTCCTGTGATGTCTGGCGTGAGAAAGCTCTGCCGATAATAGTAATGATAAGGCAGGCGCTCAGGCAATCGATTTTGACAGTTTCCAACATTTCTGAAAATAGGAACAGCTTTATGATTCCGGAGAAAGTTAAGCGCCTGAATCTGCAAGTTGATTCGTACGATGAAAAATGGAATGGGCCCGGTAGCAAAGTCTCTAAGAATTACGATCCGGGCGATGAAATAAAGCTCGAACCTTATCAATTCCTGATTTTTGAAAGCAAGGTTTAAATATGGAAAAGAATATAATTATACATGGACATTTTTACCAGCCCCCGCGGGAGAATCCCTGGCTGGAGACGATTGAGATCCAGGATTCAGCATATCCCTACCACGACTGGAACAGCCGTATCACTGCCGAATGCTATGCGCCCAATACCGCCTCCCATATTCTTGATCAGGATAGACGGATTATCGATATCAGCAATAATTATTCAAAGATCAGTTTCAACTTTGGACCTACTCTCTTGAGCTGGATGGAATGGTTCGATCCCGAGATTTACGAGGCTATTCTACAGGCTGATAAGAAGAGCCAGGAAAGATATTCCGGACATGGTTCGGCTATGGCGCAGGCCTATAATCATTCCATAATGCCCCTTTCAAACGAACGCGACAAGAGAACCCAGGTTATTTGGGGCGTAAGAGATTTCCGGAGCCGGTTTGGCCGTGATCCCGAAGGTATGTGGCTGCCGGAAACTGCTGTAGATATCGAGACACTCGAGATTCTTGCAGAATATGGTATCAAATTCACCCTGCTGGCTCCGCATCAAGCTAAGAGGACAAGAAAATTAGGCGATACAGAGTGGAATGATGTCTCTGATTCATCAGTTGATCCCAAGCGCGCTTATCTTTGCAACCTCCCGTCGGGAAATTCTATAGCTCTGTTTCTCTATGATGGTCCAATTGCACAGGATATCGCATTCGGCGATCTTCTAACCAATGGTGAAGTTTTCGCCAAACGTCTGGATTCCACTTTCGACGAGGACGGAGGTGAGCTGCAGCTGGTGCATATAGCCACCGATGGCGAAACTTATGGCCATCACCAAACACATGGCGACATGGCCCTGGCCTATTGCCTCTATTATCTGGAGAACGATACGCCTGTCAGGCTCACAAATTACGGCGAGTATCTGGAGCAGCATCCCCCTGAATATGAGGCAGAAATAGTAGAAGATTCCTCCTGGAGTTGTGTGCATGGGATCGAGCGCTGGCGTAGCGACTGCGGATGTTCCACGGGCATGCATGAGGGCTGGAATCAGAAATGGCGTGCGCCATTAAGAGGCGCTATGGATTGGCTTCGGGACAACCTGATTGAAATCTATGAAGATATCGGTTCAAAATTACTGCAGAATCCATGGCAGGCCAGAAATGACTACATTGATGTCATCCTGGACAGGTCGGAGGAAAATATAGAGAAGTTTTTAAGCGAACATGCCCAAGAGGATCTGGCTCAAGAGGACAAGGTCAAGATTCTGCGCCTTCTTGAGATGCAGAGACATGCGATGTTGATGTACACAAGTTGCGGATGGTTTTTTGATGAGGTTTCCGGTCTTGAAACGGTGCAGGTAATCCAATATGCAGCCCGTGCAATGCAGCTTGCCAGGGAAGTCAGCGGGATCAATCTCCAGGACGCCTATAAGGGTTTGATGGAAAGGGTTCCTAGTAACCTCGACAAACATCAGCACGGAGCCGATATATACGAAAAATATGTCGAACCCAGCATCCTTGAGCTTCTGCGGGTTGGAGCGCATTACGCTATCAGTACCCTGTTCAGAGATTTTTCAGAAGAGGACAGGATTTATAATTATTCGGCCAGGGGCAAAATTTTTGACCGATCAGAGGTAGGCCGACATAAGCTGGCAATAGGATCAGTTCATATTCGTTCGGATATAACCTGGAGTGAAGAGGATATCAGTTTTGCAGCGCTGCATCTGGGCGGACACAATATAATGAGCGGAGCCTCGGCCCGAATGAACAAGGAAAGATTCGATCTGATGCTTAATGATATCCATGACAGCTTCATGAAAAACGATATCTCAGAGGTCGTGCGCCTCACCGATAAGTATTTTGAAAATAACAGCTTTTCATTGAGACATCTCTTCAAAAACGAGCAACGCGCCATCATGAGCGAGCTTCTCGATCGCAGCGCCAAGGATATCGATACCTCTTTTCGCCAGTTATTCGATAATCAATATCCGGTGATCCAGGCACTCTCCGATCTTAACATGCCCCTTCCGGACTATTTCTCGACCTTGATGAAGTTTGTATTGAACCGGGATATCCGCAAAAATCTGGAGAGCGAGGAGCTGGATTTTGAGGAGCTTGAGAGAAATGTCGAGGAACTGCGCCGTTGGCCGCTCGAAGTCGACAAGGCTACTCTCGGATACCTGGCCAGCAGGAAAATCGACGAATTGACTTTGCAGTGGCGGGATGATCCAGAGAATGTGTTCCTGCTCGAGACTATGAACAGGTTGATGCAGACTCTCGAGTCTCTTTCCTTGGAATATAATTTATGGAAATCACAGGTGCGCTATTTCAATATAGGGCGTGATAAATTTCCAGAGATAAAGGACAAAGCCGAGGCCGGAGACAAGAATGCGCAGAGATGGACGGAACAGTTTAAATTACTGGGTGAACATATAAGGGTCAGAGTGGAATGACATACATTCCTGCTTCTACATATAGAATTCAATTCAATCCGGGCTTTGGATTCAAAGATGCGGAAAGGACTGTCGATTATCTCTCCGATCTTGGCATTTCGGATATATATGCCTCTCCTATATTCCATGCCCGCAAGGGGAGCACACATGGTTATGATATAGTCGATCCATTGAGTCTGAATCCTGATCTTGGAAAAGAAGACGATTTCAACAATCTGATAGGTGCGGTAAAAAGCAAAGGTATGGGATGGCTGCAGGATATAGTACCCAATCATATGGCCATAGATTCTGCCAACAAAATGCTCATGGATATCTTCGAAACCGGGGAAAACTCGGAATACTACCATTTTTTTGAGATTGACTGGGATCATCCTTATGAAAATATGAAGGGAAAGATGCTGGTGCCGATGCTGGGCAAACTCTATGCTGAATGTCTTCAGGATGGGGAAATCAAATTAAAATATGACCGGGACGGCCTCAGTGTCAATTATTACGAACTCAGGCTGCCTTTGCGTATAGGCTCATATCCAAGGCTATTTAAGCATAATATCTCAGCTCTCGAGAACAATCTGGGAAAAGACAATTCAGAATATATAAAATTCCTGGGCACACTGCATCTGATGCAGACAATCTCTTCCAAAGATGAAAAAGACTCATACTGCCATCAGGTTATGCATGTCAAAAGAATACTGTGGGCACTCTACAATGAAAATAAGACCATAAGAGAATTCGTTGACGCCAATCTGGCATTTTTCAATTCCGAAACTGATGAGATGGGCGGCATAGAGGCGCTTGATGAGCTGATTACTGAACAGCTCTTTCGTTTGTCATTCTGGAAAGTGGCGACAGAGGAAATAAATTACAGGCGTTTTTTCACTGTCAATGATCTGATCTGTGTCAATATCCGAAGTAAGAAGGTGATGGAGCATACCCATCAACTGATCTTCAAGATGCTCGAGCAGGAGAAGTTTTCAGGACTGAGAGTTGATCATATCGATGGTCTCTTTGATCCTGAGACATATTTGAAAAGGCTGCGGGAAAGAACCGGAGATGCCTTCATAGTCGTCGAAAAGATTTTAGAAGAGGATGAGAATCTTCCTGCTGACTGGCCGGTGCAGGGTACTACCGGGTATGAATTTCTAAATCATCTAAACTGGCTCTTCTGCAACGAGGAAAACCGGGATCGCTTCAGCAAATTGTATTATAAATATGCCCGGCTCTCACAAGGCTATGACGAAATTCTGCATGAAAAGAAGAAACTGATTATTGAGAAACACATGGCCGGCAATATAGACAATCTGGCGCAGTATATTAAACATATCTCAGGCCATGACCGCTACGGGCAGGATATTACTCTCTATGGATTGAAACGTGCGCTGGAGGAGGTTATTGCCCTGTTTCCAGTATATCGCACTTATATAAATGATGAGTCTGTGCGGGAGACAGATAAGAAGATTATTAAAGAGACGATTGACTCAGCACAGGAGCGTAATCCGGATCTGACATATGAGCTAAAGTTTATCGAGAAATTCCTGCTTCTGGACTATGAAGATTCGGCCCCTGAAGATGAGAAGAAGCGCTGGATGCATGTGATTATGAATTTTCAGCAGTATACAGGGCCGGTTATGGCCAAGGGTTTTGAAGATACCATCCTGTACATTTATAACCGCCTGACCTCCCTCAATGAGGTCGGCAGCAACCCCCATCGCTTCGGCATATCGATCGACCATTTCCATGAATTGAATAAAATGCGCAATGAAAAATTCCCATATTCTTTAAATACCACGGCAACTCATGATACCAAGCGGGGCGAGGATACGCGTGCCCGCATAAATGTCCTCTCGGAGATACCGACCGAGTGGGAACAGAATCTTAAAAATTGGATCAAGATCAACCGCAGCCGCAAAAAGAAGGTCAGGCAGCAATATGCGCCAGATTACAATGATGAATATTTCCTGTATCAGACTTTGGTTGGAACTTATACAGGCCTTGAAGATATCGAGGTTTATAAAGAGCGGATTAAGGAATATGTGATCAAGGCCGTACGCGAAGCCAAGGTGCATACAGCCTGGATCAAACCGGACAGTGAATATGAAGAGGCTTTCCTTGGATTCATCGACAAGATCTTTGACAGGGTAAAAAATAATCATTTCTGGGAAGAATTCGTGCCTTTCCAGAGAAAGATTGCCCACTTTGGAATATTCAATTCTCTTTCACAGATTCTGCTTAAAATAACGAGTCCCGGGGTGCCCGACTTCTATCAGGGTACCGAATATTGGGATTTGACCCTGGTTGATCCTGATAACCGGCGGCCGGTGGACTTCGAAAAGCGATACAGGAGTCTTGATAATATAAAGCAGACTGTCGATAATGATTCTGGAGGGCTGATCGAAGACCTTCTGGATAAAAGACAGGATGGAAGAGTAAAGCAATTTCTGATATATAAACTTCTGTCGGCCAGAAACAGCAATCGGGACCTGTTCCTGAAAGGAAATTATATACCATTGGAATGCTTCGGGGAATTTAGCAATAACATCGTCGCTTTTGCACGGAACCTGGGAAGTTCTTTTGCTGTTATCGCAGCACCGAGATTACTGACCGCTCTGATAAGAGAAGATGAGTTACCGTCGGGTGAAAAAGTATGGAAGGATACAAGTATAAGTCTGCCTGAGAATTCCCCAAAAAACTGGATTAACACGATTACTAAAGAAAAATTAGTGGCTGATAGCAATTCATTTTCGATCGGCCGGGCTCTGAATAATTTCCCGGCAGCGCTTTTGATCAGCGAGGAGGAATCATGATAAAAAGAGGCAGCGGAATATTGATGCACATAACCTCTCTGCCCTCAAAATTCGGAATTGGGGATTTCGGACCGGAAGCATACCGTTTCGCCGATTTCCTGACTGAGGCAAAGCAAAGCTGCTGGCAAATTCTTCCCCTCACGCCGACCGATCCGATGCATGGCAACTCGCCCTACAGCAGCGCCTCCGCCTCGGCCATCAGTCCCTGGATGCTAAGCCCGGAGTTGATGATCGAGGGCGGTTATCTGAGCGATGCAGACCTTTATTCGATTCCCGATTTTGACATTGATAAAGTCGATTATCAGGCTGTAGCCGAATACAAAAAAGACCTTCTGGATAAGGCCTTCGGTCATTTCCAGAAAAACAATCATCGCGCCGAGTGCGATCGCTTTTGCGAGGATAACGCTTACTGGCTGGATGATTTTGCGCTATTCATGATCCTTAAACGGCATTTCGGGGGCAAGGCATGGAATCAGTGGCCGGTCGAATACAGAGACCGTCACCAGGATACCCTGAAAAGTGTTGAGACGGAGTTCAAAGAGCAAATTGAGCGGGAAAAATTCATACAGTATCTCTGTTATAAACAGTGGTTCGCTCTGAGAAAATATTGCAATGAAAGAGGGATCCAGCTTTTTGGCGATATTCCCATCTATGTCAACTATGACAGTGTCGATGTCTGGAGTAATCCCCATATTTTCAAATTGAACGATGATAAAACCCCGACATTCGTAGCCGGTGTGCCGCCTGATTATTTCAGCGAAACGGGACAGCTCTGGGGCAATCCTGTGTATAAATGGGATGTGCTTAAGGAATCAAACTACAACTGGTGGATTCAGAGGCTCAAACACAATTTCCGCCAGTTCGATATCATCAGAATTGACCATTTCCGCGGTCTGGTTGCCTACTGGGAAGTTGCCAGCGGGGAGGAAACCGCGATTAACGGCAAATGGGTGAAGGTCCCGGTCGATGATTTCTTCAATACAGTGCTCAGACATTTCTTCCTTCCCCCGATTGTGGCTGAGGATTTGGGAATGATCACCGCGGATGTCCGAGAAACCTTGAAGAAGTATGGATTCCCCGGAATGAAGGTGTTGATGTTCGGATTCGGAGCCGATGATCCCAAACACCCTTATCTGCCTCACAATTATGAGGAAAACTATGTGGCCTACACTGCTACTCACGACAACAACACCGTGCGGGGGTGGTTTGATCACGAAACCAATCCTGAGATGAGGAAAAGGTTAATCAAATACATTGGGCGGGAGGTTTCCCCAGAGGAAATCCCCTGGGAGATGATACGCCTGGCCATGGCATCGCGCGCAAAAATGGCAATCTTCCCAATGCAGGATATCCTGGGATTGGGCGAGGCAACCCGAATGAACCGTCCGGCTCATGGGGATGGGAACTGGCGCTGGCGGCTGGAGCCGAACAGCCTTGCTTCAAATATTAAAGACAGGCTCGCCGATCTGACCTATATCTACAATCGTGCCTGAATTCCCTAAATATCGGTTTCCATGTCTGCAGGTTCGTAATATTCTTTGGGATGCTGGCAGCAGGGACATTTTCCGGGAGGCTCGGTGCCATCATGAATATAGCCGCAGACACTGCATTTCCATCTGATCGGTTTTTCCCGCTTGTAGACAGTACCGTTTTTGACTCTTTCCAGTAATTTCTGGTAACGGTCTCGATGATGCGCTTCCACCCTGGCAATCTGCATAAAGAGCCGCGCAGCGGCCATATTGCCATCTTCCTTGGCCTGCTCGGCGAACTTCGGATACATAGTGATGGTCTCATATTGCTCGCCGTTTATGGCAGCATCCAGATTGGCCGCCGTATCGCCCAGACCATTTAACAGCACGAACTCATCCTTGGCATGACGTTTCTCATTCTCTGCCGTCTCTTCGAAGATCTTGGCGATATAGTGCAGGCCCTCCTTTCTGGCAATCTGGGCAAAATAGGTATATTTATTACGAGCCTGGGATTCGCCCGCAAAAGCGGCTTTAAGGTTCTCATCGGTTTTACTCATTTTTACTCCTTTTCTTCTGTCTCCGCTTTTTGATTTGATTCTTCCTGCGGCATCTGCTGCAGACCGCATTCAGGACAACTCTTTTATTGAGAATTCTATATTCCTTTATGATTTCCAGAGGTATTTCCAGGTCGTCTAAATCATCACTTTGAAAGTCAAATATTTCTCTGCATTTAACACAATGAATATGATGATGATTTACCAGGTTCGGATCGTAACGCCGGGGGCTGCCGTATCCTTCGACCATGTCGATTAAACCCGTCTCTGCAAAAGTCTTCAAAGTGCGGTTAACTGTATCGAAAGATATGTTTGGATATATTTTTCTGATTTCCGCATAGATTTGCTCCGCGGTGGGGTGCTCATTCGAACCGGAAAGAAATTCGTATATCGCTGTGCGCTGGGGTGTGATCTTGAGTCCATTCTCCCTGCAGCGATCAAAAAATGACTGTAATTTATCTTCTGCCATATCGCCAGGGTCTACTATTTAGTAATTATTCCTATTTGTCAAGCATTTTCTGGCGTTTTATTTCCTATTCCCGGGAACTAAAGCCTCATTATTCAGGTTCATTATCAAATATATTAGAAGGGATATTGTGAGCCTGGTTAATTTAACTAAAGCAAATTTCAATGAAATGCTTACCGAATCAGAAATCCTCGTGATCGATTGCTGGGCTTCCTGGTGTGCTGCCTGTAAGGGATTTCAGCCGGTTTTTGAAAAAGTGGCAGAGAAATTTCCCGATTACACCTTTGCTAAGCTTGACACGCAGGATCAAAAAGAGGTGACCACCAATTTAGAGGTAAGCCATATTCCCACTTTGATTATATTCAGGGATGAAATAATGCTCTTCAGGCAGCCCGGTTATCTGGACGAGGCCGGTCTGGAGGATGTGTTAAACCAGGCTGCGGGTCTGGATATGGATAAGATTCGGGCTCATATCGAGAAACAGGAAGAAAAAGATTAGCGCCGGGAACATGTCCAAAATTGAAGTGGTTTATCTATATTAAAATATTCGCAATGCCGCGATTAATTTCTAATTGAAAAAAGGAGAAATGGCATGACAGAAGAGATGAAAGAGTTCAAAAAAGAATTGAGCGTGAAATGGATCAAGGCTGATTCTGGCAATACTTATCTTTGCCCGGTCGACTCATTGAGCCATATTGATCAGAATAACGAAGATCAGCTCAAGATGATCTGCGTTGATGAATCGTCCAATCCTCAGAACGACTAATAATCTGATATGGCGCGGGTAAGCGCCAGGAAATTCTTAAAACAGGAATTTAATCCATGCCGGTTTTCCCGGCATGGATTTGTATAACCAGGATATATCAATGTCACTTTTGGTAACTAAAGAGGCTCCGAATTTTATAGCGACCGCGGTCATGTCCGATAACAGCTTTGCCAGATTCAGCCTCTCATCGATGCGGGGGATGTACGTCGTTCTCTTTTTTTATCCGCTCGATTTTACCTTTGTGTGTCCCTCAGAGATCCTGGCTTTTGAAGAAGCTCTGGATAAATTCAGAGAGAGGGAGGCCGAGGTTGTTGGTGTCTCGGTCGATTCCGAGTATACTCATCTGGCCTGGAAAAAAACACCGGTTGAAAAAGGCGGGATTGGGCAGATTCGCTATCCTCTGGTGTCGGACCTCAACAAGAATATTGCGCGGGATTACGGCGTTCTCTTGGCCGACGGAACCGCGCTTCGTGGCTTATTCCTGATTGATAAGGAGGGTATTGTCCGTCATTGCGTGATTAATGACGATGCGCTCGGACGCAGTGTGCCCGAAGCGCTTCGCATGGTCGATGCGCTCAGGTTTCACGAGAGGAGCGGTAACGTCTGCCCTGCCAATTGGGAAGAAGGCAAGGAAAGTTTGAAACCCACTACAGAAGGCGTGGTGGACTACCTCTCAAAATTCGGTAAGAAAAGAGACTAAGTCCCCGGTTTTGAATTGAATTCAATCACCGTGCGATAGTGATCGTATCTTTCAAATATCTCGTTTACATATTTATAGGGTTCATCGCCGCGACAATAACCGTATTTGACCACATCGTCATTATAGTATTTCTTTTTTGACTTCAGGCGCAGATATTTTGCGACATTGCCATTCCATAGATTCGGGTCGGCGCCATATTTATCGGCGAGCCTCCGGGCGTCACTGACATGATTTTCGCCCACATTGTAGGAGGCCAGGATGAACTTTATGCGTTCCAGGCTGTCCGGTATAATATCCCAAAGTTCCTGCAGGTAGAGGACATACTCTGTGCCGGCTTCAATGTTTTCCTCAGGGTCGGATAGGTTCTCTAACCCAAATCGCTTGGCCATGGCAGGCATGAGCTGCATCAGGCCCTTCGCGCCTGCCCATGATTCCGCCTCGGGATCGAATCTTGATTCCTGATAAATCATGGAGGCCAGCAGGCTCCAATCCCATTTCAGCACAGCGGCATGCTTCTTGATCAGATCATCATAGGCCGAAATTTTCCCGCCGGGGTATGAAGAGAATTCTTTACGCCGTTTGAAGGCTTTTGTGTTCTTGAAATATTTGTTATATATAACGTAATAATCTAGCCCCTTTTTCATTTCGTAAATCCAGTCATTTATCGCTTCCAGTAACTGCGGCGAGGATTTACGGACAGCCCAGGCTATATGCTGCGGAAAACTGATGGCAGTTTTAATATCGAGATCGGGATGATAAGTCTTGTTTATGGCCGCAATATACTGATCGGCGATAGTATAGTCGATTTCCCCTTCAGCCACCATTGCTATCAAATCCTCCGTGGCCAGATCGCCGGGAACAAGCTCGATATCTATATCACCGCCAATCTCATCAGAAAGATTAATAAGACGTTGGTAATAAGAGCTGTTTTTGCGTACATAAACCTTTTTTCCAATCAGGTCAATTGGATTGCGTATCAGGGCCTCCTCTATCTCATGCCGCATCATATCGCGCCATTTTTCGGGCAGCCTCTGCACCAGAACCTGGCGGGTGACAGTATGTGGAGTGGCAAATGCCACCCTCTCTTTTCTTTGCTGCGTTACAGCCAGGCCATGTGCTATGATATCCCCATCACCCTTTTTGAGCATGCTTATCAGGCTGTCGAGATTTTTTGCTATTACTATTTCCAGATTAAGGTTGAGATGGTCTGCCAGGCGCGTCAGAAGCTCATATTCATAACCCATGGGACGTCCGCGATATATAAAGTAGCTGGTAGCGCTGTAAGTCGTAATAGCACGCAGAGATCCGCGTTCCTTGATTGCGGGAAGATCCATGTTTACTTCTTTGACGTCAGATGATCTGCCATGACCGCCGCACGATATTAAGATCAGAGCCAGAAGCGCAATAAGGATCTTAGAAAAAAAGTTTTTCATATCACATGAATCCTGCATTTATTAAAAAAGCAGGATTAGAATACAAAAGTCGAGTTCATTCAACAAGTTTAAATTATAAGGTCTATGATATTGGGATTACAAAAAAAGCGGACCGGCAGGTAGGAACCGGTCCTAGACACCACAATTTTAAGGTAGGTTTTAACGAAAAGGGTACCGGAATATAATTATGTGGATTCATGATGTCAACGTTTTTTGAATTAAATTATTCAAAATTCTATTTTTTGGGATGATATCCACTGGAGTTTGGTTGAACTGCTGAAAAACATTCAGTATTTCTTTACATTACAGCACTGATATTGAAAAAAATGCTCTAATAATTCTCGTCACGACGACATGAAAAAGTACCCAATGTATGAATGATTTATTCTTTTGCATACTTTTGCATAATTAAATAAAAAAAGACCGGCTAGCAGGAGCCGGTCCATAGACACCACATCTTATAGGGTAGGTTTAAATGAAAGGGGTAACATAAATGTACTATATATTCGCAACTTGTCAATACTAAAATTCAACTTTTTTCAACTTTTTTCTATTGCTTTTCCCGCCTTTTTTGACAGCCCAAAAACCTCCTTTTAAAGCAATTCCAGATTGTGTCTAAGCTGTTATAATATATATAAATCAATCAAATTAGACACGAATAAAATATGATTTTTTCACAAAATAGTTAGCCTGAACAAGGCAGATAATAATTGGGAAATTAGATCAGAATAAATATTGTTGAAAGGCGGCAAATATGCCTGACAACTACAGGAAATTTCAGGTTTCAAAGCGTCGCAGAAATTGCTTTTTTAATTTGGACCCTTTTATTAATTTATGGCAGAGATATATGTTTGAGCCATCCAAAACAAAGTTCAGGGGATGCCTTCTGGGCCAGTGCCTTGGTGATGCGCTGGGATTTCCGATAGAAGGCCATGATGAAAATGACTGCAGCAGCTTCATTTTCAGGCAGGCCAAATACTGGTTTGATGGATACGAGCCCTCACCCGAGGAATGGCCCGGTCAATATACAGACGATTCGCAGCTTGCCCGTGAGCTGCTCGAGAGCATGATCGAAAAAGGCGGTTTTGATCCAGAGGATTACGCCGCTAGAATCAATGTGATCTTTAGCGAACAACGGATTGTCGGGCAGGGTCTCGCTACCGCCAATGCCGCAAGAAGGCTCTATAGTGGTGTCAGCTGGAAGGAATCTGGAGAAGCTCCACCGTCGGCCGGTAATGGTACCGCCATGCGCGCCGCACCGGTGGGAATGTTCTATTACAATAATACCGAAGAAATGATTAAGGTCGCCCATACTCAAGGCTGGATATCCCATAAAGACCCCCGCTGCTCGGCCGGTTCGGTTGCAATTGCAGGAGCTACGGCTCTGGCACTTACAGATCAGGCAGAAGACACAAATGCTTTTATAGAAAATATCGCAAAGTGGGCAGCTTACTATAATGATGAGTTCTCCAAGCTGATACTGGTTCTCAAGGATTGGATTCTTCTGCCCCCGCATAAGGCACTCGCTCCTATAAGCCGTGCCGGAAAATCGCCGGATTACATTGACGGCTGGCCGGGTATATCTCCTTTTGTGGTTAGCAGCGTGCTCTGGAGCCTGTATAGTTTCCTGCGTTATAAAGACAGCTATTGGGATGCAATCTCTACTGCTGTCTCTGTTGGCGGAGATGTAGATACCACGGGTGCCATGACCGGTGCTATAGCCGGGGCATATAAAGGCGAAGAAGCGCTTCCAAAACACCTGACAAAACTGCTTAACGACCGTGGCACATGGGGATACGAGGAATTGACCGCCCTCGCGGATAAGTGCCATGAAATTAAGAAATCTTAAAAACATTCCAGACCTCCCGTTTTCGGGCTGATATATTTATAATTCTGTCATTACATTTTTTCATTTGACAATATCCTACCCGTCGGTAGCTTGGAGATAAAAAGTTGCAAGCGGGATATCAGCGTGCATGAAATGAGAGTGGCCCGGGAGATAATCAGTTTTTCCCAACAGGAGATGCAGAGCCGTAATTTCAACGTCTTAAAAGAGATCGGAGTCAAAGTCGGAAAATTGAGTTGTATCGACCCGGAATCGCTGCGCTTTGCCTTTGATATGTTGAAGAAAGAAACGGAGCTTTCGGGGACAGAGTTGAAAATCGAGACTGTTTCGATCGAGGCTGTTTGCCGGTCATGCGGCAGAGAGTTTATAATTGATGAATTTGTTTTTATCTGTCCCGGGTGCGGATCTTACGAAGTGGAAGTCCGCAAGGGTGAGGAAATGATAATTACACATCTGACTTTTGAGTAGCATTGAAGTATTGAGGGAAACATGGCTGAGAGAGTGCAGGTAGAAGAAAAAGTGCTGTCTGAAAATGATAAGCTGGCGGCTCAGATAAGAAAAGATCTGGGAGCAAGAAAAATATTGGCATTAAACCTTGTGAGCTCCCCGGGATCAGGCAAAACAAGCCTGCTGGAAAAAACGCTTTCGCTTTTAAAAGATGAATTCAGGATTGGCCTGATCGCAGGAGATGTCCAGACCGAGAACGACGCCATAAGGCTCGAGCGTGCGGGCGGAAAAATAGTCCGTCCAGTTGTAACCGGAGGTGCCTGCCATCTGGATGCTCGCATGGTAGGTGACGCATTGCAGAAGATAGATTTAAATTCGATCGATATTCTATTTATAGAAAATGTGGGCAACCTGGTCTGCCCATCCGGATTCGATCTGGGTGAGGACATGAAAGTTGTCTTGATCAGCACAACCGAGGGGGACGATAAACCGCTCAAATATCCGGCCATGTTTCGAAAGTCATCAGCCCTGATGATAAACAAGATCGATCTTCTGGGCTTATCCGATTTCGATATCGATAAAGCTGAAAAGAATGCCCGGCAGATCAATGGCAGCCTGCACATCATGCGTCTTTCCTGCCGCACCGGCGAGAATATAAATCTCTGGTGCGACTGGCTGCGGAATCAAATCTTCAGCAAAAAATAAGTTTAAGGCCTGACAGACATCTTCTTACATTTTCACCTAATGCGTATCACAAGTACGCATTATGTATACAATCTATTAGTATTGCTTTTGCCGGTGGATTCCCGTTTCTTAGTGCAGCGAAGAAAAAAGGAAAAGAGAAAGGTTGTTACACTTAGACGAGATAAACAAGACCAAGAGAACAAAGGAATGGGGCCGAAGAGAAGCAGATATGCCCCTCACGCAGGGGAGATCCAGTTTAACGCCAGGCATATCCCCCAGATTCAATGGCGGATTTTTCTGTCCTAACTATGGTTATCATAATTCCGCCGGTAGTGGAGAGATCGCGGCTCAATATAAACCAAAAGGGTGGCCCCCCATTATATTCCACATTCCAAAAAGCGTTAAGTGTAGAATCCCAATATATTCTCACTGGGTCTCCCTGCGTGAGGGGCATAATATAGAATCAAGCCCCGGTCAGTATTTCATTCCGGAAGAGGTGATTGGCAGTGCAAAGAATTTCACTGAGCACTGAGAAGACCGAAAACGGAAGTCATAATTGGGCCAATATCACCAACAACAGCTCCAAATCTGATTTTTCTGAAGACTATCGATTAGTAAGACTCAAGGCAGCAAGATTATTTGCTGTCTGATAATAAATTTCTAACTCCGCATCCGAAATCCGGGTGTTTATCAAAAGGCAGGGTCAAAATGGGCATAATGGATAGAACTGTTCGGAGATTTACCAAACCCGTTTTCCAGGTGATCTCCGGCGGCCGAAAGGCAAAGTCAAAATCCCATGGAAGAGGTGAGGATATGAATAAAAAAAGCGGCCAATACATTCGATGGTTTGATGATTTGAGTTCAGATGATGTCTCCAGCGTGGGAGGCAAGAATGCTTCATTAGGAGAGATGATTAGCAATCTCAAGGAGCGCGGAGTCAGGGTTCCGGATGGATTCGCCACTACCGCTGAGGCTTACCGCAAATACCTGGAAGAAAATGAAATCAGTGAGAAAATGGACGCCAGGCTGAAGGAGTTGAAAGAAGATGGCAGCAATCTCAGCAAAGTGGGAAAATCGATCCGGATGATGTTTCGAAAGGGTGAGTTCCCCAATGGTATTGCAGAAGAGATCATCAGCGCCTTCAATGAATTATGCAACCGCAACGGGAATCAGGATATCAGCGTGGCGGTAAGGAGCAGCGCAACCGCCGAAGATCTTCCGCATGCAAGTTTCGCTGGCCAGCAGGAGACATATCTGAATGTCAGCGGAGAGGAGGATCTTCTGGAAGCATGCAAGAGCTGTTATGCCTCGCTTTTTACAAACCGGGCCATAAGCTATCGTGAAGAAAAAGGCTTTGATCATAAG
>JABAHP010000241.1_pt3 | contig 25231 bp, 20 predicted proteins | sample 7062081 | NCBI WGS metagenome assembly JABAHP01 (sample SAMN14534357, study PRJNA622989) | marine sediment metagenome | biome: marine biome [ENVO:00000428]; feature: marine pelagic biome [ENVO:01000023]; material: deep marine sediment [ENVO:00002113] | place: India: Gulf of Kutch | collected...
TAGAATTGCTCGTAGCTGAGGGAGTAAATGTCAATGCAAAGGATAGAGCCGGCATGACTCCTGCGCGAGTGGCGGAAAAGGCCGGTCATGATGACATAGCTTATCTCCTACGCCAGTATAGTGGGAAATAATAAATTAAAACTGCTATCTGTCTGTAGCAGAAGATCTCAGAATGATGGAATGAGAACAAACGTGTCGAGGTTAGGAAGTTGTGTAGTTTGTTACATCCATCAGTAGTTAGCCAGGACGATAGCCGGCCCTGCATACCTGTTTTTTAGTCATATTGATACATACAGTTATGCAGGGCCGGTTGCTCTATGAAATCCTTTAAAGCGTTTGGAACGTTTTCGTTTTAAATCTCTCAGGAAAGACCGTTGACAAAGCAAATGTCAGGTACAGGGCTGGTCAGGCCGTACCGATAACTGTACTTTTCCTGCCTGTTTTCATAACTTGTTTATGTTGCTACTCTTATCATGTCCAGTTCCTAAACCTGATAACTGATTATTTATAGGGCTGCATGTTATAATCTTTTTTGTAATCTGTTGTTCTTAAAGCCTGCCGCCAACTAAGCCGAATTTAAATCCGGAGACCACTCCAGATTTGGTTATTGAAAGGGCTTCTNNATAAAGAACGACATAGAAGACTACGTCTGCTTATTCGTAAGCTAAATAAAGAGCGTAAAAAGCAGGCCCAAAAAACAGATATACTTTGCAATGATTTTATCTCGGCCCAGGCCGACTTTATCAAAAGACTAAATACCATCAATTTCACAGCAAATTTTTACGAGGCAATTCTCGGGACAACCGATTTAAACAGCCTTTTATATACCGCCGGAAAGCTTATCAAAGAGGAAATCTCCGATTCAAATGTCGCCTTCTTTTTGCTTGGATTCCCGTTTCGCAGAGAATCGCTGGATGGAGCCCCGCTTCAGCGGAACAGCTTCGAATTGTATGTGCCCGAAGGTGATAAGCCGCTTGTACCTGGAGTCGCGCAGTTGCAGGCGATTGCTCCTGAAAAGGAGCGTTTAGAGAATTGCTTCACCCCGGAGCTTGTGGATAATATCTGCAAGTCAAACAGGCTTTGTACTCTCGATGATATGTTTGCAATGGGTCTGCAGGGCAACTTAATTAGGCTCAGTAAAATCTCAGCCATCACAGTCCCCCTGTATCGGTTCGGTTCATCCGTGGGTTTTATCTTGATTTACCGCCTATCCCAAAACAAGCTAACTCCCGGGGAGCTAAAAAACATATCCGCTGTAACGTGTGGACTGTCCCGAGCCATACAGTCTTGCCGGCTGAATTTACACTCTGCCGTTCGCGCTCCCACCTCTGTTTGTGCAGACAAGCGTGGAAATAACGCGAGTGCAGGCGATTAAGAGTTTTACTCCGGCAGCAACATCATTCTCCAAGCGCGGAATAATGGAATGGAGGCCTCGAATATTATTTTTCAACCCTTGGACAGTATCGGTGAATTATTGAAATCGTTAATTACGTCTCTGGTGGTCTACCTTACTAACGCTGCTCAGCCTTCTTATAAAATTCAGCTTCATGGTCGGAAAGCCTGTTCTGCTCAATCATTGTTCGGATACGCTGCAAATCGACATCTCGAGGCTCACCACCTGCTGATTGTGTCCCTGCAGATTTGCCGATATCGGCGCCAATGACTTTAGAAAACCTATTTACAGAAACCGTCGAAATAAGTAACGCTGTTATGAGTACTCCAACTACAAAATATCGAGACATTGCTTTTGTAGACGCGTGATGAGGACGCGGCAGATGTTCATTTTTTACAGTTGCTTTAACTTGGTAACGACATCGGTCACAATATATGCAATCCATTTGGTCTTTGCCGGTAAGGCCAAACTCGCACATGCCGAACTTTTTTGCCGGCACGTATCGCTTTAATATCACCACTTTGTTAAACAGGGACAGAAAAGCTCCAACGAAACAAAGATATCGACACCAGAAGCGAGTATAAAAAACCGAGCCTATCAGTGCCATTGTCACGATTAGTAGCAGGGGCCCAAATATTGATAATCCCCAGAATTGAAAATTGAAAATTGAGATGAGGGGATCTGCTGCTAGAGTTGTTCGATTTCGAGAAGAAAAGAAGACAATTATGACAACTAAAAGAATCCCATATTTGACAAACCTCGCTTTTTGCATCGTTTCAATGGATATCATCGGTTTGAATCTTTTTGGGATAAAATACCCGAGCAGTTCTTGAAGGGCTCCAAAGGGGCAAATGTAGCCGCAAAAGATATTACCGAAAAAGATTATCAAAATTGGTATTCCTATAACCAGCAGAAATGCTCCCGACAATCCCACAACAGGAGTTTGTATAGACAGTATGCTTGCTATTTGTTCGCTGGAATACTGGGTGTTCAAAATGATACCGCCGACCACAAGATTAAGGCAGATAACAGCCAATCTGCTCCAAAATCCTCCCCGGTATGTTACAATCAAGGCAAGTGCGAAAGCGCCAATCAAATATATCCCCTGGGTATCTGTCAGGTTGGCCAGGCGAGTTTTTTCTTTGAGCTTAGGTTCAAGAGATTGACCGAGAACCTGGCTGGCGAACTTGTGAGCAGACGTTTGAATCGACGAAAGAATGGCTTCGGAGCTAACGGTGGCACCGGTTACCGAATGCACATCCGCGAAAGGCTGAGGTTGGAAGAGCTTGCTTCCGTTGAGATGGGCATACCAGGTCAGGTCATTTGCATCCGGCTGACTGAGTAGATTAAGGTATGCTGGTGTTTCATTGGACTTGATTATATGGAAGTTAATCAATCTGCCGGTTGTATTTACGTGGATACCAAGATTCATCTTCCCGCCAAAACCGCGAATTTCAGGTGCAAGGTCTTCAGAGCTAAAGATGTATCCGGTCAGTTTATCGTTGGCGTCGCAGACCCTGAAATAATCGATTTTTCCGGCGATATCACCGCCAACAGTTGATTCCTGCTTAATGTTCAACTCACCGGCAAGCGCTTGAGCTGCATACTGAGGTAGTGACGGCCTCAGCTTCGCGCCCGCCTCGGCAAGCAGGTTCGAGCACAGTACGAAGCATACTCCGATACCAAACAGGATGTAGCCGAGCCTGCGTAGCCTAAAGATGATTGTGTCTATAGAACAAATTTTTTCCGGCATGTATATTTTCAGTACGGCGGCTGGCGTATTGGCAAGGATAAACAGTATAAAGATAAGTATTGTCAGCTTTGTCCCAAGCACCGGAACAAGTACAAGACTTGTTAACAGTCCGCCAACTGAAGCCCCAAGGTGGTCGGCCATTTCGAGTTTACTGCCGACCTGCCCCGCCTCAAAACCGGAATCAGCGAGCCCTCTGGCAGCAAGTGGAAAATAGCAACCTGTGCATAGACCGCACAAAACAAACGCGATCCCAAAAATAAGGTGTGTCCATTGATGCGACGGCCAGAAAGCAATTGTGCTGAGAATTAACGAATGCACGAGTATTACTGAAAAAAGTAGTATCTGCGATCGAGTTTTCCTTTCGCCTGAAAGTAAATGCCTGATTAGGATTGCGCCGAAGGTTAAACCAACCATAAACACAGACGAGATAATCCCAATATGCAGATACAGCGAGCCAAAGCGGATTTGATACAGGTAACATAGAGAGATCACCATCCCAATTCCTAAACAACCGGCTGAAAAAACCAAAAAGGTACTGTCAAAACTCGAGTTGTTCTTTTGCGATAAAGGAACCTTCAAAATATAGATGATTCGCAGGACTATAAAAACCAGAACAGGAATAACAAACGCTAATGGCCCGGTCATGAGAAGGTATTTAACAAATGTAGTAACCGGTGCTTCCGATTGTTTCGCTGCAAGCAGCAAGCTGTATAAGTGTGTCAGTGGTTTGGAATCACGATTAACCAAAAGCTCCTCAGGCAAATCCACACTGGAATAGCTCTCAAGGGCGGTCGCCGTCCGGTCCGGCAGATAAACGGAGAGTAAAGCTTCCGGCGGGAAAATACCTTTGCCGCCTTCTATGGATGCAAAGCGGTCTCGTAATGTACCGGGATTACTGGTGAGTTCTTCAGAATCTGACACGATAAACCATGTCTCCTCTCCGGGCGTTAGCACAAATTGTGAGAAGACTTCTTCGAGTGTAAGCTTCGTTGAGGCGCCAAGGTTGATTAGCTCGGTGCCCAGAATATTTTCGCCGCCTGCTACACGCACCTGCAACACCCCCCCGGGCCGCAGTGCTTCTTTTACCTGACGATAAAATTCAAGCGTGTAGTAACGGTTCAAAACGGAGCTGGTTGCGTCGGGTAAATTGATGATTGCTATGTCATAATATTGTTTCTTTTTGTCCAGCAATGAGCGAACGTCAACGGTACTGGATTCTAATCGTTCGTTGGTGATTTTAAACTTCGGCGGTATAAATCCATCTACCATTTGTACATATTCATTGTCGCAATGTGCCCAGGTAATAACTTCGGTCTGTGGCAATCGCAGAAATTCGTAGCACAGCCCCAATCCCGAGCCGACGACAAGAATCCTCCCGGCATCGGGATTTTGGCACAATCCGATTGCTGCAATCCGACCGGCCGAACTCTCGCCGGGCAACACTTCACAGGTGCTGCCTTCCCGAACAACCACCCACTGGTCCTGGTAAAATCCGTAAAGGTACTCCGCCTGTGCCGTTCGGAACGAACCGTCAGGTACATTTCCGGGAAAAAGCTTGTCCCATTTTAGAAGTTGCATCTTTTGCATCAGGGCCCTGTCGGCCCCGGCAACCAAACAAGCCAAAGCACATACCGGCACAAGAGCCCAGAGCCATCGTTTTGCCTTGGCAAGCTGTACGAAAAATACCGACAGCGAGACAATAAAGGCCAGCAAAAAGAAGATTGCCGCCGAGCTTATGCCAAAACCAAGAAGAACGGTTGCCGCAAGGCCCCCGGACAAACTCCCTGCGGCCTCAAGAATGTATACAAGCGAAACGGGAAGTTTTTGATCCTCCCGCACCCACCTGCAGGCAATAGGAAACAGCATCCCCGTGATAATGCTGACAGGGGCGTTGATCACTATTGATAAAAGCAGAACGGCCCGTATGGATAATAGTTCGTAGATTTCAACACCGGTAAGCTCACGTGCCTGAATAATCAATACGGCCTGGAGAATAAATACCGGAAGATAACACAGAAATAGAAACTCTATGTTTTTAAGCAGTTTGTCGGCTACGGCCTTTACTTTGTTAACCAGCAGGGCGGCCAACCCGACCCACAAAAACCACGAGCCAAAAAATATGCCGACACTTATATCGTTGCCTTCGAAGGTCGTGATGAACTCGCGAAACAGCAGCGTCTGGGCCGCGATTGTAAACAGGCCGAAACTGAATATAAGAAAAGCACGAGCGGCTCTCATTTTTCTTCACCAAAAACAACGGCCTCGAAGACCAGAAAGCTCGCACCTTCCTTCCAGGCATCGCCGGCCAATCCCGCTTTCAATGATAGGTTTGTGAGCGTCTGGTCTAAATTCCAGCCCTGTTCAGGGGCGACCTGAGGCAGAAACACTGCCGACCGGCCGTCTTTCTTCAATACAACACCGTCTACGCCGATTCTAATCTCATCCGGCGACGAAATTGGTTTGGGCGCTGTCAGCGCAGAGATTTCGATCTTGATGTCGGCAAATTCGGTTATCGTCACCGGCCGGAAGCGCCTGTCATTAACAGCAGCGTTAATTGCATTGCCAATAACCGATTTGTATAAAGGCCGACGCGAGAAAATATCGCCTATACAGCCTCTGAGCTGAGAGACCTTTTGTGGCTTTTCTTCGGCAATTTTTTTCAGGAAGGCCGTCTTCTTAAGTGATACAAACGCTGCACGGGGAACTTTCATTGCCTCACTGATTGTAATGCCAAACTCGATAGGTTGCGGAACTTGTTTGTTCTGGAGATAGTTAATTATTGTTTTCCGCGCCAATGTCAGCAGTTGTTCCTTGTCTTTCTCGCTCAATTCAGAATTGTCCGGCTTCAGGGTTGTTGCTGGGCTTTTTGGCCATGCCCCGGAAAATGCCGCCGAAAGATAGCTCACTGAGTGCTTATAATCACCCGTCATCTCGCCGGAAGTTGCATATTCTATTAAATGAGCCTTTACCGGCTTCTCCAGCATCGATAATAATATCGCTACTGGAACAGAACCGCATATTGTGGCGCCCGTTGCCTGCTTGTATTTCACAAAGCCCTCGCAGTCCAGGTTGGCTATGTGCTCGTATGCCCCCATATCAACTTTTTTTATTTGCTCGGCCACGTTGTCTCTGAAAGGTACATAGCGAAAGTTTTGGCCGTAATGGACGAAATCAGAACTCGCAATAACAAGTGTTTGATCATTGACTAGGCTTTTTAAAATGCTTCCTGCTTTGCGAATAGTCTCGGTCGAACAGTGGCCGGCAACAATCGGGACGAACTTAAAATCCTTACAATTGTGTTGCAGCAGCGGAAGCTCTATCTGTACGCTGTGCTCTTCTGTATGCGCATACGGCGTACTACGAAACACGGGATATTCGAGAAGCTTGTTTATAAAGTCCACATCCAGTGGAACCTCGCCCAGAGGTGTTTCGTAATGCGTTGCGCGCGACACGCTCAACATCTCTTCCATGTACGCTCTGTGGCTTGGACCGATGACGATAATTCGACTATATTTTTTGTCGGTTGTTTTAAGGGCGCGTACTGCAATTTGACCCGAGTATCGATAACCGGCGTGCGGTAAAATCATCGCGATTACATTGCTTATCGGATCGACCTTTGCTTTTTCGTAGTACCCGGCTATTTCTTTACGAAGGGCTTCCGAATCCGACGTATACCACCCACGCTCGCTGATTATAGAACGGTGAACCACTTTGGGTAGACTTGCAGGCTCTTTTTTCGTTGGCTCTGTTGTTTCTTTAGCTTCAGCAGTCCTTGGGGCTCCTTCCGGAGAGATTGACAGGACGCCTGTCTTCCATAAAAGTATAGCCAGAGCACCTGTCAGCACTATCCCCAGGCCGATCGCGGCTTTTATTAGGATTTTTTGATCGGGCTCTCTTTCCATATTAACCGCTCCATTTGCTTTGTTTTGAAATATCTCTTAAGGGCCTCACTGAGCCGGGATATTTTTTAACGCGAAAGGCCCGCACGAATCTGCGCGGTGCGGCCTTTCTCATCAGCCACGAAGCCCCGGCCATCATTACTGATCCCGTTGTTATTAGTTTCTGAATGAATTTTCTACGTGTCATTTCCAAAACCCGTATATTTCTTTGCTACAGTCTGGACATCTCCCGTCTTTGAGCCGATTTTGCAGGATGAGGTAGCCGGTGCGCTCGATTAGCAGACCTTTACAGCTTGGACAATACGTATTCTCACCTTCCTTGCTGCGGACATTTCCAATATAAACATAGTCCAGCCCTTCGCTGATGGCGATTTCACGGGCCTCTTCCAATTTCTGCAGCGAAGTCGGCGGCAGATTTTTCATCTTAAACTGAGGATAAAATCCGGAAAAATGAATTGGAGTCTCACGGCTGAGATTCACTTTGATCCAGCGGGCGAGTTCACGTATCTGTTCCGGCTTATCATTCAGCGTGGGAATAACCAGGTTCGTAACTTCGACTAATATGCCGCTTGCCTTGGCCAGAACCAGGGCTTGTTGAACCGGCTTTAATGTTGCTGAGCAGATTCGTACATAAAAATCGTCGGAAATTCCCTTCAAATCAATGTTCGCCGCATCCACGTATTCCAACAGCTTCTTCCACGGCTCTTCGTTAATGTAACCTGCGGTCACGAGCACATTACGTATTCCCTTGTCTCTGGCAAGCTTTGCAGAATCATAAGTATACTCATAGTAAACAATCGGGTCCGTGTAGGTATAGGCGATTGAAGGGCAGCGGTTTTGCTTCGCCAATTCCACCAGTTTGTCGGGTGGGCAAAATACTACTTGGCTCTCTTCCGGATTGGCTTGTGATATCTGCCAGTTCTGGCAGTTGAGGCAGTGCAGATTGCAGCCGACCGTAGCTATGGAAAGAATCCCGGTACTTGGCAGAAAGTGGAAAAGAGGCTTCTTTTCGATAGGGTCAATATGTATCGAGCAGGGATATCCATAAACAACGGTTCGCAATACGCCGTCGATATTGATTCGCACCCGGCACTCGCCGCTCTGACCGGATTCAATCAAACATGCTTTCGGACATAACTCGCACTGAACAGTCAACTTAAACCTCACTTAGTGGGCATTTCAAAAGGTTATTGGAATAGCCGTTCATATGTTGTTGTGCTATATGCTATAATCTGATCTGTAAAACAATAGTAGCAATAAACACCTATAATTATACCACATTCCTTATAAATTTTGTAGCTTGTAAACACTGGCTGAGACATGGGGATTTCCCGGCATGCTTTTAAGTTACTTGCTTACAGTATCTCTGGAAGAATTCCAAAGATAGTCAAAATGATACAATTCGCCCTAAATTTTCTTGTAATCCGGGCTGGAGGGGTGTAAATTGGAGTGGATTAGGGCAGGTAGCTCAGTTGGTAGAGCAACGGACTGAAAATCCGTGTGTCGGCGGTTCGATTCCGCCCCTGCCCACTGTTTTAGGCGGTTTTTCGGCCAAAGTGGGTCAGTTTTGGGTCAGTCAGGTTACTTTTCAGGATTTGTGACTGTGCCCGTCTGGCCATTTCCAGGTCTGATTCTTGAACAGCAAGGTAGTATTTCTGTGTAGTCTTGATGTCGCTATGACCTGCGAGTTTTTGAACAACGTAGGCTGGCAATACCTTTGCCCAGTTAGTTATGCACGAGCGTCGGAGGTCGTGTAACGTGCATTCAGCCACGCCTGCCCTATTCCGCAACTTGTGGAAATTACGGCCAAAATTATTTATGAGATCTTGGCTTTTCTTCCACAGCCCTTCGCTCCGCATTAGCTGGATGTGGCGCCAACGCCAAGTTGGTAAAAACACATAAGGAATCTCTTCCTCTGTGTCTACCTGTAAATCAGCCAGTAATTGCATTGCTTCATCAGGCACGGGCAGTATCCTGTTCTCGTGATCCTTTGGTTCCCATTCAAGTGTCGTTTCGGTTTCCTTTTTAGGGGCGATGCGGATCTGTTGGTTCTCGAAGTTAACATCGGCCCAGGTTAGGTTCAGAATTTCGCCACGCCTAAGACCGCTTTTGTATGCGACAGAAATCAACTCCAACCACCAGGTATCATCTTTGGCTTCATTCATTATAATACGATACTCTTGAAGGGATACATACCTTATTTACGCGATTACCCATTTTTCACAGGCTCCAATAATAACTCGCCGTAGCACAACTGGCATAGTCGGGACAATTCCTGTAGACCATCCAGCAAAAGGTAATATATAAACTTACGTTCTTTGCGGAAGCGGCTGGTCAGGCTAAACAAATATTTTGTCAGTTGACGGTTCTTCAACAGTATCCAGGTCAAAAATCCCATAGCAAGCATAGCAAGAATCATCAATCTCTTAATCGCCTCATAGCGGCGGATGCGAAAACGCTCCAGTCCGACTCTGCCTTTCAAGAATTGTATAGTCTCTTCACAACTCCATCGTTTCTTGTAATAGCTGATAATCTGCCGAGCCAGTCGTTCATTTTCGACTACCAAGTTGGTAAGAAGAATCAATGGATTATCAGATTTTTCTCGCCAGCAAGCTATAAGATATACATGTTGATTATGATCCGGCAGTTTCACTTTGCAAAATACAATGTCACTGTGTCGGCCTTTATGCAACCATTGCCTGCGAAGATGCTCAAGAAGGTCTCTTTCCAATATTCGTACGCCGTTTGCGGTTAATACATAGCGGTCGCCGCGTTGACGAACGATAAAACGACATCTTCGTGAAAACCACATTTCGTATAGGTTTAGGCCATCAAAACCGCGATCTGCCAGCCATATACCATTGCCATCAAAGACCTTGTTTACAGCGTCTATATTGCGTTCTATTTGCAGGTTTTGACTACCTACTGAGGGGTCGTCAATGCCGAAAACGTCAAGGCTAAGAGGAATAACTTTTTTCCCTTTAGCATAAGCATACACTTCTATGCACCAGTAACCGTTTACCAGTTTATTCTCACTTCCATCACGAACCTGAGCCAGGTATTTCATCCTTCTGGCCCGAGGCTTGGCAATATCGGTCATATCTATAATAAGAGGTGTGTCAGGCTTGATGTATCCTGCCATTTGTTCTCTATAGGCCCGTACCACCTTTGATAAGTCGGCCCGAGGACTTTGTAGGTGACTGAGCAACCTTTTGAGGCGATAGAAAATGTCGGAACAGTCGTCATGTATTAAACGTGAAAACTCCATAACTACCAGTGAGCCGCTTAGTAGAATCGCCCCGAGCACCTGACGCAGGAACTTCTGGCGGGGCTTATCTGTTGCGATTGCTATTGGATCGATGAATTTAGTTAGGTAATTTCTGGTCTTGCTAATGATGAAATCTTTTCTTATCATTTTTACACCTCCTTGTGCGTATCAGGTTAATAATGTTGGAAACCTAATTGTAACCGCACAAGGGGGTTTTTTCACGGGTCTATCCCAAAACGGGTAATCGCGTGAGCGAAAGAAAGTAGCCAAGTTTTCCAACTTATGTTACCATGGTAGTGGTATTAGTTGAGCAGATATTGTAGACTAACCGCGATGTGAATTTGTTCTTAAGACCAAAGAGGTAAAAAAAGCAAAATGACTGAAAACAAAAATGATCCAAAGGACGCGACAAAACGTGAACTAAAATTAGATGTTCTACATGTGCAGGTTCGCGATCCTGTAAAGGTTTTTGCTGAGAAACTTTTAACAGACCTCGGTGATAATCTACAGAGCATCACAGTTGTAGGCAGCGGTCTGACTGAGGATTTCAAGCCCGGCCGAAGTGACATCAATACCGTCCTAGTTATCGATAGGTATACGCTGGATTCACTCAATGCAGTTGCCAGGTTGGCCAAGCCAATGAGCAGGAAGAGGATCTCCGCTCCTTTGCTCATGACATCTTCTTATATTGAGCGATCACGCGACGTATTCGGTGTTGAGTTTTTGGATCTTCAGTTGATTCACCAGACGATCTTGGGCGATGATCCTTTTGCATCTCTAACTTTAGATAAGAAAGACGTTCGTCTTCAATGCGAACGGGAACTCAAAGCAATGCTTATTAGATTAAGACAGGGCTTTATCGCTGCAGCGGCCAATAAGAAACTCATACGTGACATTCTTATCTCGACAGCAAAAGGGCTGGCACCGCTTCTGCGAGCAATGATGTGGTTAAAAGATATCGACCGAATTGCCGGTATAGAGCCCACATTCAGCAGAGCGTCAAGCGAGTTTTCAATCAATATGGAATCTCTGATAACTGCAGGAAAATGGCAACACCAAAAGATTCAACTTAGCAAAACCGAAATGGAAAACACCTTCGAATCGATCTATTCAACAGTTGAGCAATTAGCCGATACTGTTGATAAGCTTGAGGTCTGATTATGCTACGATGTTTGCCCGGATTCATATTATTAGTGTTAGTGATAGGAGCTACGACGATGGTCGGCAACAGCATGGCCGATCTGCCGATGCCCCGTCACTATGTTGAGGATTATGCCAATGTGATAAACAGTTCCCATGAACGGTCGCTCAACGGAATACTGCAGGAATTAGAACAAAAGACCAGTGCTCAGTATATCATCCTAACAGTAGAAACAACAGCCCCACTGCCGATAGAGCAATTTTCAATTGAATTAGCTGAGAAATGGAAGCTTGGCCAAAAGGGTAAAGACAACGGAATGCTATTCGTTCTTGCAAAAAACGACCGAAGATGGCGATTCGAGGTAGGCTATGGATTAGAGGGCTTCATAACGGATCAATACTGTGGCCGAGTCGGCAGAGAGGTTCTGGTTCCGTATTTGAAACAAGGTGATTACAGCAAAGGAATCTACCAAGCGAATTTGAAGATTATCCAGCAAATCGCTGGTGCAGTTGGCATAACTTTGACAGGTATGCCCAAGGCGGCACCTGTTCCTGTTCAATCCAGAAGAAGAGGCTTGCCCTGCTGTAGCGTTTTACCGGTTTTTTTAATTATGCTCCTACTGTTCGGCGGCCTAGGTAGAAGAGGTGGGTGGTGGTTTTTTCTGCCGTTTATGTTCGGCGGATTCGGTGGCCACGGAGGCTATGGCAGAAGCGGTTCTTTCGGAGGAGGAAGCTTTGGCGGAGGATTCGGGGGATTCGGAGGGGGTATGGGCGGTGGTTTTGGCGGTGGTGGTGCCAGCGGAGGCTGGTAGAAGGAAACTTGCAATTAACAATTAAAAAGTGAATAAGGGAAAAAGAACAATGCGAAACTATGGTAAAATGTGGATTGTTTTAGTCGTGGTTTTGATCGTTTTGTTACTATTAGGATTGGGGATTTTCAGCTGGTATATAAGTGGCTATAACAAAGCGGTCAACCTTGAACAAGGTGCGGAAAAGGCATGGGCGGATATAGACGCTGCTTTGCAGCGAAGACTCGATTTGGTGCCAAATCTTGTTGAAACGGTCAAAGGATATGCGGAGCATGAAAAAGAACTATTCGAAAACATCGCCAAATCGAGGGAGAAATACTTTCAGGCCGACACCAGAGCTGGTAAAATTGAAGCGACAAATGAACTTAGTGGTTTTCTATCCCGGCTTTTGATGTTACAAGAAAACTATCCACAGCTCAAGGCCAGCGAAAACTTCCGAGATCTTCAAGTGGCACTTGAAGGGACTGAGAACCGAATTAATGTTGCCCGTACAAGATATAACGAGGCAGCTAAGCTGTTAAATTCCTACACAAGACAATTCTTCGGGTCCTTTTTCTGCAAACGGGCCGGTGTGGAAAAAGTCGAGTACTTCGAGGCCACTGAAAAGGCAAAAAACGAAGTGCCGAAAGTAGAATTCTGAACACACCTGCCATCATCACATTGATATAAGAATATAACACCCATTATGTATGTGTTTTCCTAACGGTCTCTTTGACTTTCGGTATTAAAGGAGGAGCCACACTAAGAACACGCATTCCTAATTCAAGGAGCATGGGTATCGCGTCCTCTCTTCCGGCCAACTCACCGCAAATCGTTACGGGTGTTTGTCTAATATCCTGCATTACCATACGAAGCATTTTCAGTATAGCTGGATGGTCATCAATGAAGTAATCGCTAACAAGGGGATTTTCACGACCAGCTACCATCGTATACTGGGTTAAGTCATTCGTTCCGATGCTTACAAAATCGGCGTGCTCTGAGATTTCACTCGCACACAAAGCCGCCGCAGGCGTCTCAATCATTGCTCCAAGCGGCGGTAACTTATCAATACCAAGATCTGTCGCTGCGCCGAACAAAAGGTTCCTCAACCGCTCCATCTCTTCTGGTAGGGTTACCATCGGAACCAGAATTTTTATGTTATACTCCGTAGAAAGTCGCAGCATCACCCTTAGCTGGGAAGTTGCAAGTTCTGGGTACTCCAGAAGCAGGCGAATGCCTCGTCGTCCTAGAAACGGATTGGATTCAAATGGTGTATCAAAATAAGGTATATCTTTATCGCCGCCTGAGTCCAATAACCTAATTATAGCGGGCCGGTCTTTCAGTTGTGATAAAGATTGCCCAATTTCCTCGAAAAGCTTTTCCTCCGAGGGCGGAGTTTTCCTGGACAGATACATTTGTTCCAGGCGATAGAGACCAACACCATCTGCTCCGTTTTCTACTGCATATTTTACATCCTCGTGGCAACCGACATTTGCCATCACCTGGATTGTAACATCGTCCAAGGTTCTCGCCGGTTCACAGCAACGCTTACGTTCTTCAGAATTAGAAATATGCTGCCGCTTAACCTGATTTCTAAAATGATTCTCGGTCTTGTCATCTGGATTGACAATCACACTGCCTGAAAAGCCATCCACAATCATAATGTCTTCTTGACGAATTTTATTGAGTAACTCAGGAACCCGAGCCACTCCGGGTATCCCCATTTCTCTCGTTAGAAGTGCCGCGTGTGAGCCAGTACCTCCGAATTCCACCACAACCGCTACGGTTGACTGGCGTGAAAGAAATACGGTATCCGAGGGCAAGAGCCGCTTGGACACCAATACACTACCCTCAGGCACATCTTCAAGCAAATGCGTGTGTATGCCTATAAGGTCACGCAGCAGTCTACGGCCAATATCTGCAATATCATCCCCTCGCTGTCTGACTTCTTTATCCTCCATTTCTCGAAATTTACGTTCCCATCGATGGAATACTCGTTTGACAACCTGCTCGCTATTGACCAGTTCTGTGTGTAACTCTTTTTTCATCTCGTCGAGCAGGGTAGGGTCTTGAAGGAGGGCCTTATGCGCATGAAAAATATCAGCCACATTCTTGTCGAGTTCCCGCTCTACCATCTTGGCGGATAGTTCCAAGTCATTAAGTACCCCTTCGATAGCAAGCTTGATTCTGCTGTATTCGTCATTTATCTCATGCTTTGTGATATCATACAATTCATGGTCTCGTAGCAAAATATCCCGATAGATAAACGCTTTTCCAACAGCCAAACCTGGAGCTATTGCGTGACCCAAAAGTTCCATGTTTTGTTGACCTCGCTCTGTCTTAACTCTGTCATTCATTTGAGAATACTTGTTTTGTATTTCGCGAACCTTCCTGCTGTTTTCATGAAAAGCAATGTATATTTCATTGGCCGGTCACAACAATCTCGTTATGGATTTCCCAAAGGCGAAACTGGCGTGCCACTCGTTCGGCTATTTCTTTCTGTGGAAGGCTCGGAACATTCCCGGATAAAACAATTACTCCACCACTCACAGCAACCTCGATTTTTTTATCTTTTAATCCACGGGCGTGAGAAAGCGCATCCTCAATATCTTGCTCCAGTCTCTTGTCCTCCATTTTGTCGGGCAGACTAACAACAAGGAAATTACTAACATCCTTGACCCCTCTGGCCGAGCGTGCCACATCCTCTGCAACAATTCGCTCCCATTGGCCGCCGACATTTCCGTTGAGGCTCACAACACCTGCGGTCACTGAAACGGCGATAGTCTCTTTTGTAATGTCCGCATGACTGTCCAATGCGGCGCGTACATTGTTTGTTATTTCCTTGTCAGATAATGAATCCGTTGGCTTGACGGTCAATCTGTTGACAACATCGCGACAATCTTCAAACGAAGACACGACTTCGTGTGCAGCCAACTTGCGACGGTATGTCTGAACAGAACCTGTCAGGATTACTATTCCCTTGTTAATTGAAACTTCAATCGGCTGGAAAGAAAGCCTTTCATCTCTCAGAAAGGCTTGTTTTATAAGTTTGCCCAGCTCTTTGTCGGTTACCATTGTGATTTCTCCATCTACCATTCTTGAGCAATTTTTATGTGCGTTATTCTTATTCGCTCGATGACTGTGTTTACATTATTAAAATTTCACAATAAATTCATTTTGGTATCCTGCAGGCCAGACTTGCACACCACGGTTTCAGTTGTTTCTTTTTGCAAGAGCAAAGAAACCATCCTTTTCTTCCAATACAACCAGAGACATAAGCATCTTGCGGCTTGGGAACCACTTTGGAAACATTTTTTTTCTTTTTTTAAGGTTTCTCTTTTAGCTTAAGCTCAGGTTCCTCATTTTCTTTTTCATCAGGCCTGACTTCTTTCCTGGATTTTTTTATGGATCGTTGCTTGGCATCTTCCTCGATCTCTTTTTCAACTTCTAATTCAAACTCATCTACTTCTTTCTCCGATCTGGGTCTGGCTTCCGACTTTTCTTTTTGGAGCTGGTTTTTAATTTCAGAGTCTAATTTGGCCACTTCTTTTACGATTTTAGATTTGCTTTTGCCTCTTTTGCCTTTAGGTTTTGTCTCAGGCTCAGGTTTGCTGACTTTTTTAGGCTCACCGTCTTGTCCAGGTACTAGTACTTCCTTTTTCTCGGGCACGATAAGTTTTTTCTTGCACTTGGTACAGCTGGCCGTCCTACCAGCACCTTTTTCCGGAGCTCTTAATGACTTTTGGCAATAAGGACATTCGAAATGAATAGTCATCTAAAAAACCCCTTTCCTAGATTCCTTTGTAACAATGGAAAGTTGTTGACAGTCATCTGTTGAGAACAGATCTACAGAAATCCTGCAGAACAAGTCTCTAGTATATCATAACCAGATATAAATTTATAAAAAAATATATTGATCACTCAAGTTTTTAACTATGCTAAGCTTTTACGCTTATGCATCTAATCTGTTTATCAGCTTTGAAATAGATGGATTGGGACAGGCGATTTCAGCTCTAAAGTAGATGGTTTCTGTCTAGTGAACTTTCTTCCCCGGCCAGAGGTGATCTCGAGCCTTTCTTTAATAAACTCCACATGCTGAAGCAATTGCCAGGCACTGTTATCCCATCGCATTTGATAGCCTCTTTTATGCGCCCGCTTCTCCATTTCTAAGCGTGCTCCCGGATTGAATACGAGGTAGTCGAGGGCTTGTGCAATTTGTTGAACCGAGGGTTCGCCTGGATCAACTAGAATCCCTCTTTCATGTGCGCCGATAATCAGACCTTTTTCACCTTGCCTGTGATGATTTATCAATTCCAGAGCATACCTAAACTTAGTTGCTATTGCCACTCTGCCTGAACCTATTGTATCAGCGAGTATTCCGCTCGATATCTGTTCCATATTGAGATAAGGTAACACCATTACATTCGTTGCAGCATAGAGTTTCACCAGTGTTGTGTCGTCCAAAAAAGTGTCCAAGAAAATGATGTCAAACCCATCTACGTCTGCTTCTGTAAGGTCTTCTACCACACACCATCTCAGCTCTGAATCAGTAAGTACTTGTTCCAACATTGTTTTATACTCTTGATACAACTTTCCACCCCCTGTCTCTACGAATCCCGGATGATACGTGCCACCGATCAAATAAATTACGTTCTCACGCTGGGATTCTGTGCAGGATTCGTGTAAAAACCGCCCGTAGGCTTGTATGCCGTATTGCAATCCTTTCCCAGGTGAACGCAGGCCAAGAGTTGTCACTATGAACCGATCTTCCAATCCATACTCACGCTTTATTGATAGGCGGTCATACTCAGATGGATTATGCATTCTTATTCCATGGTCTATGTGTTTGATTTTGAAACCGCTAATCTGGTATATACTCGATTCCAGTATGTCTATAGCACCTTCTGTTGTTACAAGAAGTCCGTCGCTGTTATCGGCAAGGTCTTGCAAAACCTTTTTTTGATGTTCATTCGGTTCTTCGAGAACGGTATGCAGATACACAAATTTCATAATGCCCTGGCTATAGAGTTCTTTTGCCATATAGACAAAATTTGATCCCCTTGAATCATTACCTTCGCTATCTGGGTCAAGACCATACTCGTGTTGCAGCAAGACTACTGTTGGATTCGCACTTTCGCAGGCCTGTGAAGCTATTTTTGTAGTAGTCTGGCGCCAAGATTCCGTATTGTATTGATTTATGACAAGGTCTACAGGAATACTGTATTGCAATTCATCCTTGTCGATTGCCGCTACTCTTATGTGGCCTACTTCGTCTGCAAAATGTTCGAGTGCATTGGCTAAATCACGTGAAAACGTGCCTACACCACACTTTCGTGGCGGGTAGGAGCTGATTATCCGAATATTATATGGCATAACATTAATCCTTTGTTGATGCAGCATAAAAACATTAGTTTTTCAATTCGTTCCTGCTATTGGACTCGAAAAGTCAGGAAGGAAATATCAATATACTGCTTGACGAGTTGTATAGAATTTCCCTCTTTTTACGAAATCGAGTAAAAGAGCAGGCGATCTTACTCGATACCACAATGAGTGTAACAGCCCGTTCTCTCTGCGGCAATGTCAGGACATCCAAAATACCATAAGAAGATCGTATCTCGGGTTTCCATGGGCCTTCATCTGCATGATAAGATATGAGAGGCATAGAGCCTGTCTGCTTTCCCGGGTCAATCAATCCAACAAATTTAAGCAAAAAGTTCTTTATGGGAGTTTCTTCATAATCAATATCGTTTTTGGTAGTTATGATAATAAGACGCTCCCATTTCTTGGGTTTGCTCCAAAACAGAATGGGGATCTCTCTGGTTCGCATAAAAGCTAAATCAGCGGTGGTAAGCATATTTTGTTTTACGTTTTGATCTGCAAACGAATGTGGAATTATAAGTAGGTCAAACATAGGCTTGAGCCTGGCAATAACTTTACGTGGGTACCCTCCCACATAATTGATTTCTACCCCAGTTTCCTTCGACACAAGGTCTCCCAGCTTTTCACATATTTTCCTGCAGTGTTCTGGCACTTCACCTTGTCCATATTTGATAAATTGCTCCGCGGCAAAACCAGGCATAGGCAGACCAATAATCGGATCGCGAAAATTAAGTGAGAGAGCCGACTTCGGTTTATATCCGAGGATGGTCAATTTGAAGTCTGTTATCTCATGAAGAGCCTGTGTCAATTTAGCTATATGACCAACTTTATCTGCAGTCGTAGTAATCAAGGCCGCCCGAATGGATATCTCGTCCTGTTTATCAGTCTTTGTACCTGGGCCTATCGTCTTGTTTGATGCTTTCATCTCATATGCACTTCTATTTGTTTTCTTTATCACGTTCATAGCTTGAATGATCGAATCTCATCACTTCAAACAGGCACGCATCATTTATCTGTTACTTGTGCCTTCTCAACGGGCTCTCTTATTTTTTTTCCTTTTCAGCATAAAATTTGGACAATTTTCATCAAGACGCCTCAGAACACCACCCGCATATTTATTAGCACGGCTGTGGGAGCACCTTTGATTTCTATGGCACATCCCCCAGCTTTCGATATTCTCTGTATGATTCCAGTAACGACAGTTCTTACACAGCCTCTGCATATTATTTGTACTTAAAAGGCAAAGTCTTTAACCTCATGTCTTGCTTGTTCCCTATTCGAGCCTTAGGATGGTTAAATACCAGTTATCTACTCTATAACACATAATAGAGTATCATCCTAAAATGGCCGTATTATCCCGCCTTTTTTTCTTCTTTTGATACCTTTGTTTCTCCCTCGGGAACAACAAGTTCCTTACCACAGAAGAAGCATTTGCCTTTTTTACCTGCGAAATTACTCTCAGCTACTAGCTTCTTCTTACAATGTGGACAATTAAATTGTATAGCCATTCGTATTATCCTTTCTTCTTAATAAAGACCAACAAAAACAGTGCTAATCGATTCTATCGACAAATGCTACAATTTCGTGAGACAGACAATGTTTTATATCGTAACGCACAAAAAAGTAATCATTCTAACGAGGGCCAATTATTTTTAACTTGCTTCTTTTCCTTTTTTTGACATCTGTTTGTCTTCTTCAGGAACAACAAACTCTTTATTACATAAGGGGCATATGGCTTTTTTACCTGCGAAACTCCTCTCAGCTTCTAGCTTCTTCTTACAATGTGGACAATTAAATTGTATAGCCATTCGGAATCTCCTTTCTTCTTAACAAATACTAACAAAAACAGTGCCAATAGTCACAAGCACTGGAACACTATACTTATATATTTTTACTTTCATTATCTTTAATTACCTGTGACAATTTCTCCGCCAGCTTGTCGTCATTATTGTTGTGGTCAAAAACCTTCGTGAAATCCTGTTGGTGAATTTTACTTTCAATTCTTTTATCTTTTGACGATCCCAATATAACAACAGGAACTTTATGGTCGATATCTCTTATATTAAGAATAAATTCTAAAGGATCAGCTCTGTTAAATTTGCGATCTATGATAACCGCAGCGAATTTATGACGACGTAATTTACCCAGAGAGTGCCGCATACTACCCCATACCTGTGGTGCAAAGCCTAGGCTTGACAGGATATTAGGCAACTTTCTACTGGCATGATTCCCCAGTACAAGTACTCTTTTCGAGACCATTACCAACTCCTGTTAACAAATGCTGCGATTTCGTGAGGCAGACAAATTTTCATACCAATATATTTAATTAGCAAATGATATGCCTGAATATCGAGATGTTTTCTATCTCTTTTATGCAAAAGAGCTTATGATAGTGACTAATGGTAATGCTTAAACTTGTAATACTATTTGTAGCCGTAAAAATCTAAGAATGTGCAGCTTTGGTACACTTTTACTCGAGAAATAGGACTTTTTTGATTCCTATTGGTACACTATGGAAAGCTTCTTACAGCATTAACGAAAAGTTAGCGTATTACGGATCTTATCACTCGAAAAAATCATTCGATAGGGTGCGTTGTAAATAGGTAGCATTTCTTAATTCCTCTCTTTAGCTTCTTAGCCATTGACATAGTCAAGGATTTTAAATCTGGGAATTCACTTTTAACATCGCGTATCTTACTTAGCTACGCCACTGAGCTTATTTTCTAACAACGTATCAAATAAGCCTTGATGCTTGAAGCTTTTAGATTGCTTTTTCTCCGTTTATTGTTCAGAAAGCACCTAAGGCAGGACTTTGGCAGTTGATTATCTTTTCTTTGATATCCTTAATTGTCCAAAGATACACACAAAACTCAAATCTGTTTCCTTGACAGTCACAACCATAATCATGTAACATCCATTTATGCAGAAAAATACGTACCTTTTTTCGAATTAGAATACAAGCTCTGGTATTATATATTTTCCCGAGAGACGCTTAGCAGTGGGGTAGTTAGATAATATTGAAGAACTACCATAATGAAAAAAAGAAAAAAATCAAAAAATCTTCACATTATAGCGGTTGACAAGAGCGCCGATCTAGCCAATAGGCTTACACGATTGTTTGCACATGATAATGTCGATGTGTGCCGCGAGTCGAGTATTGACCATGTACTGGATAGGTTTGAAACCGACTCATACGATGTTTTAATAATCACAGGTGCTGCATTTAAGGGCGGAGAAATTAACGGTATTGAGCTACTTGAGATAATTGCTTCAAAAAGCCCAATGACCCAGATCTTGTTCTTGGTAGAACCACGAGATATTCGAACTGCAATGTCTGCTCTAAAGGCTGGGACATATCAGTATGCGAAGCTGCCTATATGTGATGAAGAATTACAACTCTTGATAAAGACATCGATAGAAAAACGTCCATTATATGGCACTAATCTGCTCTTGGAGGCTAGAAAACATGAGGTCAAATTCGAAAAACTTGCTGGTCGATCCCAAGCTATGCAAGAGATTTATCGGCAAATCCGACAGGCAGCAGCGACAGATATGCCTATTTTATTAATGGGCGAGACGGGCACCGGCAAGGATTTGGCTGCTCAGGCCATCCACAGGCAGAGCGAACGCAAAAATGGTCCGTACGTCGTAGTCAATTTAGGCGCGTTACCCTCGGAGCTTGTTGGCAGTGAACTGTTCGGACATGAGAAAGGAGCATTCACAGGAGCTCTTGAACGACGAGAGGGGAAGTTTGAGCAGGCCCGGGATGGAACCATTTTCTTAGATGAAATTGCCACTATAGATGAGAAAGTTCAGGTAAGTCTATTGCGACTGATAGAACAAAAGAGGTTTCATCGACTTGGAGGAAAGAAGACCCTCTCGACTAACGCTTGGCTAATTGCGGCATCCAACCAAAACTTGCCTGACCTCGTTGAGCAGGGAATCTTCCGCAAAGATCTATACTACCGCCTCGATGTCTTCCGTATCGTTATGCCCCCCCTTCGAGAGCGTAGAGGGGATATTGCTCTGTTGATCGATGAATTTCTTAAGCGTTACAATCAATCGTACCAGAAAAACATTTTAGGAATTGCTCCTGAATGCATCAACATGCTGGAGTCCTATGATTGGCCGGGTAATGTACGTGAGCTGAAAAACGTGATCCAGCGTGCTGTGTTATTATGTGAAGGCGAGGTGCTTCTTCCGGAGCATATGCCGCCCCGATTTAGGCCGGACAGAATAATTCGTCCCACCCTGAGTTTCGAGATCGGCACCCCTCTAAAAAATGTCGAGCGTGAAATGATTACCCGCGCTCTCTCTGTAGCCCAAAATAACCGAAAGCGGGCAGCTGACCTTTTGGGCATTAGTCGCCGAGCCTTGTATAATAAACTGCAAAAGTATAACATTAAATAAAAGCGGGTATTTGTAAACTTATAGAACTGCTGCTCGAACTTTCAGGTTTTCATCCTAGTTATAGCCAAGGCACTGCGAAAAGCTTTCCTAATGTACTCAGAGACGCTTTCAAGGTCCCTGCATGTGTACCTAATTGTCCCAATAAACATGTTCTTTGGGATAATCCGTTCCATTTATGCACACTTTCTTGGTAACTCAACATTAGAGTACCTTTCTCTAATATAATGGATCCCTGCAGCCCATTTGCTAACTCTTTGCTAAATGGTGGCTTACGTATGAAACAGTTTTCCTGGCATGGAAGTTGCGAATGACCCATATGAATGAGAGATCAGTTCCACTCATTCACTATATTTGTAAAGAATTAGTATGGTCATAAAAGAAATGATTTTCTGCATGGTAGGGGGATTGGGTTTATTTTTGTTCGGAATGGGCCTACTGTCGAATGGTCTGAAGAAAGTTGCAGGGCAGAAACTAAAAAACCTTCTTGAGTCACTGACAAAACATCGAGTTATAGCGGTCCTCATCGGGGCCTTGACGACGTGCTTGATCCAGTCAAGTTCCGCTACTACGGTGATGACGGTTGGGTTTGTAAACGCTGGGCTTTTAAGTTTAAAGCAGGCGTTGTGCGTTGTTCTCGGTGCAAATATGGGGACAACGTTCACAGCGTGGATGGTTTCCGCTCTTGCAGTTTTTAAGATAACCAGTTACGCACTTCCGGCTATTGGGATTGGATTCTTAATTAATATTCTGGGAAAAAGCCAAAAGGCCAAAAGTGTTGGGCAGATAGCGTTAGGTTTTGGTGTCTTGTTTATAGGCGTTCACTTTATGAAAGAGGCGTTCGGGCCATTAAAGGAGAGCCAAGACGTTCAAGAAGCGCTGGTATGGCTTGGAGGCAATCCACTTTTGGCGGTTCTGGCCGGTACCGTTATAACAATGCTGTTGCAAAGCAGTTCGGCTTCAATTGCGATGCTTCAGATGTTGGCTTTCCAGGGAGCCTTTGGAACGGATTGGCATGTGGCGTTGCGGGTTACCATACCGTTTATACTGGGTGATAACATTGGCACAACGATTACGGCCCAACTGGCAGCACTTAGGACATCACGGAATTCCAAGCGGGCTGCAATGGGGCATACGATATTCAATGTTATCGGCGTGTTGTACATGTTACTTTTTATAGTTCTCGCTCCCGGATTTTTTGCCGATATTGTCAAATTGATCATGCCCGGTGAATTGTCACAAAGGACCATAATGGTGCATTTAGCTGTTGCTCACAGCACATTTAATGTCTTTAACACAATTGTATTCTTGCCGGTTATTAACTGTCTGGAAGCGATAGTTATGAAGATTCTGCCGCTGAAAAATTATGAATTAGCAATTAAGCCTGTTGGATTGGAAAGACACCTGTTCAATACACCCGTGATAGCGCTGGAGCAAGTAAAACGAGAAATCGTTCGTATGGCACAAAGGGCGAAAAATGCGGTTCAGCAATCTATCGAAGGACTAATTAAAGGCGATGGTCGCAAGCTCGAGAAAGCGATGATGACCGAAGATATTATCGACGAATTCCAGCTTGCCATTACAACATATCTTGTTGCTCTTTCGCGGGAGCAATTATCGGAAGAGGTATCGAATCAACTGCCTGTTCTCTTGCACATAGTGAATGACCTTGAGCGAGTGGGTGACCATGCCGTCAATATTGTTGAAATAGCTCAACGCAAGATCGAACAAGGACTTTCGTTTAGTGAAGCAGCAGTATCCGAAGCGACGGAGCTGAGAAAAGAGGCCGACCAGATGTTTGAGTGCATCATACCGGCCCTTGAAAAAGAGGATACTGAGGCTGCAAAATCAGCTTTGATTAATGAGGCCAACCTGAACAAGATGCAGATAGATTTTCGACGGATGCACGTTGAGCGGATGGGCGGGGGCATCTGTTCGCCTCAGGCAGGCCTTATATTTGTCGACCTCGTTGACAACGTCGAAAAAATCGGCGACCACCTCACCAATATCGCACAAGCGGTAATAGGTGGCCTACGATGGGCAGAAAGCGAGCCGAAAACTTCTCGTGAACCCTAACCGGGTATTACCAAATTCACGTTTTTGTAATTATTGTGGCTGAAATATCTATGAGATGAAGTCAGGGATCTTGATTTTTTAAAGATAGGCTTGACGTTCTATTAGAAAAGAGGCTCAGAAATATAGCTGAATAGGTATAAAAGGAGAATCCGAGCATTCTGTTATTATGTTTTGGTTAATGGTATATTTAGCTCTGGCACTTGGGATTTCCTTCATTTGTTCCCTGTTGGAGGCAACCATGCTGAGCATGACACCCGCGTACGTCGAGATGCAGTTTCACGGTGGCAAGCGGGCGGGTAGACTGCTAAGGAGGCTGCAGCAGCGAATTGACAGGCCCTTGATAGCGATCCTGACGCTCAATACGATAGCTAACACGTTCGGTGCCATGGGAGTTGGGACACAGGTCTACAAAGTGTGGACAACGAATTTCGGAACTGGTTTTGTGGGCCGGGCAGTGGCGATATCTTCGGGTTTGCTAACCCTGGGAATACTCGTTTTCTCGGAGATTATACCTAAGACTCTGGGGGCGGTTTCCTGGAAGCGAGTGGCACCCACTTTCGCTTATATAGCTACCGGTTTGATATATCTGCTCTTTCCTTTTATACTCCTTTTTGAGTGGCTCAGCGGCCTTATAAGCTACGGCCGTTATCAGCAAAAGACTAGCCTGGAAGAACTCATGCAGATCGCGCTAATAGGTAAAAGAGAAGGTACCCTTGTGGACCGCGAATCAAAGGTGATAATGAACCTCCTGAAATTAAGGAAGATCAAGGTGGCGGATGTCATGACACCAAGAAATGTTGTAACAATGCTTGCCCGAACTATGCCGGTAAGCCAAATAGCCAATGATGAGAGTGCCCTCAGGTACAGTCGATTACCAGTCTATGGCCAGGGTGTCGATGACATCGTCGGCGTAGTACACAGATACGATATTTTTAAGGCGATTTGCGCCGGAAAAGGCGATATGACCGTAGGCGAGCTTTGCAGTGAAATTCACGCCGTGCCCGAACTTGGATCGGTGTCGAACGCATTAGATGAGTTTATTGGTCGCAGAGAACATATATTGCTGGTTATGGATGAGTACGGGGGCGTCAGTGGTATACTAACTCTTGAGGACGCGATTGAGACGCT
>JABAHP010000605.1_pt4 | contig 25230 bp, 25 predicted proteins | sample 7062081 | NCBI WGS metagenome assembly JABAHP01 (sample SAMN14534357, study PRJNA622989) | marine sediment metagenome | biome: marine biome [ENVO:00000428]; feature: marine pelagic biome [ENVO:01000023]; material: deep marine sediment [ENVO:00002113] | place: India: Gulf of Kutch | collected...
TCATTTTCACTGACATTATCCAGGACTTCGTTAAACTTATCTATGGCATCGGAATAGTCTGCACCGGCAAAATGTCCCCAGGCAATATCGAGATTCTCGCGCACATCATACCCGGGACCTGTGCCGTCACTTCCGCATCCGGAAAATGTTAACACGCTTAAAGTCAAAATTGTCAAAATAAACGTCGGTATTCTCTTATTTCTAAACATCGCCATCTCTCCCTCTTATTTCAACAGCAGCATACGCCTGGTTTCTGTAAAACTCTCTGTGTATAACCTGTAGAAATATATTCCGGTGCTCACATTCTCGCCGCTCAGATTCTTTCCGTCCCAGATTACGCTATGATTTCCCGCTGGATATCTGCCGCTTGCGAGAGTCTTGACTTTCTGCCCCAGAATATTGAATATATCCAGACTTATATGAACTTCTTCCGGCAGGCTGAAGGATATTTTGGTCTCAGGATTGAATGGATTGGGGACATTCTGATGCAGCTCAAAGGCAGTTGGGACCTGTTTCGAACCCGCGTATTTTTCGATTGCCAGAACATATCTGCCGAAGTCCGATATATATGCACCCACAATATTATCAATCGCATTGTATTCCAGGGGAATATTTCTATTGCTATTGCCATTGATAGATATCAAAACCATAGATTTCGGTGCGTATCCCCGTAGATCGATATTGTCAAGATCGATTTCCAGCCTTGCTTTCTCGTTTACAAGCCTGAATCCTGCTTTCATGTCGAATGAGCAAAGCGTCTGCAGGTCAGGATCAATATCTGTTATGAGCAATTCGTCAGGATCAGGGCCGCTTTCCTGAAGAATCAATAGACCTTCGCCATTTGCCGCACCTGATGGGATTTCGATCCTGTAAGTTCCGCTGAAACTCTCCACTATATTTTTGTTTGCAGGGGCAATAATCCCTGCTGTGAACTCAACCATTTCGCAGTTATTATTATTTGAGATATCCTGTCCGCAGACAGTTATAGTATAAGATCCTGATTCCGTGATGCGAAAATCTTTCAGATAGGTTAAAAGATCGTGGCCAGCGAGTGAATCCATACTGAAAATTTTCGTGTGTGTGGGAGAGGTAATGCTAAGTTCCGGATCAGTACGCAGTTCTTCAGACGGATGAGCGTAAATGTCCAATTCAAATGGCAATACCGGATTCAGCAGCAGTTCGATTGTGAAAGTGGGCGGCGTTGTATCAACCGGAGTCTGATTTGTATATGCCAGCAGAGCATTGGGAGCGTAGAGAGTCAGGAGATCACTTTCATTGTCGGCGGCAATCACGGCGAAGGCTGCGGTATCGCTCCCACCGGCTTCGATTGTAAACGGTCCGGTTGAAATCATATGAGCATAATCGCCTGCAGATGCGCTGGCCGTATCTATGAATCCTTCCGACATAAATTGCCATTTTTCCTGATTAGAAATGCCCAGAGCACTGTAATTGCTCCTGTTTACAGACCGGTAGGAGATTACGCTCTCCTCATTCAAAACTGTCAGCCCGCGATAGTTGGTTCCATCAACTGCCCTCATGTATCCGGTGGCTGTTTCCCGATCGAATCCGGTCATGTCCGCCCAGGCGCCCTGCGCCGTCAGCAGATCCCAGTCGGCGTACAAGGCCACATGGAAATTCTCGATGGCACTGTCTGATATATTTTCCAGAGCATAAATAAACAGCATGAAATGTCCGCCAATTTCTGTGTCATAGGCAAAGGTCTCCTGCTTTATCTTTATTCCGAGTGGATTTACAGCATTCGTATCCGCGAAAATTGACCTGGTTCTCTGTGTGACGTTAACCGGTGGTATAGGAGTATCGATATTTCCTCCGGGAGTTACCACGAAGTCCTGCTCCTGCAGATGCGCCAGGTTATCTATTCCATCGGAGATATGATCCGGGTCGGTGCCGATCAAAAGTCCCATCTCAAACAGGCTGTTGGTTGAGCTCGGGCCGACAGGGTAAACATAACCGACACCGCCCTGGTCGGACGCCGAATTGGGCCCGAGACCATAACTGCCGTAGTTTGAGATTGTGAAAGCGTATTGGCCGACATCAATTGTAAATATCTGTTCTTCCTGCTCCGCTCCCACCAAAATAAAAACCGGCAGGCTAACTGCATATGTACCGGTGCCGTCTTCAACATACAATTCCAGTGCATGACGGCCCTCGGGTGTCAATAAGGATACATGGATTTCGAATTGATCAGCGCTGTTATCTACCACACCGTTCTGGGCTATATCCCCGAATTGTCCAGTAGAATCTATCAGCATGATGTTTTCATTACTGGAACGTAATTTGCCGGAGACACCGGTGATTCCCAATCCTGTATTTTTTAAAGCGACATAAAATTGAACATATTCACCGGGCTGGATGAAAGGCGATTCCAGCGACTGTACCACAATATTGGGTTCATCCAGGGGAGTAAGGATTTCCAACGCAGCGGGAATATTTACGAGTCCGTGACCGGATGTAGAATCGGGGCCCGGTACATCAATATCGGCGGCTGAAAGCATCAGGGCTTTCTTGATTGAATCAACCGGAGCATTGGGGAAGGCCTGCCTCAGTATCAAAGCTGCTCCTGCCGCAAGCGGGCATGAAAATGATGTCCCGGTAAAATTGGTGACTATGCCACCGGGATAGATTGCCAATGGTGCAACTGTCGTAATATTCCTACCGGGTGCTACAACATTGGGCTTAATTATTTCAGGATTGCAGTTTGAGGGTCCGCGTGATGATGTCAGGTCGACCGCGATGTTTTCATAATCATCGCTTATCATTCCCACAGCAAAAGTATTATATGGACTGGTGGCCCGATTGGCGGGATTTACAAGCGTTCGGTAGGTTGAACCGAAATTACCGGCCGAGAACATTACAACCACACCCAGCGCCTCCAGATTATCAATCACTCCATAAAACAGATCCGAGCACCCTAATGCAGTATTTTGATATCCCCAGGAATTTGAGAGTACATCAGGAACATCCTCGATCGTATTGGGATCTCCGTCAGGATCGGCCGCCCACTGAAAGGCGTCCAGCAAGTAAAACTGGGGATTGAACTGATCGTTGGGAATATCAATCACTCCAGCAGAAATCCACTGGGCATCAAAGGCCACACCAACTGTGTCGCCGTTGACATCATCCTTGCCCACCATCAGGCCCATTGTCGCCGTTCCATGTGCCCGGCGTGTGAGTTCGCCAATACTGGAGAATATATGTGGAAAGGTATCATTCGCTATCGGGTCGAACCAGCACTGTTCATGCGAGAAGCCGGCAGTTCCCCTATAACTTCCCAGTAGTGCGGGATGATCTCCTTCTATTCCTGTGTCAAAGCTGGCCACAACAGTCCCGGCACCGGTATAGCCCAGCTTCCATGCGCTGTCGGCGCCCATAACTTTCAGGTCATCGGTCACCCCGACCTGTCCCGGTGAAAGCGGGGATGCCTGTGTGACCGGTTCTATTATCGATACTTTGATCTCCGGATATATCAATTCTATTTCATCAAACTGCTCTAATTTATTCAGAAGCTCAGGCTTGACACTGGCCCAGATCAGATTATCGATCCAGTAGCTTTTGAAAGCACGGACATTGCCGTTACCCTGTTCATCCGCCAGAAATTCCAGAAGGTCTGCTTGTGTATTGTCTGCATGTGATTTCAAAGCTGAGATTGCCAGAGAATGTACCGCCTGCCGGGTATAGCGTGAAAGTGACAGGTTTTGATCCAATTTCTGCTTATCAAGCCTGTCACCCAGGCGGATTATTATCTCCTGATATTCGCCTCGATTATTGCCGATTTCCTCCTGAAGGGCAGGATGTATTTTTGACGCTGTCAATGATTCAGCAAAAAATGCGGAAAACAGGATCAAAAGACATGCGCCCAATGATATTTTGAATCTCATTTTTTTCTCCCTGGTGGATTTGAGCCAGTTATCAATGCCAACAATATAACGTTTCAAAGGCATTATCGTTTTGAACGGGCTATCGGATTTTTACCGCAGTTCCGGAGGCGGAAACCATCAGCATACCGTCACGGATAACCTCATAGTCGAGATCGACTCCGACCACAGCATTGGCGCCAAGGCTCCCTGCTTCATCCGACATCTCCTTCAGAGCAATCTGCCTCGCTTTGGCCAGTTCTTTTTCATATTTGCCCGATCGTCCTCCGACAATGTCGGTTATGGACGCGAAGATATCCCGGACAATGTTGGCGCCCAGAATCGCTTCGCCGGTAACAATGCCTACATATTCTTCGATTTTCTTTCCCTCTAGTGCGGGTGTTGTAGATAAGATCATTTTATTCTCCTGATTTTATCGATGTTCTAAAATAGCGATTTGATTCCGTATTTCAACCCAAAATTTCAGCAAAGAATATTGACAAAAAAGAGAGCGGTGACATCATAGGATATCACCACTCAATTATTAACAGCAATCTTGTAGCTTATTTGGCCTTGAAGTCGGGGGCGCGCTTCTCCAGGAAGGCTTTTGTGCCCTCGTTTTTGTCCTCGGTGGAGCAAACCTGGCCGAATTTCTCGATTTCAAATGCGATCCCATCGGGAAGGCTGGTTTCAGAACCGAAATTAATAGCCTGTTTGGCCAGTTTCACTGCAATCGGGCCTTTTGAGATGATCTTTTTGGCCATCTTTTTGGCCTCATCCATGAGCTCAGCCGGTTCGGCCACATGCTCGACCAGGCCAACCTTCAGAGCATCCTTGGCATCCAGCATATCGGCGGTAAAAATCAGTTCCTTGGCCTTGCCCTTGCCAACCAGCCGGGTCAGTCTTTGTGTGCCGCCGTAGCCGGGAATAAGCCCCAGGTTTACCTCGGGCTGTCCCAACTTGGCCTTTTCAGAGGCAATCCGAATGTCGCAGGCCATGGCCAGTTCACATCCGCCTCCCAGCGCGAAACCATTAACGGCTGCTATCGAGACCAGGTCGGAGCTTTCGATTTTTCTGAATAAAGTGTTGCCCCTGGAGGAAATTGCCTTGGCCCTCTCGCCATCCGCCTCCATCAATTCCTTGATGTCAGCCCCGGCAACAAAGGCCTTCTCGGCCCCGGTTATTATGACCACACGGGTCTGGCCATCCTGCATTAACTCATCATAGGCCTGGTCGATTTCTGTCAACGTTTCAGCATTCAATGCGTTCATGGCTTTGGGACGGTTGATGGTCAATACCGCCAGGTGACCGTCCTTCTCCACTAAAATATTATTATATGCCATCTTCCCTCACTTTGTATAGTCGTAAAATCCTCTTCCACTCTTCTTTCCGAGATAACCCATATTCACCATCCGCCTTAAAAGCGGCGGGGCTGAGAAATGGGAGTTCTTGAATTCCTCGAACATTATGTCGCCGATGTAAAGAATTGTATCGAGCCCTATGAAATCGATCAATGTCAATGGTCCCATGGGATGGCCGCAGCCAAGCATCATGCCATTGTCGATATCTTCTCTCGTGGCCGTGCCGTCCTCAAGAATCCGGACCGCATCCAGAAGATATGGCACCAGCAAACGGTTGACCACAAATCCGGGACGATCCCCGCAGGTTACTGCGGTTTTGCCGACCGATTCGGCGAATTCTTTGCCGTGCTTGAAAGTGTTCTCAGAGGTCGCAATCGTTTTCACTACCTCGACCAGCTTCATGATGTGCACCGGATTGAAAAAGTGCAGGCCCATGAACTGTTCCGGTCGGGTTGTGCGGGCCGCTATATCAGTGATCGACAGGGAGGAGGTGTTGGAAGCAAAGATCGCATCCTTCTGAACAATCTTATCGAGCTCCATGAACACATCAACCTTCTCATCCATATTCTCAATCACAGCTTCTATAACAAGATCGCAGTCCTTAAACTCCTCCAGATGCGTAGTGGTTTTGATATTTTCGAGTACTTTGGATTTGTCATCTTCCTTGATTTTGCCCTTTTCCAAAGCTTTGTCGAGGTTTTTGGTTATTCTGGCGATTCCCTTATCGAGATAATTACTGTCGATATCCCGCGCCAGAACCTTATATCCGGCCGCGGCAGAGACCTGGGCGATACCGGTTCCCATCTGGCCGAAGCCAACTATGCCAACCTTTTGTATTACCATAACTTTCTCCTTCCATGTTTTCGGATTTTGCTCATAATACGCCGAAGACACGGATTTGTCAAGATGGATGAGGAAAGCCCGATTTTATCAGCCGGATTCCTCCACTACACTGAAGCGAGCCTTGCGGGTAAGCGTTTTGCCCAGGACCAGTTCTTCGATCGTGAGAGTGAATTCGTACAATCCGGGCTCAAGTGATGAAATATCGATCTTCAACGGTTCATATCGTTCAGTGAGGATATCGCCCCTGTCAGCGGTATGTGTGATGCCGGTTTTCTGGTCCGAAGACATTACGCTCGCGATCATGCCGAAGATATTTCTGGGAATCTCCTGCTCCTGTATGGTATAGGTCATGCGGTAATGTGTGCGTCCCCTGATATTCAAAGGCAGATCGTAAATCTCATAATAGACTATCACCGTATCGTTGACTTTATAGGTATTGGTGAAATTGGGAATCAGTTTGATATCGCGCCTGTTGAAAGGAGAGTTCTTCTCTTTTTTGTCGACTTTCGAGGCCAGAATCAGGCTGGACATGTGAAATCCACTGTCTTTGAAATCATAAATCCGCAGAGGTCTTTTATAGACATTCACTCTTTGCGCCGATTTTTGTTCGATTGCACAGGCGATATTCAGGCTGTCGGGTGGAGATTTCATTGAGATAGTTGCAAAATTATAGAAATCCGGATTTTTTGACAATGTGGGCGAAATCACAATCTGCTGATTGGAGCTCTTGCGTTCGAGGATAGTTCCTTCAAGGTCCATAATAGCCGTTCTGTATTGGACTGAACATACCGCATGTCCCTCCACAGGCTCATAGACAAACTGATCATACGGCGTTGCCACAAACAGGTCCAGCATCGACTCGCCCTCGGGCCTCTTGTATATGAAGTGGGAGAAGATCGAATTGATCAGGTTTTTATCATCCGTAAATGTGATCACATTGGGAACCTCGTTCACCAGATCATCAGCGATTTTTACATCCCCGCCGTAATTCATCGGCGCCAGCTGGTAATTATCTCCCCCGAAAATATTCAGGAATTCGAGTTCGACCGGACGGCCGTCAAAAAAATAAACCCAGTTCCAGCGGCAGTTCAGCATGGGGTCGTTGTCGTCCGGCAGATGCCACTCAGCCGAGGCCGGCGGGCCATAACGGATATACAGCCTGCCCTGATCCATCTCCCAGCCATGCACATCGGCTTCGGGACGGGCAAACATGATTTCCGCAAAGTAAACCCGCGCAAAATGCTCGACTATTTTTTCATTCACCTCGGTGGTGAGATCGGGATCGAGACCGGCCCAGAATTCATCTTCAAATTGAGCTTTTCTGTTTTCGGGCAGTGCCTCATATTCTCTTATCTGTTGATTGGTCAAAAGTAATGTAATATCTCGGTAGCCCTTGACGTCTTCTTCCGATAAATCGGAAAGAGCTTTTGAGAATAATTTAAAGCTCTGGTCGAAATCTCTCAGTTCATAATTCAAATAAGCATGCAGAAGTGTTATCTCTGTCTGTAATGTATCCGGCGAGTCTATTCGGGATAATGTCTCCGCGGCTTCATTGTAAGATTTGAAAAGCATTTCAACCAGCGCTTTCTTATAGGCAATGACATCATCATCGGGGTAGCGGCTCCGGCAGACCAATGCGGTTCGGTAGCCCTGCGCCAGCTTGGAGCGGTTGCCATTGTGGCAGAAGCGGTCGATGCAGATATCCATGATGTAGTAATATGCCTGCACATAGCTGGAATCTCTTTTTACAAGCTCCTGAAACTGCTCCTCGGCGGCGGCTTCCATTTCCGATTCAATCAGGAGCACCCCCAGCTCATAGCGCCAGTTGAGCGAATCCTCTTCCAGGCGCACCGCCTGCTTCAGGTATTTGCGGGCATAGTTGCGGTTATGCACTCCTCCCATCTTCGCGAAACTCATACCCAGGATATAGTTCAGGTATGGATCGTTGTCATGATCCCGGAGCATCTCATACAGAATATTGCGGGCTTCTTCATAATTGCCCTTTTCATAGCGTTGGCATGCCTTTAGATACCTGTCGTGATCGTCGGAACCGGGCTCCAGCCTGCGGGCATGGGCAGCACTGAAGAAAAACGCAAGCGTAAGCAATATGTGAATCAAATATCTATGCATATAATCTATAATATATACTACATTGTAATGCTTTCGTTGAGTAAAAAGGAGTTTTGTTTTATCCAAAAAAGATTTGCGAAAGTCCATTGAGGATTTTTTATTTATTTCATCAAATAGAGGAGATGTATTATTGAAAATTAGTGGGGTACTTAATCTTCTGTAAGGAGAAATAATTTATGGGGATGATGAAGGAGTTTAGAGAGTTCGCGGTCAAGGGCAATGTGGTGGACATGGCCGTCGGTATTATCATTGGCGCAGCCTTCGGTACAATCGTAAGATCGCTGGTTGCCGATGTGATCATGCCGCCTATCGGTCTCTTGCTCGGTAATGTCGATTTCAACAATTTATTTATTGTCCTTAAGCAGGGAGTAACATCAGGGCCATATGCGACAGTCATGGAAGCGACAGAAGCCGGCGCGGTAACGATCAACTATGGCGTCTTTATCAACACCATAGTCAGTTTTACCATAGTGGCCTTTGCAGTGTTTATGCTGGTCAAAAATGTCAACCGCATGGAGCGCAAGCAACCCCCTCCACCGCCGCCGTCAACAAAGGAATGCCCGGTCTGCTTTACGAATATTCCAATAAAAGCCACGCGCTGCCCAAACTGTACATCCGAACTGCAGGCCGCGGAAGGCTAAGATTCTGATCATCCGGCAGAGGTTTCAGTCTCTGCCGGATATATTTATCTCTCAAAAGCAATTCCCGAAGAAGAACAAATACCCAAAACGAAATGCGCCTGCGAATCCGCCTATAGTGCTAGGCGTACGTCCTGAGGTAGTCTCATAAGTCCCATCATGAGTTCCATCAGATTACAATCCCTCCTTCTACGGGATCAGGAACTGATGGATTAAATAAAGAGATTTGTGAGAAAACCTCGAGAGATACTATTGGTACGAAAATTCATGCAACTACAAGACTTTCTGGCCGATCAGATTCTCGCCGCGGGAGAGCTTCTCTCCGAAATTTTTTGCGATCTGGTAATGAGCATCGATCGGACCGGATGATATCGGAAGGGCAGTCGGAGCATCCACGGCACCCATCCAGATCATGCCCATAAAACGCGCGGTTGCCTCCATGGCAAGCTGGAGGTAGTTGGAGCTGTTCATGACATTGAGTCCCGAATGTGTGGTAACAAGCGCCAGACCTTTGCCTTTCAGATCGGTAGAGAAGTCGGTGTTGATTGTATCTGCCCAGCGATCGACAAAGGTCTTCATCTTACCGCCCAGCTGGTACCAGTAAACCGGACTGACAAGTATAATAATGTCAGAGGCAGACATCTTGTCTATGAGGCCGGACATATCATCCTCACCGGCTCTCTTGAAATTATTCTGAAGTGCGTCGCTGAAATAGTCTGACCAGACCTCAGTTACATTATAATCATATATGTTGATTTCTTCAATCTCGGTTCTATCGGCTCTGAGACCTTGATTGAGCGCATCCGCAAGCCTGCGGCTGTTGCCTTTTCCATCAGGACTCCCATATACAATCAAAACTTTCATCAGCCTTCTCCTCCTTGAATTTTCAGACAGATATCTATGGAAGATAACATCTCTGAGCAACCGATGGTTCTCGAAAAGGATGATTCGGATCCTGTGGGGGGATTATTCGACGGCAGGTTTTTACACCTGCCGCCAAATTCATAGAATTGATTGCGAAATTAATTTATGCGGATTATCCTTTCATGGAATCGAGGAAGGCCTTGTTGGTTTTGGTCTTTCTGATCCGATCCAAAAGAAATTCCATACCTTCGACCGGATTCATCTCGGCCAGGAACTTGCGCAGGATCCAGACTTTGTTCAGGTCATTGCTGGAAAGCAAAAGCTCTTCCTTACGGGTGCCGGAGCGATTGATATCCATGGCCGGGAAGATACGGCGGTCGGAGAGCCTGCGGTCAAGCACAATTTCCATATTACCGGTACCTTTAAATTCCTCGAAGATAACCTCGTCCATCCTGGAGCCGGTTTCTATCAATGCAGTACCGATAATTGTCAATGAGCCACCCTCTTCAATATTACGCGCGGCGCCAAAGAATCTCTTCGGCCTGTGCAGGGCATTGGAGTCCACACCGCCGGAGAGGATTTTGCCTGAGTGCGGTACTACTGCGTTATGCGCGCGTGCCAGGCGTGTAATCGAATCCAGCAGGATGACCACATCCTGACCATGCTCCACCAGCCTCTTGGCCTTATTGATGACCATATCGGCTACCTGCACGTGGCGTTCCGCGGGCTCATCAAAGGTGGACGATATGACCTCACCGGAAACTGAACGCGCCATCTCGGTCACCTCTTCCGGGCGCTCATCGATAAGCAGTACAATCAGCTTAACCTCAGGCTGATTGCTGATGATGGCGTTGGCGATTTTTTGCAGGATGATTGTCTTACCTGCCTTGGGTGGGGATACAATCAACCCGCGTTGCCCCTTGCCGATGGGGGTCATCAGGTCCATAATCCTGGTGGTCCAGTCATCTCCCTTAAATTCAAGTTTTAACTTGTGATTGGGATAGAGCGGCGTGAGGTTATCGAATAAAATTTTGTGTTTGGCGATTTCGGGGTTTTCGAAATTCACCGCTTCGATTTTCAGAAGCGCGAAATAGCGCTCCGATTCCTTGGGCGGGCGCACCTGTCCCGACACGGTATCACCCGTCTTCAGATCGAATCTCTTGATCTGCGAAGGCGAGACATAGATATCATCCGGCCCCGGAAGATAGTTATAATCGGGTGAACGCAGGAAGCCGTAACCCTCATCGAGGATCTCCAGCACGCCTTCACCGAATATCAGCCCGTCTTTTTCGGTATTCGCTTCCAGGATCTTAAAAATAAGCTCCTGTTTTCGGAGTCCCGATACCCCGGGGATATCGAGCTCCTCAGCCGTCTTCAAAAGCTCGGCTATCGTTTTGTTTTTCAGATCGACAATGTCCATTATCGCAATCCTTTCTATGAGTGAAGAAAAAAATATTTAATTTTCTTAAGATAAAATTGTTACTGCCTTAGAGGAGGATAAGTGATGGTCGCTCGGAGGATTTACTGGATGCGTTCCGTCGGAGCATCACCCCACAATCTTTCCAGCCCGTAAAACTCCCGAGCTTCCTGCAGAAACACATGCACAACCACATCTACAAAATCGAGAAGAACCCATCTTCCAGTTTCGAGACCTTCTACATTCCATACTCTAATATCTTCTTGTTTGAGTTTTTCGATTATTGTTTCGGCGATTGCCCGGACCTGAACATCGGCATCGCCAGAGCAGATTACAAAATAGTCGGTTATGGATGTGATCTTGCGCAGATCTAGAATTTGAACCTCATTGGCTTTTCTAAGCAGGGCGAATTCGCCTGCTTTCCGGGCGAGGTCATATGATTTTTCTGCTGCCAAATGCGCTAATTGTTCTCCTTTCGAATAGGATTAATTGCTTGCCGTCAAACGCTTACCCCAGTCATGGCCGACCACAATGGTGAGATCTGACTGAGGCGCCTCTTTGCCGGATCTGTCATCTATAATATTATTTTCTTTAATATCGAGCTTACGGGCCAGCCGGGCCGAGACACCCTCTCCCTTGCCAGTCTTTATCAGTATCATGCTCTCACTGACATCGAAATTTTTGAAATTCTCGGTTTTGGTGATCTCGAAGGTCATTTGCTCGTCCGAAAGCTGAGTGAGATGTATCGCAAATTGGTTTGCAGCCCCTTTAATCCCGCAGCCATTCAAAACTTCCGTTAGAATTAATTCGGGATGGCTTTCATACTTTTCGTAATCTTTTCCAACCACTATGGTAATATCCAATGCTAAAAAGTTATTCTCAATTTCGCTCATCGATATATTGCTTTTCGGAATACCCAGCTGCTGCGAAATCATATCAGTTTTGGAAAGCGCCATGGAATCTCGCACCAGCACAATTGTCTGCGGTATTGGAGGACCTTCAAAATTGGTAATATCGATGACATCGTATTTTAAAGTTTCGCTCGACTGCTTCTTGACCCAATCGGCCATTTTGCCGGCGGCGCCGTTAATTCCGCTTCCATTTGCAATCTGGACCCGCAGGATCGTCAATTCCTGCTTAATCTCCTTAGTAACACCCGTCGCTAACCTGATAGCGGTGGAACCCAGCAGTATCAATACCAGAGCAGACAGTGCAATAAGAGTAATATCGAAGAGCCTGCCCTTTCTCTTGGGTGCAATTCTCTGCCTGTATTTTTTGTGTCGTGGAATTTGCTTTTTCTTTTTACGAAGCATCTAATCTACTTCTGGTGCAACCATTAATAGAACCAGTTACGGCGCATCCGATCAGTGTTATAATAATACATATATGCCGGAACGGAATGGTACCCGATTTCGAGATAGAATTTGTCAGACGGCCTATATTCCAGGCTGAAGCTGGGGTAGATCGAGCCATAATTGGTCTGAGTGCCCCGATCACCTCCCAGAAGCTGCCCCGGTCGATGCACCCATGCCAGGTTGACATTTAAGGTTAACGGATTTGATATCCTGTATCTGATTGAATTCATGTACATTCCGATCGTGGTTCCATGCCCGTTGGATGAAAAATATGAAATCGTATATGAATGGCTCATGTCCAGACGGGACAGGTCCAGAAGCGAAAACTTATTGTCTATCCTGGCTTTCCCGATAGCATCCGCACTGGTAACCTCTTCCTGACGTTCCAGGCCGGACTGGCCTAACACAGGGATCGACAGAAGCAATATGACGAGTGTTGTGATTGCCAAATGTCTCATAAAATGCTCCTTCACCACCCCCTGTTTATACTGATAAGAATCGAATTTGTTTAAATTTGTCAAGCTTTAAATTGCTATAAATTATACGCCTTAGCGAGTTCTTCTAATTGTTCTCTTGAATTTATGCCCAGAGCTTCACGGTAATCATCGGTTTTGAAGGCTGCAGTTCTCTTGCCCTGCCTCAGAAAGATCTCCATCAAATCTGTCAGGTAATATTCTCCCTGGGCATTCCTATTATCAATATGTTTCAAATTTTCGAATAGTTCCCTTTTCCGGAAAACAAACGTGCCGGTATTGATCTCCCCAATCCGTAATTCTTCTTCACTGCAATCCTTATGTTCGACAATCTTTTCCATCAAATCCTGCGAATCTCTTATGACTCGTCCATAGCCAGAGGGATCCGGTGGCTCCGAGCTCAAAACCGTGGCCACTGCATTCTTACTATTGTGCACATCAAGCAGATTCTTTATCGTTTCTTTGCGTATAAAAGGCACATCTCCCGCCAGCACAAGAACATCGCCATCAAAATCGGAGAGCTCTTCCTCGGCCATCATCACCGCATGCCCTGTGCCAAGCTGTTTTTCCTGAACTGCAAAATCAAAATCATAATCAGCAAGCGCTTCTTCGACCAGATGCCGTTTATATCCGACCACGATGACCACCTTTGCAAGCCCCAGATCTTTCAGGGTTTCGGCCAGATATTGAATCATCGGCCTTCCGTTTAATTCATGTAATACCTTGGGAAGATCTGATTTCATTCTGACCCCCTTGCCGGCGGCCAGTACGATTGCTGCTGTCTTTTTGATTTGATCAGGCACTTTTTATTCTGTTCTGGTTATCGACAGAAATCACATGGGGTTTATGGCCCTGGGCCTCATCCTCGCTCAAGCTGCAGTAAGATATTATTATTACCTTATCCCCTTTTTGCCCCAGCCGCGCTGCGGCTCCATTCAGGCAAATCACACCGCTGTCGGCCTCACCCTCTATTACATATGTCTCCAGGCGCGCCCCGGTATTGAGGTTTAAGACCTGCACTTTCTCGTATTCATGCAAACCGCTGGCCTCAAGCAGGGTTTTATCGATTGTGATCGAGCCCTCATACTCCAGATTGGCCTCTGTAATTGTGGCCCTGTGTATTTTCGATTTCAAATATTCAACAGTCATTTTTCATCACCTAAAGAAACGCTAATATTATCAATTAGACGAACTTCGTCAAGCCATACCGCAAGTGAAATCGTAAATTTCCCGGATAGCCTCCTGACCGGTTCCAGCCTCTCGTCATCTGTTATAGCGATATAATCGATCTTTGTTCCCGCTATCCTGTCGATCATTAATCTCATCGACCGCTTGACCTTAGATGCATCCCGCTCACCGTTTCTGATCATATCTCGGGCATGCATCAAGCTCTTGTATAGAACAGTTGCGCGTTCCTTCTGTTCCATGTTCAGGTACTTATTACGGGAGGACAATGCCAGGCCGGATTTTTCCCTAACTGTCTTGCCGACAACGATTTTGACGGGAAGATTCAAATCCCTGACCATCTTCTTGATAATCACGGACTGCTGATAGTCCTTTTGTCCGAAAACCGCAATATCCGGTTGTACAATATTAAAGAGCTTGGTGACAATGGTCGCAACTCCCCGAAAATGAATCGACCTGAATTGGCCTTCTAGGACTTTCGACATCTTTTCCAGATTGACATAGGTCTCATAATCAGGCGGATACATGGATTCTCTGTCGGGATAGAAGACATAATCGACCTTTAAATCGCGCAAGCGACGCCTGTCTTCTTTAAATGTGCGCGGATATTTGGAAAAATCCTCTGCAGGCCCGAATTGTGCCGGATTTACAAAGATCGAGACAACCGTAATATCCCCAAGCTTTTTGGCCTTACGGATCAGCGCCAGATGCCCCTCATGAAGGGCGCCCATGGTGGGCACGAAAGCGATTTTCTTGTCCTCGCATTTAAGCTTCAGAGCCAGTTTCTGCATAGACTTTGTGGATTTTACTGTTTTCATGGCGCTCGGGAAATTATGCGGTTTTGTTATGTAAACTAATAACTTTCATCTTTGGAGGGATAATCGCCGGATCTGACATCTTTGGCATATTGCTCGCCCACCTCGCGTATTTTCTGCCCCAGGTTGAAATAGCGCCTGACGAATTTGGCATAGAAATCCTCGTCCATGCCCATCAAATCGTTTATTACCATAATCTGGCCATCACATGCGGGTCCGGCGCCGATTCCAATTGTAGGGACATCAATTCGTTTTGTAATCTCCTCAGCGATATTGCTCTTAACAGCTTCCAGTACGATGGAGAAACATCCGGCTTCCTGCAGAGCTTCAGCCGATTCGAAAAGGTAATTCCTTTCGGTTTCTTCTTTGCCCTGCACCCGGTAGCCGCCGAATTTGAAGATCGACTGCGGTGTAAGTCCGATATGCCCCATTACAGGTATGCCTGATTCAACAATCCGCATGACCACATCGATCATCTCGATCCCGCCCTCGAGCTTGACCGCATGCGCTCCCGCTTCTTTCAAGAATCTCCCCGCATTTCTTACAGCCTCCTCCAGAGAAGGCTGGTAGGACATGAAGGGCATATCTCCAACAACCATGGCACGTCTGGCGCCGCGGCTGACCGCCTCGGTGTGATACAATATCTGATCTAACGGCAGTGAAAGAGTGTTCTCATGACCGTAAACAACCATATTGAGCGAATCGCCCACCAGGAGGCCGTCCACCCCGGCGGCATCCAGCTGCTTCGCTGTGAAATAATCGTAGGCGGTGAGAAAGACGATTTTCTCTCCGTCGGCCTTTTTCTTGATTAAACCCGGAACTGTCACCTTATCAGTTTTCACATATACCTCTAATTGGTTTTATTGATTAAAGTTCCAGTGAACCGGGAGGAACATAGTAATGCGTTCCGGAAAGCGGTTTCTGGATCTGCTCCACCAGATCATTAAAATCATCGGCATTATTTACAAAGTCAATCTCGTCGGTCTTGACCACCAGAAGGGGAGTCTGGTCATATTCAAAGAAATAATAGTTATAGGCCTCGTTCAGCTCATCCAGATAATAGATGTCGATGTTTCTTTCAAACGGCACCCCTCTCTGCTTGATTCTCTGGTAGAGTGTTTCTGTGGCGGCCTGGAGGAAGATCACCAAATCCGGTTTGGGGACATCCTTCGACAATGAGGCGGCAATTTTATCATAAAGAATCAATTCGCGCTCTTCCAGGTTGACTTTGGCAAAGAGCTGGTCCTTTTCGAAAGTGTAGTCGGAGATGATCATGCTGTGAAACAGGTCGAGCGTATTCAATTTGGCAAGCTGCTGGTAACGTGCCAGGAGGAAGAATATCTGGGTCTGGAAGGCATACTTCTTTTTATTCCGATAGAAGTCGGCCAGAAATGGATTCTCCGTGGCCTCCTCCATGATAAGATGCGCGTCCATCCTCTCTGCCAGACGCTTTGCCAGGCTGGTTTTGCCCACTCCGATCGGGCCCTCTACTGCAATGTAATTAACTGACTTCATTGTTATTCCTAAATCCCAGGTCTATTTCGCGTTTAATGCCGACTTGTTTTTCCCCTTTGATCCTCTTGAGATAGGCGCTATAGGGTATGTTTGTGGCGGGATCGAAAATATATGGGTCAAGGTCCAGAAGCGGCCTTAAGGCAAATTCACGACGCGGCAATCCCGGATGCGGTATTTTCAATTTCTCGGATTCATGAATCTGCTTACCATAAAGCAAAATATCGATATCGATCTCCCGCGGACCGTTCTTGAATTCCGCTTTCTTTCCCACCTTGGATTCAATCTCCTCCAGGTTAGCCATCAATTCCTCGGGCGTTAATTCACTTGTGATCTCGACCACTATATTCAGAAATTTCTCCTGGCCGGTGAAGCCGACTGGCTCGGTTTCGTAGACCGGCGAAACTCTCAGCACCCTTATTTTATCCGAAGCTTTTATCTTGTCCAGTGCGGATTTTAGAAAATTCTCCCGCTGTCCGAGATTCGATCCCAGACCAAGGTAAATTCTGTCTTCAGGCATAAATTGAATTTATAAAAGATTGAGCAGTTGTCAATCCTAACTTAGGGTTTTTCTATTTCGATCTCGACATGGTCGAGATTTCCGGGTATAGGGGGGATCTTTTTGCGGATTCTTATGGTCACTTTCTCGGGCGAAAACTCCTCTATTATTTTATCTGCAAGCAGATACCCCACCTTTTCTATCAGATTATATTTCTTGAAGCTGAAAAGCTCGTTGGTCATGTGATAAATTCTGGTATAGCTTATCGTATCGGCCAGTTTGTCACTTTTTGCTGCTTTGGACAGGTCCGCCTGTACTTCCACATCCACCTCAAAACGATTGCCGGTCTTCCGTTCGGCCGAGGAGGTGCCGTGATAAGCATAGAATACCATATTTGAGACTTTAATCTTGTCCGCCACCAGCTCTTCTCTTTGATTTCATCTTTTTGGGCACCTTGTATATTTTGGAATAATTCTCGATTCGTTTAAAAGCCTCCTCAATTTTTTCGGAGGATTGTCCCAGTGCAAGACGGATGTAGCCTTCGCCTTCCTCGCCGAAGAATGATCCCGGCAGCATTATAACACCGGTGCGCTTCAGGAGCATGCGGCAGAAGGTCAGGGCCACACGGCGCCGATGCGGAAGCTTGATCCAGACAAAGGGCGCATAACTGGAGGGCAGATACTCCCAGCCCAGTTTGTCCAGAGAATCATAGACCAGCTTTCGGTTTTCCGCAAACCTCTGCGAGAAAAAGTTCTGTACTTCTTCACGGTTATCCAGAAGCTTGTCGGCAATTTCCATGTCGAAGACTGACGGTATCTGGTTGAAAGTCATACGGAACTTGCGCAAGGGTGAGATGAAATCTCGATGTCCCAGCGCCACCCCGATTTTGAAAGCCGGCAGATTGAATAAGAACGAAAAGGTTATCAATTCGATGCCGGTAGCCTTGCCATGAATGGATTGCAAATACATGGGATGGCTGAATCCGTCACCGCCATGCAGTAGATATACCGAATCAGCAATTACGATGATATTGTTCTTACTGGCGAATTCCGACAGGCGGTCATAAGTCTTGAGGTCGACACCTTTCGAGGTTGGATTATGCGGATAGTTCACGACTATCGCCCTTGTATTCTGCCCCATCCTGGACCTGATATTTTCAATATTGGGCTGGAAGTCGGTTATTTCCGATACAGTATAGGTCTCGATCTCCGCTCCCGCTGTCAGGGCGCAGGCGCGATAGAGCGAATATCCCGGCTCCGGTATGAAAATCCGTGAGTTTTTATCTAAAAGGCTCATGATGGTCATGAATGATCCCGGGGTATTTCCGGTGGTTAAAAGCATTTCATGCTCAGGGTCGAGTGAGATATCATAGTCATTCTTGATCCAGTCGGCAATCTTCCGTTTCAGGCGCAGCTCGAAATCAGCCAGACGAGAGGCATCCCCCCAAATCTCGGATTGATCGATCCGCAAAAGGCTCTTCAGCTTATCGGGAAAATCGATGCTGATCTTTCCCAGGTCGATTATTTTGATATTGCGCTTCTCGACCCGACGGGACAGCCCCTTAAACTGCGCGCCCAGAGGCTCCGGCAGTTTGAACAGGGTCTCCGACGGTTCGACTATGACTTTCTTCTTCATAAGCCCCTAATATACATATCAAGATTCGGATTTGTCAAAATATACCTGTCCCGTTCATGATTTATTTTGAGCATGCAATATGCTTTTTTAAAGTAATTATAAATATGTCACATTCCATCTAATCATATTGACTTTGATATATGCCTGCCATATTTTACTTCTATCACGGGTAAGTTAATATTTTCTTTGCAATAAATTCATAAACGGGGGCGAATGTCATGAATAAAGATATTCTGCCTGGTGATTCCGGGCGCGAAAGAGCGATTCAGGAGCTGTCGGCCCTGAACGAGATTGCCACAGCAATCAATGTCTCAATGTCGGTGGAGCAGATTTCAAACACGATTGTCAGCAAAGCCGCGCGGCAGGTTAATGCCGAACAGGGGGCCATCTTCCTTCTGGCTGATGAAAAAATGGTCGAGGCCGAATTCAAGACTTTTATCAGGAAAAGAGAGTCCAGCCAGCCGGGTGTGCCGATTCATCTCAACAACATGATAAAAGGCTGGATGATTCTCAATAAAAAGACGCTGCTTTGCAACGATCCAGAAAATGACGCCCGCTTCAGCCCCGAATCGTTCAAGGATTCGGGAGTGAGTTCGCTTCTGGCTACGCCGCTTCTGGAACGCGGTCATCTGATGGGGCTGCTGGTGATGTTCAACAAGAAAGCCCCGGGCGGATTTAGCGATGATGACGGCCGTTTTATGTATATTCTGGGGACTCAGGTTGCCAAGGTAATAGAGAACGCCAGGCTGTTCGAACGTGAAACCAGACTTTTGAAACGGGTGCATCACCAGAGGATGGACTCGCTGGCACGGCTTGTGGCCGGGGTGGCGCATGAGCTGAATAATCCGATCGGGGCAATCAACAGCTCGATGGCCACTCTTGGAAATATCTGCCGGGATTTTCAGGCACTCGTAAAAGACGGTTTTGATGAGCAAAATGGTATGGACGAGGAAGTAGCAAAGCGTCTCATCGCCCTGGAAGGCATTGTGACCGTGATTAAATCGGGCGGGGACAGGGTGGCGGGTATCGTCAACAAGCTGAAGAATTTCGCCAACCTGGATCAGCCAGAGCTGATGACGATAGACATTAATAAGAGTGTGGATGACTGCCTGGGGATTTTGGGACCGAAATACGAGGGCAGGATAGACATCGTCAAGGATTACGGCGATGTGCCGGATATTAGATGCTACGCTTCGCAGGTCAACCAGGTGCTCTTTCATGTCATCCTGAACGCCCTGGAGTCGATACCGCAGAAAGGCCGGGTTGAGATAAAGACCGTCAAATCCGATGGCGACCTGGAAATTGTTATCTCGGATTCCGGTATAGGTATACTGGAAAAGAATCTCGAGAAGATTTTCAATCCCGGATTCACTACCAAGGGTGTGGGGGTTGGTGTCGGTTTGGGACTGTCGATCTGCGCTTTGATTATGGAAAAGCACAACGGGAAGATAGAGGTCAGAAGCGAGCTGGGCAAGGGTACCTCGGTCTCGCTCAGAATCCCTTATTCAATCAGGAACGGACAAAACAAGGAATCATAAATCCAGCGGATGCTACACAGTTAATCTGCAGGAGGTTTTTCTATAAAGTCATCATAGGTTGTCAACAAAGTTAAATGAGCAGGGAGTAGATATGGGTGAGAAAGGAAAAAAAGACAAAGGCGGAAGAGAAAGCCGGAAAAAGGCTGAAAAGACCATCAAGGAAAAGCGAAAACAGAAAAGGGAGAAAAAGCAACAAAGGGAAAAAGGAATAACGGAGCAATAATTCAGACGTCCTGAAGTTGTGCGTGTAGCGGGGTCTTGAGCCCGACTCAGTCGGGATTGCGACCCCGCGGCATTGCAAAAATGATCAATTCGCGCAAGGTCACAATCCTCCTGCAGAGGATCAAGACCTTGCTTTGCGGGAAAAAGTCATTGCCTGAGAATTAGAGAATTCCACTGCCGATGCAGTAGGGCACCCGATATCTATCCCTTCTTACGGAAAATCGTTCGTATCTTCTCGACCTCATCAGGTTTGAGGCGGTTCGGCTGGCCTAGAAGGCTGGCATAGAAATATATCAGCGCCTGATGTTCGCAGGTTTCGATTTTCAGATAGGCTTCCTCAAGTGTTTTGCCGCTGGCGGTAACTCCATGCTGTTTAAGCACAAAGATGTCAGAGCCAGGAAGATGCGCCTCCATCAGGTTGGGCAGATGATCGGTCGAGGGTGTGGCGTACTCGATCCAGGCGATATTATCCAGCACAATCACACCCTCAGGCAGAATATCCGCATGAAAATGCTTGCCCGCTACCGAAAATGCTGTGGTGACCGGCGGGTGTGCATGAACTACGGCCATGGCATCGTGATCATTATTATATATCGCCAGATGCATTTTATATTCACTCGAGGGCGAGCCCGCGCCCATCAGCTTGGAGCCGCCTGAATCCAAAACCACCAGCTCCTCGGGATTCAGACATCCCTTGGGACGTCCGGAGGGGGTTATCAGGATTCTGTCATTATTTAGACGGCAGGATATGTTGCCGTCGGTCCCGGCCACGAAGCCATTGCCGTGCAAGATTTTTCCAATCCGCACAAGCTCTTGCCTGAGTTGAAGTTCATTGTCCATGTTGACAAGAAAGCGGGATCGGGAAGAAATGTCAAGATAATAGAGGTTATTCAGCTTTGGTGCCGCATCCCCGTCAGGCCGATATGTCAGCCTGCAAGGGGTGGGACTTTTGTCCTCACGAAGCCCACTGCTAAACGCGGCTTGTTAAAAAGTCAGCAGTTTATATTAAAACGTCACGCGTCATTCCGAGGGAGTCCCGCCGAAGGCGAGGACGACCGTGGGAATCTCCGCGATTGCCTCAAGAATGGTCGCGGAGATTGCCACGTCGCTTCGTTCCTCGCAATGACTGGTATCGATGCATTTGGAGTTTATCAATAACCGCTAAACGCAGTGGGGCACCCATTGAATGCAGCAAAACAAGATCGTGCGCGGCGGCCTCATGCGCCGCGCCAGGCGTTGTGCACGTGGACGTACACAACGCACGAATGGGGGACTCCCGCAAAATATCACAGATAATGTCCCGGGTAATCTGCAGCGCACCAATTATTTAGAAATCTGCGCATAAATAAACCTTGCATATTCAGGGTTGCCTGCGTAGATTGGGGTAGATGGAGAGAGAGAAATATTGAAAAAATCTCTATCAATTTGACACAATGAAGGTCGCCCCCATGTGGCTGGATCCTACGCCGAGACCTCAGGATGAGTAGCGGGGAGTAAATGCCCAGGCGGCTATAAAAACCCTTTACCGTATTGGTTTGGGAGTTTTTTTTCAAGTCAAATCCCTCTCTCTCCTAAATTTGAAGCCGCGCTTACGGGCGCGGCTTCAAATTTTTTGAGAGGGCGCAAATTGCTGGAATTTTCGGTAGAAACCAAGGTTATCCAAATCACGCCTGATCTCGGCAGTCGCCTCTTTGAGATTAAAGCTTACCATTACGGTCCCCTCATTCGCATATCTCTTGAACTGGCTCATCCAGGCGGCTACAGCCTCGATACTGTATGAGTCCAGACGGGATTCAGAGCCTTTGATCAATATTACGCTGGCATTGTGTTCGACAGTAAAGTGCTTCAGGTCGGGATACTGCTCTTGAAGATCGGACTTGCTTTTGCGCAGCATCTGGGCTAACTGGAAGCGGGAAATAGTATCGGAAAAATGATCCACAAGCAGATTTATAGCTCTTACAAGCGTGAAAGAGGATTCCTCTGTGAAAACAACTTCCTTTTTTTCCGGGGGAGTATAGATTTTGTTGTCAAGGGCGACCTGTATCGATTTCAGAACCAGGTCAAGTGTGGGCATATTCAGTTCAGACTTGGCTATTATCAGGATGGCAAATCGCCCGGCGGACCTGATAATCAGCCATCCGCGTGAAAGCTTCATTCTCAATTTAGAGCTTCCCTCAATAAAGCTCAATAAATCCAGAAATTTGCCACCCAGCCTGTCCCTGAACTCTTCGTCAAAGTTGGCCGGCATCATCATGCTGGTTTCATCAAGCTCCCGGTCGTAAATCATCACACCGGAAACACCGACAACTCCCTTTATTTGCTCAAGTAGGTTTTCCAAATCATGCCGCCTTCAAAAAAGTCATCACACGTTTGGCTGTTTCACCGGGGGAGGCATCCTCTTCCAGAAATATAATCAGGAAGCTCTCGCGGTACCTGAAGATCATGATCCTATCCTCGTTCAAGATCAGGTAAGCTTCATGCATGCTGCCCCAGCGAGTCATGTGATCCAGAAATTCCACCAGCTCAAACAATCTTTCAAACAGCTGAACCATACGCACATCAATCTCTTCCTCACGGAACGGTGTCATCAGACCATCGGATGAAAGCATAAATGCCCGGGATACGCCCTCGATGCTGATAATATTTTCGAAATCATCATCTTTGCCCTCGGTCTTCGAATAATTCAGAATGAATTCCTGGTTTGACCTGATAATCTTCTCGACTTCTTCATGCTGGCGGTTGATGTATTTTCTTACCAGCTCCTGATCTTCATCAGTCTCAAGGGGCCCTTTCCATTCCTTCTGAATTTTATGGATTATGACGCCGTCAAGGACGACCGAGGTGGTGATTCGGGCATTTGGATGCCACGCGAATTCGGTCTGGATCTGAATCAGGAAGTCCTGCCCGGAGACTTTGGAAAGCCTTCCGGGCGGTTGATATCTGCTCATTTTACATCGACGATTTTAGCATCTGGAAAAGCCGCATGAGGGGCATACCAGACAGCCCGATTCATGCTGGATACGGCCGCCGCAGTCGGGGCAGGCCTCCAGATTAACATCCCTGTCAATCTTATGATGGCCATTTCCAAAATGCTTCTTTAAGACCTTTGCAATGGCATCGGGAATCGACATCACCATTTCACCCTCCTGGTAGATGGGGGATGCCCCTCCGATACCAACCAACTGATCTATTATATCGTCAATATCCACCCCTGATCTTAGCGCCAGGGAGATTAATCTCGATATTGCTTCGGTATCCGCCATGGTCGAGAATCCCGATTTCCCGATCTGGGCGAAGACCTCGAATGGTTTGGAACCGAATTTGTTGATGGTTACATAGAGATTGCCATAACCGGTGACGATCTTATCCGTGAAACCATCCAGCGTTGCGGGTCTTTCTTTGGGCATGACCTTCTGTGGAGGCAGAGGTTCTTTTTCAGCATCCTCCGCAGCTTTCTGCTCCCTGGGAGTCTTCCCGGTTGAAAGGACCTGGTTTTGACGGCTGCCGTCACGATATATGGTTACACCCTTGCATCCTGTCTTGAATGCCTGCCAGTAAGCAATGCGGACATCATCCTCAGTGGCTTCATTGGGCAGATTAATCGTCTTGGAAACCGAGCTGTCGCAATGTTTCTGGAAGGCTGCCTGGGTGCGGATATGATCCTCCGGGGTGACATCTGCAGTAGTGACAAAAATCCGTTTCACATCCTCCGGGATTTCCTCAAATTCATTCAGGGAATTCGACTCTGCAATCCGCTCCATTAATTCTTTGGAATAAAATCCACGCTCCTTGGCAATCTTTTCGAAAAGCGGGTTCACCTCGATCAAATTTGTGTTGTCCATCACATTGCGGTTATAGCTGATGGCGAAATAAGGTTCTATTCCGGATGAACATCCGGCGATGATTGAAATCGTACCGGTTGGGGCGATGGTCGTGATAGTAGCGTTTCGCATCGAAACACCCTCATCGGCATAGATTGAATCTTTCCATTTCGGGAATTTTCCGCGAGTCTTGGCCAGCTCAGAAGAATGGATATGTCCTTTGCTGTTGATAAACTCCATCACCTTCTCGCCCAATTCAAAGGCCTTTTCCGAATTGTACGGAATCTTCAGTTTGACCAGCATATCCGCCCAGCCCATGACGCCCAGGCCAATTCGCCGGTTGGAAAGAGTCTGCTGTTCGATTTCGGGGATGGGATACTTGTTCATGTCGATGACATTGTCGAGGAAGTTCACCCCCATCTTGACCAGGTCCAGAAGTTTTTCCCAATTAATACCTTTTTCCGGTTCGTCTGAAGAGTAGTCGCCAGGAAGAGGCTCATGCACTACCGAGCCGAGATTGATAGAGGCCAGGTTGCATGAATCGTAGGGCGGCAGGGGCTGTTCGCCGCAGGGATTAGTGGCCTCGATTTCCTCACACTTATTGGTAGGATTCTTCTGGTTCATCCGGTCTATAAAGATTACACCGGGTTCGCCGGTCAGCCAGGCATGCTTGACGATTTCATCAAAAACCTTGCGGGCTTCAAGCTTCTGCGGCTTCCCGTCCATTTCATATAATTTTCCCGTACGCGGATCGATCAAGTCGTATTCCCGATTTTCTTCCACCGCATTCATGAATTCATCCGTGAGAGCGACCGAAATATTGAAATTTGTTACCTGACTCAAATCATCCTTGCAGGAGATGAACTCCATGATATCGGGATGATCCACCCTGAGTATGCCCATATTTGCGCCTCGACGTGTCCCGCCCTGCTTGACCGCCTCGGTGGCGGAATTGAAGACTTTCATAAATGATACCGGACCCGAGGCCACCCCCGAGGTGGAGGCCACAACCGAATTTCTGGGGCGTAGCCGCGAAAAGGCGAAGCC
>JABAHP010005788.1_pt1 | contig 25215 bp, 17 predicted proteins | sample 7062081 | NCBI WGS metagenome assembly JABAHP01 (sample SAMN14534357, study PRJNA622989) | marine sediment metagenome | biome: marine biome [ENVO:00000428]; feature: marine pelagic biome [ENVO:01000023]; material: deep marine sediment [ENVO:00002113] | place: India: Gulf of Kutch | collected...
GATGTCCTCGCACTGGTACTCGTAGTCCTCGTGGACGACGTGGACGTAGTCGTTGACGGGGTCCACGGTCACGGCAGGCACGTGGGACGCGGTGTTGTCCACGTTGCCCAGGTGGATCTCTCCGGTCATGGCATTGCCGTCGGCGTCGAACTTCTGGTAGTAGCAGTTCTGCCAACCGTCGTCCCAGACGACGTGGATGTTACCCGCGCTGTCGACGGCCACCTGGGGTCCCAGGGGGTACCTGTCGGGGCTGCCGTAGCCGCGCACCACGTGGGGCGTGATGNNCGAAGGTCTTGGTCCAGTAACCCGAGCGCTGCCAAACGATGTGGGAGTTCTGGTCAGCGTCGGCGACGACCTGGGGCATGGTGTCCTCCGCGGAGTTGCGGGTGATCCGCAGGTCCTTGGTCCAGGTGTATCCGCCTATCTGCTCGGTCTCGATGCCTACGTCACGGTTCTCGTCGTACAGGGTCGGGCCCGGTTCGATGCCCTCGTCCCCCGGATCGTCACCCTCGGCCGCCGCGAATATGGACGGCGAGAAGGCTCCGACGAGGAACAGCAGGACGATGGTAAGAATCAGCAGTCTCCTCATTTGGCCATCACCTTAATTCTGCTATCCCTTGGGATTAGATGGGCTCTATATATGTGTATTGGTATGGGATTTGGTACGGTGAGCGGATTTCGGGGGGTGCCAAGGCTTATCTCCGGGTAAGGGATTCGACCCTGAGGGATACCATGGCGAGGCAGACGAAGACGGAAAAGGCCTTGGACAGGGCCGCCGCGGTGGCCGTGCGAGACGTCCTGGGAGTTGGCAAGGGCGAGAGGGTGCTCATCGTGACGAATCCGGAGACCGATGTGGAGGCCATCTCCCGGGCCCTCTACAGGCAGGCGGAGCGGGCGGGCGGGGACCCGTTGCTCGTTGTCCAACCCGTCAAGGGACAGCTTGACTACGCTGACCCGGCGGTGCTATCTGCGCTGTCCTCCGAGCCCGAGGTGGTGCTGTCCATATCCCACGAGAAGCTGGGGAAGGACCGGCAGGCGATGTCAAAGCCCATCAGGGTCAAGCATAGGGGGAAGCAGCGTTACAAGAAGTACTTCCATGTCTTCGACTACCTGCTCAACGAGAAGCGGTGCAGATCGTTCTGGTCTCCGGGCGTCACCGTGGACATGTTCACTAGGACGGTGCCCATCGACTACAGGCTCCTCCAGGAGAGGGCGGCGAAGCTGGGTATGGCCCTCACCCGGGCAGAGGCGGTGACCGTAACGGCCCCCGGTGGCACGGACCTGCTCATCGGACTCAAGGGAAGGAAGGCAAGGAAGGACGACGGCGACTTCCGCAAGCCGGGCTCGGGCGGGAACCTTCCTGCCGGCGAGGTGTTCATATCCCCGGAGCTGGGGACCTCCGAGGGCCTCATCGCCTTCGACGGCTCTATCTCCTCGGACAAGGGCGAGATCATTATCAAGAGGCCCATCAAGTGCACCGTCGAGGGCGGGTTCGTCAGGAAGGTCAGCGGCGCTGGGGAGGCCAGGAGGCTGCGCGGGACGCTAGAGCGCTCGGTGAAGAAGGCCAAGGCGATGGCCGCCGACGGCTCGATCCCCAAGGACCGTGGCAAGGAGTTCGGCAAGAACGCGTACAACCTGGGCGAGCTGGGCATAGGCCTCAACCCCGACGCCAGGATAGTCGGGAACATGCTGGAGGACGAGAAGGCCTTCAGGACCTGCCACATCGCCATCGGTTCCAACTACGACCTGGACGCCGAGGCGTTGACCCACCTGGACGGGCTCATAAGGGAACCGACCATCACCGTCCGTTACCCCAGCGGCAGGGAGAGGGTGCTGGTGGAGGACGGGACCCTGCTTTAAGGGAATGCGGGAGTCGATACGGGTGAATCCCGTTCTCTGCTTCTCATAGGAAGGGAAAAACCCTGTGCGGATGTCCTACCCAGACCACATGCTGGCTAGGCAAATAATCGGGCCCCAAACGTCCCTTTACCGCTTAGTCAAAAATTAGAATCAGGTAAATAGGGTTATATATTGACCTACCCAGTGAGTGCATGGACCTTGGCCTTTCAGTATCGCCGCATATGGCAATAAGGCAAGGACCACCCGACCAATAACCCATGCATGGAAACGGGAAACCAATAGGAGGGAACTTCAAGTGGTAAATATGACCCTACCACGGAGCAGTCCGCGCGCTGCGCGCGCGATGGCCATCGCCCTGGTTGCGCTGGCGCTGCTTGCGATGCCGGCCCTGGCCGGAGAAGGTGAGGAGACCAGGTCGACGGTCGAGTTCGGACCCGACCTGGCGGTGAGTGCTGGTGATATAATCCTTTCGAAGGCGGTGCTGATGGCCGGCGTCGACTTCAACGTCACCATTAAGGTCTACAACCTGGGCGACGAGGACGCCTTCGGTGTGACCGTCGACCTTCTGGTGGACACCGAACCCGTGGACCAGATGGTCCTGGAGGAGGTCATCGTCGACGGATGGGCGATGGCGTACTTCGACCTGAGCCTGACCCAGGGCGATCACACCATCGGCATACTGGTCGACGGGGACGATGCGATCGACGAGCGCAACGAGGGCAACAACGACGCGTCTGTGAACGTGCGGGTCAGGGGTCTCCCTGACGCTGCCATCTCGGCCTCGGACCTCTCCGTGTCCGAGACCCACCCGATGGAGGGTGACGTGCTCACGATCTCGGCCCTGGTGCACAACCTGGGCGAGAGCGCCGCCACCCTGGTGGTCGTCCAGTTCTGGGACGGCAATCCAACGGTGGGAGAGCTCATAGCCAACAGGACGGTCAGCGTGCCCGAGGCAGGAGAGAAGCTAATCACCACGTCGTGGGACACCACCGGGCTGGGAGGTACCCACGAGGTGTACGTGCTGCTCGCGCGGGTCATGCCCGGCGAGGAGGTGCTCAACAACAACCAGGCCTCGATCACCGTGCTCATCTTCACCCACTGGGACCTAGTGCTGGATGCCGAGTCCGGGGACAAGGTCATCGAACAGGAGTACACCCAGGACGGCTTCGTGACCGTCCGCGAGGGTGCCACCCTGACCATCACCGGGACCCACTTCGAGTTCCTGCAGGACTACCAGAACCAGTTCGCCCTCTTCATCGAGGACGGCGGCAGCCTGGTCCTGGAGGAGGCCATCGTATGGTCCGAGCAGCCTCTCCTGGTCATCATGGGCGACGGGACCACTTTCCACATGTCCTCCCAGTCGCAGCTCTGGGCGACCCTCCTGCTCCAGGGCAACGTGACGGTCACCATAGAGGACAGCCTGCTCGACGGCGGCATCATAGGCACGGCCTACATGGTCACCCTGACGGCTTCAGAGGTGACGGGCGAGGTCGACATCTATGGCGGCGGTTTCTACGCCGAGGCATCCCTCCTGTCCTCGGTCGACACCGTCCAGTTCACCTCCGTCGCCGGCGAGCTGGTGGACACCATGTTCATCGGACCGGTCGACACCAGCATGGCCCTGTTCGCAGGGGCCAGGGTCGAGCTGAGGAACGTCTCGTGCATGGCCATCGACACCGACGAGAGCTCCACCGCCCTCATATTCCGCAGGGTCGAGGTGGTCGTCGAGGACGAATCCACCCTGGTGATACCCGAGGCCACGATCTCCGTCGAGCACTACATCAACGGAACGGTCGTGGCGACCGCTCTGGGCGGTACTGACGGGAGTGCCATGGTCGAGGTCCTGTCCGACGTGATACGGGACGGCGAGTCCCACTTCATAGGCAACTACCTGATAAGGTCGACCTTCGCGGGGAACGAGGGCACCGAACCCCTGCTCCTAACCCCCTTCCCGTCCATGGACGGCGACGCGAACCTTCCCTCGGCGAGGGTAGTGCTGCCTCCTGTAGACCCCAGGGACCTGATCGCCTCCACCGAAGGCGACATGGTCGTGGAGTCGGGGGAGGAGATGGCCCTCATCGCCGACTTCATCCAGGACGGCAACATAGTGGTCAGGGGGACGCTGACCGTGGCGTCCTCCACCCTGTCCGTGCTACAGGACCGCGACCACCAGTACTATGTACTTGTCGAGTCCGGCGGAGAGCTGGTCCTCCAGGGGGCCACCCTCACCTCGGAACTCCCACTGAACGTGTACCTCTCGGACAACGCCAACCTGACCATGGGCCCTGGTTCCACCCTCGACGTGACCGCGCTGGTCACCGAGGACGGCGCCACCGTGATGGCGACGGCAGCGGCCATCGACGCCAGGCTGCTCATCCGGGGCGGCGAGTTCACGGTGGGAGGTGGCAGCCAGATCTCCGGCGACCTCATGCTCATCGAGAACAACAAGGTTGCGATAAACGGTGGCTCTATCGCCGTTGACGAGCTGAGGATCGCCTCGTCCTCCGCCGCCATCCAGGGCATCGCCCTCACCGCCAAGCACGCCCACCTGTCCGCCTCCTTCGCGAACATGAGCGACTGCACCGTGCATCTTGAGAGCCTCTCCATCGAGGCCAACATCATGACGATAACGGGGACCGAGCTCAGCTCCGAGGAGCCCCTGAGGATGGACGTGGCCACCCTGTACATGGACACGTCCTCTTCCAACCAGCCCCTTGCGAGCTCACGCTTGGACTCCAAGGTGTACCTGTACGACGCCGAGGTGCCGTACCCGTTCTCCTTGGGCAACGCCACCGTGCTGGTGTTCTGGTACCTGACCGTGGAGGTCCAGGATGTGCTCTCGAACCCCGTGTCCAACGTGGACGTGGAGGTCAGCTACACCAACAACCTCACCGCCGTCACCAGCGGCGTGACCAACGATGACGGGCGGGTCAAGTTCCCGCTCCTCGGTTCCATCGTCACCCCCGAGGGAGAGTACTTCGTGGGCAACTACAGGATCGTGGCGTACAACCCGAAGGACGACAGTGAGACCGTGGTCAGGTACGTCAACCTGGACATGGCCAAGACGATGATCTCCTCGTTCCCGATGCCCTTGGTTCCACCCACCATGATAGGGGTGGAGATCGCGGTCGTCAACACCACCGTCGTGGCGGGGACCGAGTTCGTCGTCAGCGGAGTGGCCACCGCGATATTCCCGACCGTGAGGAGCCCCCTCTACATGGGGGAGGTGGAGATCCAGCTTTGGGACAACGCCTCCACGTGGACCAACACCACGATCCTGGACCAGAACGGGGCCTTCCAGGTCAACGTGCCCGCGCCCATGGTCGACGGTGTCTACTACCTCAAGGCGAACGTGGTGCCCACGGGCGAGTTCTCAGGAGTGCCCAGCAGCGATAGCAGGACCATCACCATGGATGTGACGCCCCCGGGCCCCATCAGCCTGGTGATAGTCCTTGACAGGACCAAGATCGAGGACTTCCCAGCAGGCGGGATGCTCACGGTCCGCGGGACCGTGAAGTACAACACCGCCCAGGGAGCCCCCGCGTCCAACGTACGTGTGTTCCTGGACGACCCCATCAGCCACCAGAAGTACCAGATCAAGGCCGACGGTCTTGGCGTGTTCCAGTTCCCGCCCAGGGTGGGGCCGGCGTTCTACGGCCAGTACGACTACATCCTGACCGCCCGGGACGACGAGCTGGACTTGGAGACTGACGGTCCTGTGAAGCTGACGGTGATCGCGGTGGAGGTCGAGGAGCCCGAGGAGGAGGGTACCGACTGGCTGCTCTGGATCTTCATAGCTGTGATCGTTGCCATTGCCATCATCGGCGGCACCCTTGGTTACTGGGCCTTCTCCAGCAAGGGACGCATGGTGGAGTGCGGCGAGTGCGGCACCCTGGTGCCGGACACCGCCAACGAGTGCCCCAAGTGCGGCATCGAGTTCGAGGTGGAGGTAGCGAAGTGCTCCGAGTGCGAGTCCTGGATCCGTTCCGACGCCACCGAGTGCCCGTACTGCAACACGCCCTTCAAGGACCTGGAGGGAATAGAGACGGAGGAGGGCCCTCAGCCCCCCGAGGAGGGCGAGGCCGAGGGAGAGGTCGTTGCCGTGGTCGACGAGAGCGGACCAGCCTCCAGCGAGGAGGACGGGGGCCTGGTGGTCGAAGAGGCCGAGCTGAAGGCCACCCCCGAGACCGTCAAGCAGGTCCCCGAGGGCCTCAAGAAGGAGGTCAAGCCAAGGCCCGTCGTCCAGCGCAAGGCCGTGATGCCCAAGGATGATGACAATGGACACAGCGAACCCAACGGCGAGGGCAACGGCGAAGTGGTCAAGCCCCGTGTCGTGAGGAAGGTGGCCGCGCCACCTCCCGAGACCGGTGGCCTCACCACCGAAGAGGACCTGGGCGACTTCGATGTAGAGGAGGGACAGGAGGAGTTCTAGATGTTCCCCAGCTCCGAACGCCATCCCCTGAGGCCCCGGGCCACCGTCTTGCTCATAGCTGGACTGGCCATGGTCTTCCTGGCGGTGGTGCTCGCCGCAGGAATGGTCGGGGCCGCACCGAACCTCTACGTCGAGAGTTCGGACATCGAGCCGGCAGCCGAACAGCCCACCAGGGGCACCAAGTGCGACGTGATGGTCGAGGTGGGCAACGACGGGGACGCCAACGCCACGGGCTTCTACGTGAAGCTGCAGGACATCACCGCTTCCGTCGCCATCGGGACCAAGGGCCCCTACACCCTCACCCCGTCCACCACCGTCGAGGTCAAGTTCGTATGGGACCTGACGGGTGCGTCGGGTGGCAAGCACACCCTCCGCGCCGTGGTGGACCCCGAGGGCGACGTGACCGAGTCCGACGAGACGGACAACTCCGCCGACAAGGACGTCACCGTCAACCTTCCCCCCACGGCGAAGGCCGGGTCATCCCAGGAGTTCGCGTACACGAACATGGGGATCACCTTCTCCGCCTCGGGCTCCTCGGACTCCGACGGCCGCCTGGTCAAGTACCTCTGGTACTTCGGCGACGGCAGCGTGGAAGAGGGCTTCAACGTAACCCATTCGTACAAGGACGGATCGCCATCCCCTGGCAAGTACTACACCGTCACCCTCATCGTCACCGACGAGGACGGTGGTGTGGGTTCCAACACCATCTCCGTCCGCATCTACAACAGGCTACCCTACGCGGTCGCCAACGATGCGACCACCCCCACCGTCACCCCGCTATCGGTGTCGGGCTCAGGCTCGTACGATACCGATGGCAAGGTATCCCAGTACAGGTGGACGCTCCACAACGGCACCGTGTTCAATGGGAACCCCCTGGTCGTGTCTTACCCTGACGACGGCACCTACCGCGTGACGCTGACCGTCTGGGACGACGATGGCGAGAGCGACACCACCAGCATCTGGGTGACCGCCCTCAACCAGGCCCCCAAGGTCAACGTGGAGGTGAACAGGACCCTGGTCATCATCGGGGAGTCCATCAGGTTCAACGCCAGCAAGTCGTACGACGTGGACGGGAGCATAACCAGCTACACATGGATCTTCGGTGACACCACCACCGGCTCGGGCGCCGTGGTGGACCACACCTACGCCCAGAACGGCTCGTACAATGTGACGTTGGTGGCGGTCGACGATGACGGTGCCCTTACCTACAAGACCGTCAGGGTCATCGTGGGGAACCAGGCGCCCATCGCCGTGGCCCAGGCGAGCAGCGGTTACGTCCTCACCTTCGAACAGGTGGAGTTCAACGCCACCTCGTCCACCGACGGTGACGGGAACATAGCGACCTACGCTTGGGACTTCGGCGACGGCGACAGCGCCTCGGGCGAAGTGGTCGTTCACAGCTTCGATGACGACGGGACCTACGACATCACCCTGACGGTGACCGACACCGGCGGCGTGTACGGAATAAGCACCGTCACCGTCGTGGTGGGGAACAGGGCCCCCGTTGTGGGGTTCGACGACCTCACGATAGGGACGGGCGACACCGCCCACTTCAACGGTACCTACTGCTACGACCAGGACGGTTACATAGCATCCTACGTCTGGGACCTGGGAGGCGGACTGGTGTACACCACCGCCAACGCGACCCACGTGTGGAACCATCCTGGCGTCTACAACGTACTCCTGCGCGTGAAGGACGACGACGGGGCCTCCAACGAGACCACCTTCAACGTCACCGTCCTGAACCGGTCCCCGGTGGCCGTGATGACCGCCAGTCCCCTAAAGACGACCCTCGCCAAGCCCGTCATCTTCAACGGTTCGGGCTCGTACGACGTCGATGGCGAGATCGTGAACTGGACATGGAGCTTCGGCGACGGCCTGAAGGGGTACGGCGAGCGCGTGCAGCACACCTACACGGTCTACGGGACCTACCTGGCCACCCTCACCGTCCGCGACGACACCGGTGGCATAAACTCGACCGGAGTGGTCATCACCGTGAGGAACCAGCCTCCCATCGCAATAGCGAACATCACCCCGTTGATCGCGTTCACCGGCGAGTCCGTGACCTTCGATGGTACCGAGAGCTCTGACCCGGAGAACCAGATAGCCGGATACTACTGGTCCTTCGGAGACGGGACCTCGGAGACCGGCTCCCGGGTGACCCACACCTACGATGACGACGGTTGGTACACCGTCCGTCTCACCGTCATGGACGAGGACTCCACCTCCTCCTTCGTCGAGACGATGGTGAAGGTCCTCAACAGGGCCCCAATCGCCAAGGCAAGCGCCTCGTCCACGGAGGTGTCCACCCTGGTGGACGTGTCCTTCACGGGGGAGGCGTCGAAGGACGACGACGGCAAGGTCCTCTGGTACCACTGGGACTTCGGGGACGGCACCATGGGGTACGGGATGACCGTGGTCCATGCATACGCCGACGATGGCACGTACACGGTGACCCTCACCGTCACCGACGACGACGGCGGCGAGGGTTCCATAACGACCCAGGTGACCGTGCTCAACAGGGCCCCAGTGTCGGTGGCGGGTGAGGACAGGCAGACCCGCACTGGCATACCCGTCCGGCTGGACGGGCGCGGCTCGTACGACATGGACGGCACCATCGCCCTCTACCACTGGGAGTTCGGCGACGGTACCCATGCTGACGGCCCGGTCGTCACCCACGCCTTCCCCACCTACGGGACCTTCGTGGTGGAGCTGACGGTCACCGACGACGACGGTGCCACCGACACCGCGAACCTGACGGTCATTGTGGACAACGTGCAGCCCGTGGCCCGCATCACCGGGTCGGACCGGGTCCTCTCGGGAGAGCTTGTGGAACTGGACGCCACGTCCTCGTACGACCTGGACGGCAACATCGTCGAGTTCCGATGGGACATGGGCGACGGCTCTCCCCAGAAGGCGGGACCCATAGTCGAGCACTCCTACTCCGTCGTCGACGTCTACACCGTGACGCTCACCGTCGAGGACGACGGTGGGCTGACGTCCACCTACCAGATGGACATGCATGTCCTGAACAGGAGGCCCATCGCTGTCATCGACTCGTCAAGGATGGTGCTGCCCACCGGCGAGACCGTGCAGCTTGGCGGGACCGGTTCCTCGGACCCTGACGGCACGGTCAAGGTGTACACCTGGATATTCGGTGATGGCTCCGTGGCCTACGGCTCCCGGGTGAACCACGTGTACGAGGACGACGGCATCTTCATGGTGGTCCTTACGGTGACCGACGACCTGGGAGGCACCGACAGCACCTCGGTGTTCATCCAGGTGGAGAACCGGCCGCCCCTGCCCGCCATCGACGCCCCCGACGAGACGATGACCCTGGTGGCTGTCGAAGTGACCGCCGAGGGAACCTTGGACCCTGACGGCAAGATCTCCGGATACTACTGGGACTTCGGCGATGGCGCGGGCGCGAACGGCTGGAACGTGTCCCACGTTTACAACACCGCCGGAACCTACACCGTCCGCCTCACCGCCATGGACGACGACGGTCGCACGTCCACCACCAACGTCACCATCAAGGTCATCAACAGGGCCCCGGAGGCCAGCGCAGAGGCCCCCTCGTCCTCGAGGGAGAACTCGACGGTCAAGTTCGACGCCAGCGCCTCCTACGACCCCGACGGGATCCTCTCCACGTGGGAGTGGGACTTCGGCGACGAGCGCGTCGGCGAGGGACGGGAGGTCTACCACAGGTACGTCGACTCCGGCACCTACGTGTGGACGCTCACCGTGACCGACGACTCGGGCGAGGAGACCCAGTTCAACGGGACCATCCAGATCTACGAGGGNNGGACAAGCCGGACGAGCCCGACGAGCCCGACGATGAGGAGGGCCTACTGCCCGGTCCGGGAGCCGTGATGGCAATGGTCACCCTGGCGTTCGTCACGGCCGCAATGGCGTGGCGGCGACGTCGCGACTGAGTCCCGGAAGAAAGGGATACCCCTGACGAGGCTGGAGCGTGCACGCTGTAGGGCCCTCAGAGCCCCATGTCCCTGCGCAGTGCTTCAAGGACGGAGTGCGGGTCATCGGCCCTGTAGAGGGACCGGCCCACGATCACCGCCGAGGCCCCTGCCCTGATGGTCTCGCCCGCGGAACCGCCCTGGGTCCCCACACCCGGCGAGAGGATGAGCATGTCAGGTCCGATGATGCCCCTGAGGGCCGTCACACGCTCCGGCCGGGTCGCCGGGGCGATTATTCCCGTGGCCCCCGAGTCCCGGGCCATGGCCGCCATCTCCTCGGCCCTGGCCTGTAGGTAGTCCAGGGCGCCCGGGTGGCTCATCTCCGTCACCACGAACACGTCGGCGTCGCCTGCGGCCTCGGCCGCCTCGGCCACCGAGTCGTGGCCCACGAAGCCGTGGACGATGACCCCGGCGGCTCCCGCGTCCACCGCCCTCCTCACGATCATCGCGGAGACGGCGGGAATGTCGGCCACCTTGAAATCGCAGATGACCGGCACCACCTGGGAGAGGCGGGACACCACCCCGACACCCTCCGTGAGCACCAGTGGATAGCCCACCTTGACCGCGTCCAACCCGTGGGCCAGGCCTCGGGCGACCTCCACTGCCCGGTCACCGGTCAGGTCGTCCAGGGCGAGCACTATCCTGTTCTCGATGCGCATGGCCTGGGGATGGCCTCCCCCGGTGATAAGGGTTGCCGCCCCCCATTTTGTCTCCTGCGTTTACTCACCCCATAAGCCATTTAAAACATGAGCGCGTACCCGCGGACGAGGTCGAATGGAGTCATCCACTGACTTGGACCCTTCAGAAAGGGAGCCCCCCACACCGGGGGGCGGACGCCGGATAGGCGTCATTGAACGAGGTGTTTCTCATGCACCTCCCATCGATCCTGGCCGTCAGCGTGGCCGAATCGAGGTCCCGGGCCGTCGAGCGGGCCCGCCGAGCCGGAAGGCTGGCGAGCCGGCAGATCGCTGAGTTCCGCAAGCGGGCCGGTTTCTTCTGGGAGCTCAAGACCTTCATCAGGGAGAGCCTGGTCGCCGTCCTCGTGAGCCTCGTCATCGTGGTCATCGCCGGGGTCCTCTTCAGCTCGATGAGGGAGGCGTTGCTCCTCCTGCCCGGCCTGACACTCCTGGTCCCCGGTGCCTTGGCCATGCGGGGCAACATCTACGCCTCCCTGGGCGCGCGCCTGGGAAGCGCGCTCCACACCGGTCAGCTCTCGCCCCACGAGAAGGGCTCGTCCCTGCTCCGGGAGGAGATCCTCGTCGTGCTGGTGCAGACCCTACTGGGCACCCTCTTCCTCGCCATGGTCGGCCGGATGACGGCGATCCTGCTGGGCATACCGACGGTATCCATGGTGGAGCTGGCGGTGACCGCCATGGTGGGAGCGCTGCTCGCCGGGGCGGTGGAGCTCCTCGTGACCGTAAGGGTGGCCATGTCCGCCCACAAGCGGGGCTGGGACCCGGACAACGTGACCGCCCCCATCATATCTGCCGTGGCCGACCTGGTCTCCATCCCGAGCCTGCTAGGCTCGGCGATGCTGGTGGTCTGGATGCCCATGTGGGCCACCTACCTGATATTCGGCCTCCTGATCCTGGCCCTGGTCATACTCGTCGCCATCGTGGTCAGGGGCGAGCACGAGAGGGCCACCATTGTGCTCTCCGCCAGCATCCCCGTGCTGCTGGCGGTACTGCTGGTTGTGCTGCTCCCCGCGATAATGCTGGAGATGATGGTGGAGGACCTGGTTAAGAATCCCACCATACTGATACTCATCCCGCCCTTCGTGGCGGTAGCGGGCAACCTGGGCGCCATCCTGGCGTCACGGCTGAGCAGCGCGGCGCACCTCGGTCTCATCACGCTGCGCGGTCGTCCCGACCGCCTGGTGTACCAGAACCTGGGCGTGATAATGCTCCTGGCCGTGCTCACCTTCGGCACCCTGGCGTTCCTCACCCACGCCACCGCCCTGCTCATAGACGTGCCCACGCCCGGCCTGGGGACCCTGCTGACGATAACGCTGGTCGCCGGCCTCATCGTGACGGTGGTGACAAGCCTGACGGCGTACAAGGTCACCGCCTACACCTTCGTCCGGGGCGACGACCCGGACAACGTGGTGATACCGGTGATAACGTCAACGATGGACGCCCTGGGGACCGCCCTTGTGGTGGTCCTGTTCATGATGATGGTCCTGGAGACGGTGCCTGGATTCTAGCAGGTGATGTCCGGGTCGCCGTCGGGGTCGGGGACGAACTGCACCTGCTGGGTCTTTCCCCGGCATAGGCGACACAGGTGGCCCCTGGATTCGATGGGACCCCTGGCGAAGATGATGTCACCCGGCTCGAGCACTGTGTCACCGTCGGGCCCGATGATGAACCGCTCGTCCCTCTTGACGACCAGCAGGAACCAGCCGGTGTCCGTGGCCAGGGACGTGTCCCTCAGCCGGCTCCCGCTCAGGATGGAATCGGCGGTGATCGTCTCCCTAGCGATGGAGGTGCCGGACTCCAGGATGGACTCCGCAAGCACGGGATGGACCCGGATGTCCCGGAGCACCACGTCGGCTATCTTCTCGGCGGAGTCCCCGATGTCCTCCATCGCCCGGGAGAGGCGGATGTAGGTGATGGCCCGGTCGAAGTCCTTGTCCTTAGAGACCCGCTCGACGACCATCTCCTCCAGACGGCCGTTCAGGTCCTTGACGAACTCGTTGAGCAGGAGGACCTCGTCCGCCAGCTCCCGGTCGTGGAAGATGAGGGAGGAGTACGCCAGGTCTATCATGATCTCGGAGGTGTCCTTGACCTGGAGCAGGAGCTCCTCCTGCTCGTCCATCTCAACCACCGTCCATCACCTCCGTGATGGTGGCCTTGGCGGTGGCCACCCTCCTGAACAGGTCGACGCCCTCGCCGGTGCCCCTGAACACCAGGAGGTCACCCATCTTGAGGGTCCGCTCGTCCTCCACCTCGTACCACCAGCGCCGGCCCCGCTTGAAGGCGATGATGCGGACGCCCCACGCGGATTCCAGACCCAGCTGGTTCGGGGTCCTGTCCACTATCTCCGACCCCTCGTGAACCCTGGCGGTGCCCAGGGTCTCGTCCGCCTCCCGCATCACGAAGGGTAGGAACGGGCGGTACTCCACGTCCTCCTCCACCAGCCGGGCGATCTCCTCGGCTGCGTTCCCGATCTGCTCGGCCGCGGTGGCCACCTGCAGGATGCCTATGAGCTCCTCGGCGTCCTCGCGGGTGCGGGTCGCCATCATTATCTGGATGCGGACCTGGTAGAGCAGCTGGTCCAGCCGCTCCTCCAGCTGCAGGACCTCCTCCAGGAACTCGTCGCTGTCGAAGATCACAGTCGAGTAGGCCAGGTCGACGATGAGCTCGGAGCTGTCCTTCATCTCAACGAGCAGTTCCTTCACGGACCGGGGCTCGTACTCCACCTCGGTCTTGGAGGGCGCCTTCGGATGCTTCCTCCATATGGGCACTGGTCTTCGCCTCTTCGCCTCCTAAGGTCTGCGTACATATTCAACCTTTCTCCGTCGGACAGGCGTCGGACGCGTTCTTCGTGGAAGCTAAGAACTGGGTAGCAAGGTTAATATAGGGACGCGCCCCATACGTCGGACGTCCGTCTGACAAAAGATGTCGTACAGACCTCGGAGGGGAGCCGGTGAAGGACGATATGGAGAAGGTTACCATCCGTCTGCCAAGGCAGTACCTGAGGAGGCTGGACTTCCTTGTCAGGGTGGACGATTTCCCGTCTAGGTCAGAGGCCATCCGCACAGCCGTGCGGGATCTGCTTTATGCACGCGTCGACCTGGTCCTCGAGAAACAGAAGCGCCTGCTCGAGCTGGACCTCCAGGAGGCCGAGCTCGAGGAGGTGGAGAAGAAGTACCTGAAGCCGTGAGGCGTGAGAAGCTGGCTTGATGAGAGCGGGATGGGGTGCACGGCGGGGCGGTCTCCGCCCCGTTCATCCCCCTCCTGGAATTCTCCGGAGCGTCCGTCGACTCAGCGCAGGCCCGCCTGGACCGACAGCCCGTCACCGGTGATGTCCAGCAGCTGCCTGCCCGTGACGTGGTCCGTCCCGCGGAACTTGAGCACCTCGATGTACTTGCGGCGTATGCCCTCCTCCTCCGGGTAGGACATGACGATCACGCCATCCACCATGTATCCCTCCAGCGACGAGGGTATGGTGGCGTAGTTCTGCTCAGCGGTGATCAGGGTGGTGCAGCTGAGGGTCTTGAGGTACGCGAACAGGTTGTGCATGAACTCCCTGTCGTTGATGCCCTTGCGCTCCAGTATCTCGCGGATGGGCGTGATGGGGTCCAACACCAGCCTGTTGGGCTGGTAAGTCTCCACGATGTGCTGGAGCCGGTCCATCAGCTTCTCCGGCTCGTAGACCAGCGAGGAGCCCACGTCGGCGAACACCACCTTGCCGGTGTCCACCAGCTCTGCGTCGTAGAAGCCGAAGTTGGAGAGGAACGACTGGACGACCCAAGGCGGCTCCGATATGGCCGCAAGGTAGATGCCGGTGCCCCCCTGCCGGGCGGTGTGGAAGAGGCTCTGAACCGAAAAGGTGGTCTTGCCCGTGCCAGGCTCACCGGCGATGAGGACGGTGGAAGGGATGGGGAAACCGCCCTCGATCAGCTCGTCGAGCCCGGGGATCCCCGAGGATTCCCGATTGATCGGCAACTACAGGACCCCCTTGCGGATCTGGAAGCTGCACTTGGGCGCGCCCGAGCCGGCGCACTCCACCTCGTGGCAGAACAGCTTGGTCTCGTAGTGACGAGCGTAGATCTCCGCGAGGACGCCCCGTAGCATGTTGCAGCTCCGGTCACCGCCCTTCACGACCTCTATGCAGCCTTCCACTTTGGCCTGCTCCCTGTCCAGCTCGGCCGACTTCACCCATCCCTCCTCGACCAGGAGGTCGGCGGCGGCCGCCAGGTAGACCCCGCCTCGGGACTCGGCCCGCTTCGCCAGGCCCCTGCCGACGACCTGGCCTGCGCGGAAGAAGAGGCCGTTGGCCGCCAGGTTCATGACCGACTGGTATATCTCCTTGATCTCCTGGAGCTCGTGCTGTGAAAGGCTAATCTCTCTCTCATCAGGGCTCATGTTCACCCACCCGCTCCGCAATTCGGCCAATGGGGAGATAAAGGTTCTGGCCTAAGTGTGGACAGTGAGAATCACCCCAACTTGGGCAGGGTGCTCTGGAGGGGGTCCCTGGGCAGGTCCATATCGACGTCGCAGAGCTCGCACAGGCGCTCCACCGCGGACCGCCACAGGGCCGGCTCGGGCCTGAGCCGACCGGGTGCCTTCACCACCTGGCGCCGGTCCAGGTGGAACAACCCCAGGCCCCGGATGGAGAACAGCCCCTCCGCGAAGCCGTTGGCGGCCAGGTAGAAGTGCTCGCACGCCCTGCCGTAGGTCTCCAGGTACTCCCTCGCCATGGGCACCGAGACCCTGGCGTCCCAGTCCTTGACCTCGATCCCAACGAGGGAGGGGCCCGAGGCTCCCTCGAAGAGGGCCAGCACGTCGCCCCTGTAGCACTGGGGCCTGTCGGTGGTGAGGTAGACGGGCTCCAGGGGGACCTCGGTGGCCCAGCAGACCAGGCGCCCGTGCCGGTCCAGCCTGCGGACTATCAGGTCCTCGTTCACCGTCTCGGAGGCATTGTAGAAGGGCACCCGGTCTGCCACGGTCATGCACCAGGCCATCGGCCCAGAAATACCTTGCGGGGGGGTGGGCGAAGGTCCTCAGCCCCGGGAGAGCTCCCAGGCCAGCGTCAGGTCGTCCACCAGAGTGGGGAACGCGCTGGGCCTGTAGACCAGGCCTGCCGGGTGGTAGGTCACCACGCACCTGAGGTCCATCCCCCCTCGGCGGAGGTTGTGGACGGAGCCCGCCTCGTCCTTGAGGGCCACGGGCCTTCCCACCAGGGCCCCTGCAGCGGTAGCGCCCAGGGCGACCAGTACCCGGGGTCCCACCGCCTCCAGCTCCGCGTCCAACTGGAAGGAGCAGGTGGCTATCTCCACGTCGCGTGGGGCCCTGTTCCCGGGCGGCCGGCACCGGACGGTGTTGGCTATCCAGATACGCTCCCGGGAGAGCCCCGCCTCCTCCAGGGCCTTGTCGAGGATCCGGCCCGCCCGTCCGATGAACGGCTCGCCCCCCTCGTCCTCGCTGGCGCCCGGGGCCTCCCCCACCAGCATGAGCCTCGCTCGAGGGTCCCCGGACCCTGGCACCACCTGGGTCCTCTCCCTGGACAGGGGGCATCTCTCGCAGTCCAGGTCCACGCCCTGGGGGCTCCTCCTGGACGCCATCAGGCCCCCTCCTCCAGCTCCACGGTGATACCTGACACCCGGGTCAGGGACGCCGTCAGGTCCTCGGCGCCCCTGTCCACCTCGGCGGGGTCGCCGGTAAGGGTCACGCGGATGGAGCCGAACCTGTTTCCGCTGGCCTCCATCAGGTTGATCCGCGCCCTGATGCCGGGGCGAGCCATGGCGAACTCCTCCACCACCGGGCCCACTATCCCCTCCCGGGCCCCCCTGACACGGAGGACGGCCCTGGCCATCTCTGGGGGAGGTCGCCCCTGTCTGTCCAGCTCGGGAAGGACCTCCTCACGCCACATGGGAAGGGCCTCGAAGGTGACCCCCGGCAGGCACCGGACCTCCGTCCCCTCGCCCAGGCGGAAGGATATCCCCGCGGCCATGCCGTCGGGGTTGCGCAAGGGCTCCGCCCCCGGCGGGCAGTGGCCCATCCTCTCCCATTGACCGCCAGGCTCGGGGACGTCTATGCCCAGCCGGGTGTACCGCTCCACCAGCCACCTCATGGCATCGGGGTCCGGCCTGGGTAGTCCCATGCCCAGCACCTTGGACACCTCGTCGCGGACCCGGTCGTCGTGGGTGGGGCCAAGGCCGCCCACTGTGACCACAAGGTCCACCCCCCTGGCGGCGGCGTCCGAAAGGAGGGGCGCCAACTCCCCCGGTGCGTCACCCACCTGGGTCACCCTGCCGATGGAGTGGCCGCGCTGGGCGAGGTCGGAACCGAACTGCTCCAGCAGCTCCCGCAGGTACTCCGGCTGAGCCCCGTGGGTGTCCTCCAGGAGCTCGTCGCCCACCAGGATTATCTCGGCGCGCACGCTGGGCTATGGGGTGGGGAGGAAAAAAAAGGTGGTGGTGGGCGGGGCGTTCGCCCCGCCCTACCATTCTACGTTCGACAGACCTACATCCGGCGGCGGCGTTCGACCATCGCCAGCACGGCGATGATGCCGATGGCCATGACGGCGACGAACGTCTCGAAGCCGGGGCTATCGTCGACCTGCTTGATGGTGATGTTCACCGTCATCTCGGTCTCGGCCTGCTCGGCGTCGGCGACGACCAGCCTGATGGGAGTGGCGCCCTTGCCCTTGACCTTCCAGGTGATGTCCTGGGTCTGGCCGATGAGCGTGGTGCCGGCGTACCACCGGTAGACCAGCTTGTCCGCGTCGTCATCGATGTCGATGGCAGTGCCGCGCAGGGTGATCTTCTTGCCCTCGTCGATCTTCTGGGCCTCTACGATGCCAATGATCTGGAGCTTCTCCGGCGGGTCGTTGACGCCGGTGATGGCGAAGGTCACGTCCACGGTGGCCGTCTCCGAGGAGGCGTCCACCACGGTGATGCGCACCACCATGGTCCTGCCCTTCGCGTCGTCGTTGGTCGGCGTGAAGGTCAGCAGGCCCTCGTTGTCGATGGTCACCCGGGTGTTGTTGGTCCGGTAGGTCAGCCGCTCATCGGGGTCCACCATCTCGCCGTCGATGAGCCGCTCCTCCATGTCGGGGTCGGAGGCGGTTATCTGGAGCGAGAAGGGCACGTCCTCCGTCAGCTGCTGGGCGGGGATGTACTCGATGGTCGGCTTGTCGTTCTCGTTCTCGATGTCGAAGATGACGTCCACCGTGGCCTCGAGCCCGAAGGAGTCGGTGATGATGGTCACCGTCCAGACGCCCACGTGCTCGTTGTCGGGGGTGAAGTCGATGCGACCGGTCGAGGGATCGATGGTGAACAGGTCGGGCTGGTTCGACTGGTAGGTCAGGACCTCGTTCACGCCCTGTGCGTCGAAGTCCTCGTCGCTGACGGGCACCGTGAACTCGTAGTCGCGGCCCTGCACCAGGTTCTGCTTCCCGATTATGCCCGGGATAGGCGCGTCGGGGGCGTTCAGCACCGTTATCTTGATCTCCTGCTGGTCCGACCTGCCCTTGGTGTCGGTGACCGTTATCGTGAAGAAATGGTCGCCGACGTCGGCGTTGGTCGGGGTCCAGGTGATCACGCCGGTCTCCACGTTGGTGTCCAGCTTGGTGGTGTCGTCCCGGTAGGTGATCCTGTCCTTGAACTCGTCGGGGAGCAGCAGGTCGGGGTCACTCACGTAGGAGGAGACGTCCAGGGTCCAAGGCTCGTCCTCGGTGATGGTCTGCGGCGGGATGTACTCGAATACCGGCGGGTCGTTCACGTTCTGCACGAACAGCACCAGCTCCATAACGTCCTTGAGGCCGTCGGGGTCCGACACGGTCACGTTGAAGTAGTTGTACCCCACGTGCTCGTTCCGCGGCGTGAAGGCGATCTCGGGGGACGCGGAGGCCATGGTGAAGAACGTGGCGTCCGTGGAGTAGGTCAGGTCCGCGACGTCGTTGTCGGCGTCGGTGGCCGTCAGGTTGAACGAGTAGAACGTGTCCTGCTCGCCGTCGGGCAGCTTGACCTCCTTCCACTTGGGCGAGTCGTTCATCGGCAGCACGTGGACCGCCAGCGTGAAGTTCCTCATGGAGCCGGCGGAGTCCTCCACCTTGATGGTGATGTTGTCCCAGCCGTTCCAGTTGGGTATCTTGTTCACGATGGTCAGCACGTTGTTCGCGCCGTTGGTCACCTCGATGAACTGGGAACCTGCGGACGTCACTGTGAAGGTCTGGCCCTCCACGTCCTCGAACCAGGTGGGGTTCGAGGCTGTGCCCGCGTCGAAGTCCTTGGGCTCGTCCTCGTTGACCTCGACCATCGTCGGGAACTCGGGCCTCGCCACCGGCCTGGGGTCCAGCAGGTGGACCTTCCACAGGGTGCCGTTGGTCAGCTCGTCGTCCCGGACGTTGCAGACGATCTCAAGGGTGTTGCCGCGCTCGTACTTGTGACCGGAGGCGACGGTCCTTGGGATGTCCCAGCTGGTGGTGTTGGTGTCCGCGCCGACGATCTCCACGTAGTCCTCGAGCCACTGGTAGGTGATGGGCTCGTCGAAGGTGGGGTCCTCGGCGAAGACGGAGAGCTCGAAGGTGGTGCCCACGTCTACGAAGACGTGCTCCTCCTCAGGGGTCCGCTCCAGGAACCAGGGGGCCACGTTGCGCTCGTGGACCATCCAGACGCAGAAGTCGTCCACCGCCCACCAGGAGTCGGAGGTGGGGTTCTTCTTGACGACGGTCCACTTCAGGTCCACGGTCTGGCCGGCGTAGTCGCCCAGGTAGATGCCCGTGGTGAACCTCCACCAGCCCTCCTCGAAGTCGCCGGGCACGTTGTTGGCGCCCGGGGTGTTGCCGTCGATCTTGATGAGCGACGACCAGGAGGTCATGTTGGAGGCCTTCATGAGCAGGTCCACGTAGTCCTGGCCCGTGCCCCTCATCCTTCCCTTGAAGAGGAAGTGGAAGAACACGAAGTTCGGGTCGGGCTGGAAGAGCGGGTGGTCGAAGGAGCCGTTGTAGAACCGGACGTCCACGGTGGGGGCCTCCAGGTCGTCCCCGTCGTTGTCGGTGGTACCGGTCTTGGACCAGTGCCATCCGTGGGTCGGGGTGTTGTAGTAGGTTGGGTTGCTGGAGAGGCTCCAGGCGCCCTCGTAGTCCCATTCGTCGGTCCCGTTCTCCAGGTCGTCGAGCCACTCGGCAACCCGTATCCAGGACACCGAGTTCAACGCGTTGTCGTTCTCGTAGACGTCCGAGGCCCAGGTGACGTTGGTCCACACCGAGTAGAAGCCCGCCCTGGTGGCGGTGTAGCTGTCTGAGATGGAACCGATTGTCTCGGCCGCGACGTTGCCCGTCTTGGTGTAGTTCTTCACCATGTTGCCCATCGCGTCTCGGATGAGGAACCGGACCTCCACGTTGTTCGCGGCGGGTCCCTGGTTCTCGAAGTTGGAGGTGAAGTAGAAGGGCTCGTGGGTGTGCACCGTCGCCCGGATTGCCGGGAAGATGCGGAAGATCTGCCCGGTGGTGGGGTCCTGCAGCAGCGCGCCCCAGTACACGAAGTTGAAGTCGATGGTCCAGGTGGGCGACTGCTCGTCCACGGTCACGTTCATGTTCATGATGTTCCTGCGGTTGGTGTTCACGGTGGGGGTACCCAGCCACTTGAGGACCTTGTCGATGTAGTCCTCCCTGTCCGTGGCCGAGGAGATGACGGAGAAGTCCAGGTGGGCGGTGACCACCTTCCAGGTCCCGCTGTTGTAACCGATGGCTACCGGTTCGTCGTCGTAGGACTTCCCGAAGGCGTCGGTGCCGTCGGCGATGAGGATCTCGACGCCGGTGGACACGGGCCTGGTGATGCCGCCCAGGATGTCCCTCTGGTCACCGAACTGGTTGAACCAGTTCCGGGTGGCGTACTGCTCGCTGCCCGTCATCACGGCGCCAGCGGAGCCGTTGACGGGGTTGGGCTGGCCGGTGAAGAAGAAGTACTCCTCGATGCCCAGGTACTTCATGGCGAAGCCGTCGGAGTCGAACTCGTTCTGTCCGCCCACGGTATAGTTGAAGTTGCCATAGATGGAAGAGATGAACCCGGGTCCGGAGAACCATACCGAGCCGCCCGCCTCCATGAAGTTGGTGATGCGCCAGAAGTCCCACTGGGTCAGGGTGGGGAAGAAGCCCCACTCGTATCCGAAGGACCAGATGATGGTGGAGTAGTCGTTCATGGTGTCGTAGTCGGGGCCGTTCATTCCAGCATCGACTATGTAGGTGTCGTAGGCGTATCCCAGGCTGGTCAGGGCGTCGGCCATGATCTTGCCGGTGTCCATGTCGTAGGGACCGGAGTTATTGAAGGCCTGGGTGGTGTTCACGTGAGAGGACGCGTCGTCGTCGATGAGCAGGATCTCGCCCGGGGCCCTGTGGTCGGAGTCGCCGCGGATGAGAACTCCGCCGCCGTCCTCGCCCATGGGCAGGTTGAGCAGCTCGTCGATGTTGACCTCGAACATGCCGCCCTCGTAGGCCTCGCGCACGTCCATGGGTGCCTGCACGACGGTGTTAAGGTCCACCGGGTCACCGGTGACCATGTTGATCGCGAAAGCATCGTTCGACGGGCCGTCCGCGTCGGGAAGGACCTCGGGGATGCTTATCACGTCGCTCACGATGGTCGTGGTCTGCTCGGTGTCCGCATCCGGGAGGGGCTCTCCCGCAAAGGCGGTGAGTGCCAGTCCGGAGGAAACTAGCAGAAGTACGGTCAGAACACTCAGTATCTTTCTGGTAGCCATCATAGGTATCCCAGCCCGCTACATGATACTTCTTCTATATATAGGTTGTCGATTACTTCATCGGTCCACATACGAATCTGGACCCCCTAGCCAGAGGTCCTTGGGTGATGTAGATTTTGAAGAAAAATCGCTTGGTTCGAGAGGTCTTTGAAAGGTTTATAAAGGAATCTAGGGGGTACGACCGGGACCGGGACTACAGGCCCAGCTGCCTTGCGATGACCAGGCGCTGCACCTCCGAGGTGCCCTCGTAGATGGTGGTTATGCGCGCGTCCCTGTACAGCCTCTCGATGGGGTAATCCTTAGTGTACCCGTAGCCACCGTGGATCTGGAGCCCGTGGTGGACCACCCTTATGGCCGCCTCGGACGCGTACAGCTTGGCTATGGCGGCCTCCTTGGTGAAGGGAACGCCCCGGTCCTTCATCTGGGCCGCCTGGTACACCAACAGCCGGGAGGCCGCCACGTCGGTGGCCATATCCGCCAGCTTCCACTGGATGGGCTGGAGCCTGGCGATGGGTGCCCCGAACTGCTCCCGCTCGTTGGCGTAGGTGACCGACTCCTCCAGGGCCGCCTGGGCTATGCCCACCGCCTGGGCCCCGATGCCGATGCGGCCGCCGTCCAGGGTGCCCAGCGATATGGCCAGTCCCTTCCCGGGCGCTCCCAGGAAGTGGTCCTCGGGCACCCGGACCTCGTCGAACACGATCTCGTAGGTGTCGGAGCTGCGGATGCCCAGCTTGTGCTCCTTCACGCCCAGGGACACCCCGTCCCTCTCACGCTCCACGATGAAGGCGGAAAGGCCCTTGCCCTTCTTCACCTCCTTGTCGGTGACGGCTATCACTATGTACAGTCCCGCGACCCCGCCGTTGGTGGCCCACAGCTTCGAGCCGTTCACCACCCACTCGTCGCCGTCCTTGACGGCCGTGGTCTCCACGCCGGCGGCGTCGGAGCCCGCCTGGGCCTCGGAGAGGCAGAAGGCGCCGATGCGCTTGCCCGTGGACAGCTCGGGCAGCCAGCGCTCCTTCTGCTCGTCGGTTCCGTGATATAGGATGGGGTAGGTGGCCACGCTGTTGTGGACCGCCAGGCTGACCCCCACGGAGGGGTCCACCCTGGACAGCTCCTCGATGGAGATGGCGTATGAGACGGTGTCGGACCCGGCGCCGCCGTACTCTGGGGGGCAGGTCAGGCCGAAGAGGTTCAGCTCCGCCATCGCCTCGACCAGGTCCGAGGGGTACTCCTCCAGCTCGTCCCTCTCCTGGACGCCGGGACCCAGCACGTCCTCTGCGAAGGAACGGACGGCGTTCCTCACCATCTCCTGCTCCTTGGTCGGCGCGAGGTCCAACGTCTCACCAGCCCACGGGGGCGTTCCAAGAAAGGGTACGGTGTATTTTAAGGTTCGCCGACTGGCCATTCGTCAGCAAAGGACTTATACGGGCCGGCGCATTCTCCGGGGCGAGGGACATGCCAGTCATCAACATGGGCTACCGGGACCTGGAGGAGCTGGTGGGCTACGGCGCCGACCGGGCCGAGATCCTGGACCGGATAGAGCAGATCGGCGCGGTGGTGGAGCGCAGGGACATCGACGGCTTCGACCTGGAGGTGTTCCCCGACCGGCCTGACCTGTTCTCGGTGGAGGGCATAGCCAGGGCCATGAGGGCCTTCATGGGCCTGGAGCCGGGCCTGAAGCGCTACGAGGTCGCCCCGCCCCAGGTGGAACTGCATGTCGACCCCAGCGTGCTCGACGTGCGTCCCGTCATCGCCTGCGCCGTGGTGCGGAACATCATCTTCGACGACGACTCGATAGCGTCCCTCATGGACTTCCAGGAGAAGCTGCACCTCACCGTGGGGCGCAAGCGGAAGAAGGTGTCCATCGGCGTCCACGACATGAGGTACCTGGTCTCCCCATACACCTACAAGGGGGCGGACCCGTCCACCCGCTTCGAGCCCCTCCAGGGTGATAGGGAGATGGACATGGACGAGATCCTGACCGAGCACCCCAAGGGCGTGGACTACGCGTGGATCCTGGAGGGCAAGGAAAGGTACCCCCTCATCGTCGACGCCGAGGACCAGGTCCTCTCCTTCCCGCCGATCATCAACGGCACCGTCACCCAGGTCCGGGAGGACACCTCGGACCTGTTCCTGGACGTCACCGGCCTGGACGAGGCCGCCTGCAAGTACTCCCTCCGCATCCTGGCCACCATGCTGGCCGAGAGGGGAGGTAGGATAGAGGCTGTGAAGGTCGTCCACCCCGACGGGGTGGTCCTGATGCCCGACCTGGAGCCTACACCGCGGCAGGTCAAGCTTGCGGAGATACTCCCTTGGACGGGCCTGGAACTGACCGCCGAGGAGGCGGCCAGGGCCCTCCAGATAATGGGCTTCGACGCGTCCGTCTCCGAGGACGGCGAGCACCTGGACCTCCTGGTGCCCGCCTGGAGGATGGACATCCTACACGACGTGGACATCGCAGAGGACGTGGCCATCGGGTTCGGCTACGAGCGGATCAAGGGAGTGCTGCCTGAGGTACATACCATCGGCCACGACCTCCCCGACGAGGACATCAAGCGGATGGCCCACGTGGCCTTCCAGGGGAGGGGTTTTACCGAGGTCATGCACTTCGTGCTCACCTCCGACGAGGAGCAGTACGAGCTTATGGGCATCGAGGCACCACCCGACGCGACCCGCATCATCAACCCGATAACCGAACACTACACGATGGTGAGGACCCACCTCCTCCCTGACCTCCTGGCATACCTGGGCCGCAACACCCACCACGACTATCCACAGGAGGCGTACGAGGTGGGTCACGTCGTTCGCGGGGGTCAGAACAAGCTGAGGACCGCGGCGGTGTCGTGCCACGCCAGGGCTGGCTTCACCGCCGTCAAGTCCCTGACCGAGGGTGTCCTTCGCGACCTGGGTCACGCTGGAGAGGTGGTGACCATCGAGGCGGTCGAGGTACCCACGTACATACCAGGTAGGTGCGCGAGGGTGATACTCAGCGGGGTGGACGTAGGGATCATGGGGGAGGTCCACCCCGAGGTGCTGGAGAGATTCGGGATCGCCCAGCCCACCATCGCGGTGGAGCTGGACCTGGAGGCCCTCAACGGCTAGAGTCCTAGGACCCTTCCTCTTCCTCCTCTTCGACCTCGTCCTCGTGCTCACCCTGCTCCAGGTCCGCGATCAATTCGTCGAGATCCTCTTCCTCCTCGACGACCATCTCCTCTTCCTCTTTGGTCTCATCCAATTCTGGGTCCTCTTCGATCTTTTTCACGTCGCGGGGTGAGCGAAGGAGCATCGCTATCACGATGATGGCGAGTATCCCGAGAATGACGATCAAGGCCAACAGCCACAAGGGCGTTCTTGCGGGTTCACATTCGGCCTTCAATGCGGGGGCTTGCTCGCCATCGCCTATAGCATTGACAGCCTGGACGGAGTACCAGTAGGTCTTGCCGTCCTCTGCGGTCTTATCAGTGAAGGTATTTGCCAGACCAATAACCTTGATAATGGACAATGACTCCTCGTTGGATCCCCTCAG
>JABAHP010003794.1_pt3 | contig 25128 bp, 24 predicted proteins | sample 7062081 | NCBI WGS metagenome assembly JABAHP01 (sample SAMN14534357, study PRJNA622989) | marine sediment metagenome | biome: marine biome [ENVO:00000428]; feature: marine pelagic biome [ENVO:01000023]; material: deep marine sediment [ENVO:00002113] | place: India: Gulf of Kutch | collected...
CATGAAGGCCGCCTCCGCGGCGATCTCCGCCTCCATCTTCTCAGCGTGGGGATTCTGCCGCCTGGCCTCCAGGGTCTCGTTGAGGATCCTCCGCTCGTCTCCGGTGATCGTGATCTCCACCCTCATCGTCATCTCCTGCCGTGGCGGCGTGTAGCGCACCTCGGAGCATGGTCACAACGTCCTCGGGCCCGCCGCCGTTCGTCCCGAACTTGACGTCATCCACGACCAGCTCCAGTGATCCGTCTTCTCTCTCCCGAAGCGGGAAGACCATCATCAGGAACGCCGCCTCCCCCGCGAGCGCGTTTGTCAAGAGGAGCGTCGCCGCCGAGGAGACCTGATCCCGGAACGCGTCGGCGTCCAGCTCTCCCCCTGAGACGAAGTTCATCTCTGCGGGCTTGCGTGTGAGGTTGGGGCTCATAGGATCGGCCTCCCATCGGCGTCGAGGACCGGCGCCTTGCGTCGGGCCATCTGCTTCTCGAACTTGTCCGCCCACTGCCTCATCGCCATCGCCATCTGATCCATCGCCACGTTAGTCGTGAAGCTCATCCCCCCACCATCGAGGGGCTCGACCAGGAGGAAATAGACCGCCTCCTTCCCGATCATCAGGTCCACCACCGTCCCCACCGAGGTTGCCACCAGACGGGCCTTCTCCTCCAGCTCCTCACTCGGGGCCGTTCTCATGTCCTCGGGGAGCGCCGCGTCAGGGATCGGCTCCAGCGGGTCCACCTCGATCGGGGCTGGCAGCGGGAGCGCGTTCGCCTCAAGTATCTTGCCCTCGTGGACGTGAAAGCCCGTGATCTTCACCTCGGGGTGTTTCCAGTCGCAGAACAGCTTCCCCTCATCGAGCCGGATCTGGCCCCGCTCGATCTCCCCGCACTTGACCCGCTCGCTGCCGATTGTCGGGTCCATCATGACCGGAATCGGATAGTCCGAGTTCTCGATCGCTCGGGCCATCTCCTTCCGGTTGAACGGAGCGATCGCCATCATCGTCACCTCCTCAGAGTGGGAGCCCAGACTGGGGCTCGTAGGTGTCTCCAGGCTCGACGGCCGAGCCGGAGTCCAGGGTCAGCCCGTACCAGATCCGGACGCCCTTTGATCCTTTCCCCGGCGTGAAGCCCTTCATCGAGAGCCGCTCGCCGAACTTCGCCTGGCCCACCGGTCGCTCGCCGTTCCGCTCGCACCAATCCCGGTAGGCTGTGAACAGCTCCGAACTCTTGATCGAGACCCCGTCGATCGTCTGGCAGCTCTCCTCAATGAACCGGCCGAGCTGGTCCTGGGCCTCGCGGTAGGAGGCCGTCATGGCCGAGACCTTGTCGTTCGTTCCCAGGCCGTTCTGTGCCCAGGCGACCGCGCCGCGCACGAGCCAGGCGAGAACTCCCTGGCGCTCGGCCGCGAGCTTGTCTCTCAGCTTCCCGTCCTGGGCCTCGGCCGGGATCCGGTTCAGGAAGGGGATCAGACGAACCCGGTCCCAGATCGCGTCATCCGTCCCGTGGATGATCGGCTTGTGGTTCGTCGACAGCCAGATCGTGAATTGCGGCTCGTAGCAGAAGAACTCCGCATGAAGGAACCGCGCGGTGATCGGGTCGCCCCCGGTGAGCTGCTTGATCATGCTCTCGGCCAGCCGCTTCCCCTCGCTCCCCTCGAACGCCGTCACCAGACGGACGCCCCGGAGGCGCGCGATGTCGTTGCTCGGTCCGCCGTCGAAGCGCTTCTCCATCAAGGTCTCGGTCGGCGTGTTCGTCGCGTAGTCTCCGAGGACCTGGGCGATCAGGTTCAGGAGCGTCGACTTCCCGTTCTTCCCCCCACCGTAGGCGATGAAGAAGACCCGCTCCTCGGTCGACCCGGTCATCGAGTAGCCGAGCGCTCGCTGGACGAACTCGATCAGCTCCCGATCCCCCTGGAACGTGGTGTCCAGGAAGGCCTCGAAGAGCGGCGCCTCGGCTTTCGGGTCGTAGGTCACCGGGCAGAACCGCGTGATCAGATCGTCCCGCTGGTGGGGCATAAGGCCCCCGGTGTGAAGGTCGATCGTCCCGTTCCGGGCGGTGAGGAAGGTCGACCGCTGGTCCAGCCTCTCATGGGAAACGACGACTCGCTCCTGGTGACGCGCGCCCCAGGTCATCGCCTCCAGGCGGCTCCGGCTCTCGGACCTGGTGGCAAAGTTCACGAGCTGGGTCTGGTCCTTCGAGTTCGGCAGCGCGGGCGCCTCGTCGGTGACGATCTTCCGGACCGTTCGCTGGGCGAAGAGGTAGATCACCCCCTCGTCGTCGACCTTCCAGCGCCCGTTCCTCCAGATCAGATACTTCTGGAGCGCCGGGCAGTATCGGAAGTCGTCCCCGAACCAGTCCACCAGCCGCTCGGTATTCCCCAGGTCGGTCCGAGCGTATGGCTGGATCGCCGGGGCCTGCTCGATCGCGGCGGTCCCGTCGGTGGATGGGGTCCCCTGGACGAGTGACAGCCTCGGCGGGCCCGGCGCCGTCATGGCCTTCGTCCCCTCGGTCGCCAGCTCGATCAGAGCCGTCGGGGCCTGGGTCGGCTTGACGTTCTGGGGCTGGGCGCTGTCGGCCCACTCGTAGGTCTTCCCGTTGGGGTGGATGCTGGGAGGGGCGACCACGTAGTCCCCGTCACAGAGGACCGAGATCCCCGGATATTGATCCTTGAACGCCTGACTGATCTCGTCGCGTCGGAACCCACCGGTCGGGCGTTTCAGGTAGTAGTGGGAGCCACCGTCCCCGGTGATCGCCCTCGGGGTGGCCAGCTCCTCCAGCTCGATCGCCTTCATGAGATCGTCGAACGACTCGTCGCCTCCGTCCTTCGAGTCAACGTCCAGGACCAGGAGCCCCGAGGCCCCGAGATTGATCCCCACGTTCGCCCTCGGGTGTCTGGTGAACCACTGCTCCACCTGGGTCGCATCGTCGGAGGCGCTAAGTAGTCCTCCGGCCATCGGCTTCTTCGACTTCGCCCCCACGGGGAAGACCTTCCAGCCGAAGGCCTTCGCGTACCAGAGGGCGGCGATGTGTCGCGCGTTCGGGTCAGTCATCCGTCCCGGTCCCTCAAAACGGATTGTGCCGGGAGAGGCTCAGGGTCCCTAATCGCCCAGATCGGTCCGCGTGGTGGTGGCGATCTGGGCGCCGCCAGGTCCCCCGGGCCCCTCCACGATTCTACTCTTCGGTATATCGGCGGAGGACCTCGAAATAGTAGTTCCAGCCTCCGCCGTCCACGGCCCAGAACCACCAGATCAGATACCGCTTCCAGCCAGGGTGTCGCGGGATCGAGATAGCAACGGGCTCGGTGAAGTTCCGGAACCCCTCGTCGATCGCGCCTCCCCTCTCGACCGGCGCCCAGGCGTCGGCCATGACCCAGAAGTAGGCCATCCCCTCGGACGAGCCAGTGGGGGCGAAGACGTAAAGGAGAGGTGGCGGAGGTGTTGACGCCCCGGACGCCCCAACCGAAAAAGCGCCAGGGCCCTCCGCCGCAAAGTAACCGCCCCAGCGATAGGTCCAGAACCCACCGGAGGGGAGACCGTTGTCAGTGACCCAGAGCGAATCGCCCACCTGGAAGGAGTCGACCAGGGCCCCGTCGCGCTCGACCTCGTAGGCCCCGGGCTCCAGCTCGAAGATCGCCGTCGAGCCCTCGGCCCGGTCACACCGGACCCCGAGCGTCCCGAGCCCCAGCGCGAACAGCGCGAAGGCTATCGAGACCACCAGGAGCCAGGCGGCCACCCGGAAGGAGTTCCATACGAAGCCGCTGTCATCGTCCACCGGTCACCTCCCAGACCACGTTCTCCCGGGCGGGGACCGGTACGGACTCGCCCCCAGGGTAGAAGACCACCGCCCCGAAAAACCCCTCGGGGTCGGGCCGCTGGAGAGTGAACCGGACCCACCCATTCACCACCTCCAGCTTCGACCAGGCGACCCGCTCGTAGACGTCGTCGTGGTGGTAGATGATCAGATTCGCCGAGTCGGCCTCGGCGGACAGTGGAGTGGTGAACAGGATCCCACCCATCTCCGGCTCGTGGGCCGGGGGGGTGGTCTGCTTCGAGAGCGCCGCACAACCGGACAGCGCGATCGCCAGGAGCGCCGCCACGACCCCCAGGGCCGCCGAGACGGCATAGAGCCCGAGCTGATCACTCCTCACTGAGAATAGACCCATCGTCCTCGTCCTCCTTCGTGAGCGCGATCGTGGCCCCCTCCGGGTCGACGGTCGCCTCGGTGACGAACACATGGAATCCGGCCGCCTGCTTCTCGGCCAGGTACTCGAAGAGCTTCGGCCGCTCGTTCTCGTCGACGATCTCCACCCCGTCGACACAGAGGAGCCGGAGCTTCCGGTTCTGGATCCGATGACAGAGGACCTCGATCACCACTCGGAGGCGTCGGCTGGCCGCGTGTTGGTTCATCGGGAGGAGCTTCCCCTCCTCGTTCGCGAAGACCAGCTCCCGGCCGTCCTCACTGACGTCGAGCTTCTCGACCGGGATCCCCGTGGCTCTCAGGAGCCGCCCCGGCTCGCTCCGGTAGTGTTCCAGTGTACCCGTCAGCGCGTCGAACTCCCGCCGATGGTCCGCAAGGGTGGCGATCTTCCCGACAAGCTCCTGGTTCAGGTGGGCCTGGGCCAAATCTGCCCGTAGCGCCTCCTGCGAGGCCCTCAGGCGCGCGATCTCGGACTCCAGGTCCGACGGGTCCTGGGCCTCGGCGATCGTCGCTCTCTGGTCTTCTATCGTCTCCTCGATCGCGGCGATCTTCTTCTTCATCGATCCCGCCCATCGATCACGCTGGGCGATCTGGTCCTTCGCCCGTCGATCCTTTTCCTCCGCCAGAGCCACCCGGCGCTCCTTCTTCCGGGCCTCGACCATCTCCAGCTCTTCGGCCTTCGCCCGGATCTTCTCCTGCAGGGCCTTGGCCTCCTCTTCGAGCTGGGCCTGCTTGAGCTTGATCCGGTCCTGCTCCTCGTCGTACTCGGCCCCAACCCGCGCGACTTCGAGTTCGTGCCAATCTTCGGCCTCGCTGTATATCTCCTCGTCTTCTGGCAGAGCGTCGCGCTTTCGCCTGGTCTCGGTCAGCTCGGCGTCGAGCCGCCTGATCGAGTCCCGGGTGACGTCGGCTCGCTGGGCGGCGATCAAGGCCTGCTCGGCGTCGGCGATCTTCAGCGATAGCTCTTGTTGCTTCCGCTCGACGTCGGCGACCTCGAACGCCGTGGTGACTTTTCCCCGGAGGGCCTCGATCTGGGGCTCCAGCTTCCGGGCCGCCCGGCCCACGTCGCGCCGCTTGTGGACGAGCTGGGTCTGAACGTAACGGAGGGCCTCGATCGCCTTCATCCTGAGGAGCCGGGTCCGCTCCTGCTCCTTCTCGTCGGAGATGAAGCCCAGGGCGTCGAGCGCCTGGTCCAGGTCCGAGGCCGCGAGGGTCAGGTTCAGCGTCTCGGCCACCTTGGCCACCTGGTCCGAGGCCGCGAGCAGATCCAGAGGCCGGAAGGCCAGAACGTCCGCGAGCTGCCGGAGAAGACTGGCGGGCTTGGGCCGGATCGCGTTCGTGTCCTTATCCCTGACCTCGATGTTCGTGGCCCGATGGGTGATCCGTCGGCGGATCTTGAGCGCCTCGGTGTGGACGATGATCTCCGCGGGCCCCTTGCCATCCCTCAGGACCTCGGGCCCGGCGCCGACGAAGGCCGCGCGGATCGCCTCGATGATCGAGGACTTCCCGGCCTCGTTCGGGCCCTTGATTCGACAGACCCCCTCGTCGAACTCCACCTCGAAGGCCTCGAAGCCCTTGAAATTACTGATCTTCAGATAGGTCAACCTCGGCATGGCCCGCCTCCCCTCTCTCGTTTGCGGCGCCCGGTCTCATGACCCAGGAGCCACATCTCCCGGTTCTTCGGTTTCTGGAAACATTGAGGGACCCTCGCCGGGTGGCCGAAGAGCCCCGCGTGTTGACCGTCCCGGAAGGCCCGCTCGGCCTCATGGTCCGCTTTCGTCGTCCTCTTCTTCATCGGTCTCGCTGTACTCCAATTTACTGAAGGCGAACCGCGCGCTCTGCTTCTTCGTGAGGTTGTCGCCGAGGACCTCCGCCAGGAGAGGGTAGGTCTTCAGCGCGTCCCGGAGCTTGGGCACCGGGGCGTCGAACAGCTCGCCCGGGGTGATCCCGGGGACCTTGTGGAGGTTGATGACCGCCTGGTGGATGTCGGCGATTGCCGGGGCGTCGGTGACGTGGTAGCCGAGGACCCGCTCGTCGACCTCTACCGGTCCGGACTCGTCAACCCAGGCCCGAAGCGCCGCGAGCTGTTCAGCCCTTGCGGCGTTCATCGCGAGGACCTGGCGCGCGGCCGTGATCGCCTCCTCGTCGGAAGTGACCAGGAAGGCCGGGTAACCGTAGCGGGCGTCGAGGATCGCCGGGCAGTCTCGCCGAAAGGCGCAAAACGAACAGTGATAGCCGGGGTTCGGCTCGAACGTCTTCCCCTCGGTCACCGCCCACCAGTTCCGGACCCGCTGGGCGATCTCCGCCTCCAGATTCATGAAGTCAATCGGGTGGATCTCCGCCTCTCTGACCATCATCCCCAGCCTCGGGTAGACGTGGCGGATCGTGATCGGCTCGTCCCCATGCGGGAAGGCCCGGCGTCGGATGTTCTCATCGTGGAGGGCCGCGAAGGCGTATAGCCTGGTCTGCGGGTCTCTCTTCATCTGAGAGGGCGAGAGGCTCCCCCAGCCCGTCTTCCAGTCGGTGACCACGGGACCGCCGTCCTCCTGGGAAAGGCGATCGATCACTCCGACCAGAGCAACCTCTTCGAGGAGCCCCTCGCCCATCTCGACGTCGAGCTTCGCCTCGAACCACTCCTCGATCACGGCGTCAGGATCCAGCGGGTCGATCCACCCGTCGGCGAACCGTCGCCCGATCGTCCAGACATCCCTGAACGTCGCCGGATCGCACTGGTTCAGCGCCTCCAGGCTGGCAGGCGGGCGCCTCATGAGATCGTCGACGAACAAGATGTCGCTCTGAAGCCGCATCTTCCGGAGGTGTTTCAGATAGGCCGCTATGACCTCGTGAGCGGCCCGACCGGCGATCTGGATCTGGGTCTCCTCCTCTTCCCGTTCCCCAGAGGGTGGGTTGTAGTGGAGCCGCCAGTCCCGCGGACACCGTTCCGCCTTCGTCATGTTCGAGTGACTTGTCCTTCGCCGCACGCCGGAAGCCCTCCATGACCTCGTCGATCAGGCCGCTAATATGTCTCATGACGCCGCCGCGATCGCGCGCTTCCCGAGTTCGGTGATCCGGTAGCGCGTGGTCGGGAACCCGCGCGCGGCCACCGCGATAAGGCCCCGCTGGTGGAGCCCGTGGAACGTGTTCGCGTTGAGGTGTCGCACCTCCCCACCTCTTCCCAGGCCGGGCTTCTGGAGCCTGGCGCCGAGGCCAACCGACCAGCCCAGCTCCCACCCTCCGGTCGCGACCGCGTTGAGGACCCCAAGCATGGCCTTTGTCGGCCGCCGCCTGCTCTCTGGCTTTCCCGTCTGGTCAACCTTGATCATCGCCAGCTCTCCCATCGAGGGCCTGGGCCAGGGCGATCAGGTTCCCACCCGAGGCCTTGACCATCTCCTCCCACTCCTCGCGCTGGACCCCGAGGCCACGAGCCCGCTCGGCCAGGCTGTCGAGAATCCCGTCGGAGTCAGGGACGGGAACTAATTGCCCGGACTTCGTCCTCGGCTCGTCGATGTCGGGCGGGGTGGCCGGGAATAGATCGTCGGGCTTCTCGGTCGGTGGGGCCGGTAGGCCGAAGACCTGCTCGGGTGGGATCAGGAGCTTCCGCTCCGACTCGGTCATCGTCTCCAGGCTCAGAACGTGGACGTGGCGCATTTTCCCCGAGTCCGGGTCCCGGGTCTTCTGGGGCTTCAGGACGAGCCGCAGGCTCAGGCCCGCGATTCCACCCATGATCTGGCGGATCGAATCCACTCCCGAGTTGATGTTGACTATCGAGTTCCAGCTCCCGGTCTGGATCACCCAATACGTGAAGGGCCGGAAGTCGGCCAGGCTGAAGATCAGCGTGGCCACCCGGCGACAATGCCCGGCCGCCCAGATCGGGCAGCCCTCGGGGTTGCTCTTGTCAGGGACACAGGGGATCTCGTCGAGGATCGGGCGGCCGTGGGCCATGACCGGGACCTTGATCTCCTTCGGCTTCCCCTCGATCTGGACCGTCTCCTTCTTCGTCCGGACCCGCTTGGCCGTCTCCCCGTCGCCTCGACAGTAGAGCCCGCTCGACCGACCATAGGCCTTTAGGTCCTGGGGGAAGAAGATCGCCGGGTCGTCGTGGGGGAAAAAGACCCGTAAGGCCTTTGGCCGGTTGCCATAGATCGCCTCGAACGGTCCGACGTCGTCCGGATTCGACGGGTCGAATCTGAAATGATCCAGAGCCCTCGGGAACTCCTTCCCGCTTCGCCCCTTCTGCTTCTCGCCGAGTCGGAAACGGCCCGCCCAGGTCAAGCGGCGCTGGTCAGTGACACCTCGGATCGGCATGGTTTCACCCTTGACATTGTGGCCCGACTGGGCCAGGTTGACGTCGCAAGCCTTCATCGGTCCTGGCGCCCCTTGTACTCTCTCTCGCGGGGGGCGCCGCTTTTTATGCCGCCCGCCCCGGCGCCCTCTGTAGTCTCTTCGGCAAGGTCAGCCGGTTACTGAGAACCTGGCGCGTGAACCACTCGAAGAGGTCCTGGAGCGTCGCCAAGGGCAGCTCGTCGAACTTGCGATCCGCCAGGAGCTTCTCCAGGTCCCTCTTGTCTTCCGGGTTCAGTCGGAACCCCACGACCGGGCGGTCTGGCGTGACCGGGCCCTTCGGGCGTCCTCGTGTTTCTCTGGCCATCCATCCCTCCTGAAATGCAAAACCCTGGAGGCCGGAGCCTCCAGGGCAGGATAGCGTTGGGTTGTTAGGTTGTCAACACCTATTCCGGTTGCTCGCTCATGACCGGGTCGGAGATCACTGGAGGCTCCTCGTCCAGGTCGCCCAGGAAGTCCTCTTGCTCCGTCCCGTCCTCTGGCTTGATCTCCTCCTCGGGCGGAGTCAGCTCAACGATCTCGATCTCCCCGGCCGCCGCGCGCTTCTTCATGTCTTCGGGGACGGCCTGGTTCGGTGGCGCCGTGTAGATCAGATGGGTCAGGTAGGAGTAGCCGATCAGGCCCGGGCGGAGGACGAAGTCGTCCCCGACGCCCATCTCCTCCTGGTCGGGACTGATCCGGTCGCCAGGGGCTCGGATCGCTTTCGGGTGAAGGAACCAGACGCGCGTCTGGCCCTTGCGGATCCTGGGGAAGAACCCTTTCGGCAGCCGACGGTTGACGCCGAGCTGCTTCGCCTCCTCGATGAAGCTCTCGGGCGTCGGGTAGTGGGACTCCCCGATCCAGTCGAGCATATCGAGCGCCCAGAACTCCTCGAACGCGCCCAGGTTGACCGGGGCGTAGGCCTTCCCAGCCCGGAGGTTGTCGACCTCGCGATCCACGTCCTCGGCGGAGAAGACCAGGCCGTCCCCGACCAGCGCGGCCGAAATCTCATCGAGGCGGGCGCAGAAGTGGCGCCCACCCATCCGGGCGAGGAGCTTCTGGGACTCGCACGAAGGCGCGAGCCGATAGGCTGGAGTCCTCTCGCGATCGATATCCGCGTGGGCCCACCCCATGACCGCATCGAGCGCGAGCCCGTTGACGTACTTCACGCCCCGGAACCAGGCCTCCTGGTGGGGGATCGGCGGAGTGATCTGGACGAACGTCGGCAGCTCCCCGAACGCCGAGAATTGCGCCGTCATGTAGACGGCGTGGGGCTTGAGGTGTCCACAACCTCGCTTAGGATTGGCCATCGGTCCTCTCTCCTTTTTGGGCGGCGAAGACCAGACCGTCCTCGCCGCGGTTCTCGATCTGGAACCGGCAGGGCCCCGGGATCCCGGGCGCGTCCGCGAGCTTCAGCGCCTCGGTGGAGTCGATCGCGAGATCGATGAATCCACCAACGAGCAGGGTGATCTCTCTCTTGATCACGCCCCCCCGCGTGGTCACCGTGAGCAAGGCCGGTCCCGGCTTCATCGCTCTCTCCTGACTTCGATTCGGGGGAGGTAGCGATCCCCCGAGACTGAGCGGATCTTCGCCTGGATGGTCAGCCAGTGATCCCGGGCCTCGGGCGTGACGGGGACCAGGTAGACTCCGCGCTGGTCGAGGACCACCGAGACCGTCCCGTCGCCGTGGACCTTGAGGACCTTCCCGTCTTCCTTCCGGGCGCCGAGCTGGTCCTGGTAGCGGATCAGCGTCCCCTCCTGGAGGCCTCGGAGCGTCGTCCTCATGCCCCCATCCTCCTCTCGGCCTCTTCCTCGGCCCGCAGCTCGGCCAGTGCCCGGACGTCCTCGTCGTAGGCCTTGAGCGCCTCCGGGTGGGCGATCTGGCGGTCGACCTCGGCGACCAGCCGACGGCCCTGACACTGAGAGCAGGGCGTGTCGTAGTCGCCTCTCAAGTAGTCCTCCGCGAAGTCCGGGTCCTCCTGGATGCAATCGGTCACGTCGAGCCCGTGGAGAGCCTGAAAGCCCCTCCCGTCGCACGTCGGGCAGACGGCCCAGCGCGTGGGGAGCGTATAGCGGACGATGTCGATCCTTCTGTCGGACTTGTCGATCTCGACTTCGACCGTGATCGGCTCAGGGTCTCCTCGTCTTCCCTTCCGCGCCTCGTGGCGGGCGTCGTCGTCCCCGCACGCGATCCCGTAGTCCATTACCACTCCCTCCCCTTCATCGCCGCGACCACCTCCTCCGGCGCCAGGTGGGCCAGGTAGCGGGAGGTCGTCGCGATGTTCGAGTGACCCAGGGCCCCCTGGATGATCCCCACGTTCTGACCCTCCCGCAGGAGGGAGACCGCGAAGGAGTGACGGAGCCCGTGAGCGTGGACTCGCTTCTCGATCCCGGCCTTCCGGCCCAGTCGACGAAGCGTCTGGCGGATCTGACTGGAATGGACCGGGCGGCCCTTCAGCGTGCAGACCAGTCGGTGGCGACCGTTCAGCCCGAGCGCCTTCCGGCGCTCCAGCCAGGTCGAGACGACCGCGGCAGCCTGGGCGTCCAGCCCGACGATCCGGCGCTTGTCGCCTTTCCCGTGGAGGACCTGGACGACCCCGTTCTCCAGGTCGACGTCCTTCGGGTAGAGCCCCAGGACCTCGGACATCCGGAGCCCCGCCCTCCAGAGCAGGACAACGACCGTGCGGGACCGCAGGCCAGCGGAGCCGCGGGTCGAGCAGGCCTGGAGGAGGCGGAGCGCCTCCTCGCTGGTGAGGATCTCGGCGGGGAACTTCCGGCCCTTGTTCACCGAAGGCTGGCCCGCGCCGTGTCCCTTCTCGGTCACCTTCATCTTTCAGCCCTCCTCGCCGAGGATCGTGAGCGTGTTCCCGTTCTTCCCGTCCCAGCGGACCAGGTAGGTCTCGTGGGGATTGATCGCGAGGAAGATCATCTGGCGCTCTTTCGGGGTGAGCGCGACAGGGCGGGCCCCCTTGATGACCGTGAGGATCTGGGCTTTACAGCCGCGACGATCAAGGCGCGCCCTGACCGCGGCCCCTGTCATCCGGACCCCGTCAATCATGGGGTCGAGCTTCCTCGGAGGCTCGGGAACCGACCGGAACTCCGCCCGGCGCCCAAGCTCCTCTTCGGTCATCGCTAGGCGCGTATCATCGTCCAAGCGCCAGGGCCCGACCTCTCTCGTGATCTTGATGATCGTTTCTCGGTCCGCCTGATCTCCGGCGCCCGCCGCGTGGATTGCGTCGGCCTGGTCTCCAGCCGCGAGGCCGACCCGATGGGTCAACCCAACCGGGAGACGGCAGAACCCAACCGCGAGGACGAGCCAGTCTCCGTTGTAGCGGCCACTCAGGTCCCCAGTGACCCGGATCACGTCGCCCACTGAAACCGAGCAACGGTCAGCGATGGGCTGGAAGTCGTTCTGGCCGTACTGATAGAGATTCTCCAGGGTGGGCTGGATCCCGCCAGGGAGCGCGATCGGCCGCACCGCTCCCGCCTGAAACCGGTTCAGATACGCCGTTGCCTTCATCGTGTCCTCCTGGGTTCGGGTGGTATCGTGTCGCTTCCCTCTCATACCGGTAGTTTACGGCATATCAACCGGACAAGTCAACAAAAAAATGACCCAGCAACCGACTGGAGGGCAGCCGGTTACCGGGTCGTCTGAATTTTCTTCAGGCCGCCTATCGGCCTATCTGAAGTCCGTCACCAGGTAGATCCCCGGGCGGATCCCCACGTCCCACTCTTCGGCCTGGGTCCAGGTCATCTCGGCCAGGAGTCGGAGGGCCAGAGATCGTTTCAGGTGGTAGATCGGAGAAGTCCAAGCCCCATGCTGGGGCTTGCCCTCACCGTCCTCGACCCGATGGTAGCCTCCAGCCATCGCCCACCGGGAACCCAGCGTCCCCGCCAGGCCCGCGCGGGTCCAGAGCGCCTCCTCGCTCAGGCCGCCATCGTCCAGATCGCCGACCCATCCCCCCTGGAATTCCAGCCAGAAGTCCAGGCCCGGGATGATCTGAAAGTCGATCATGAAGGCCACGTCCCCGGAGGCCGCGAAGCTCTCGTCCCCGAGGAAGTCCCCCATGATTACCCCGGTATCGAGCCCCACATAGATCGCGGTCGTGTCCCGCGGGACGTAGTCCTGAGCCGGGCAGGGGTGAGCGCCGAACACGACCAGGGCGGCCACTCCGAACAGCCAGGCGAGACGTTTTCCAGACATGCGAGTCCTCCTTCGGATTTTCGCCCGCGTGGCCCCTATGGGCTTGTGAGGGCTTTTTTGCTCGGGACGACCCAGCCGATCGCGACAATGATCACCGTCGCGATCGCGCTCGCCACTTCAGGCGGTGGATCGACCCCCACGTATTCCCGGAGGACCCAGAGGCCGATCGTGGCGAACGCCCCCGCAAACCCCCCGGCCGCGACTTTTCGATCCATCTGAACAGGCGCAGGCATCGGACACCTCCTATCAGGCCGCCTTCTTCGAGGTCCAGCGGGTCGTCCGTTGGATCTCGACCTTCAGCTCCCAGCCGTTTGCGGCCCGCGTGGTCTCTCGAAGCTCGACGTGAAGGTGGTCGGACTCGATGATGACCTGGATCTCCGGGAACTTCGCCTCGACGATCCTGGCCACCTCTTTCGCCATCCCCTGGGCCCAGTTCCGGATCCGGATATCGACCGCCGCGCCCTTCTCGTGGCAGCTCTCCCACCTCAGGTCGATATCAGCCCAGCGAGAATCCGCCGCCGCGTTGGCCTTCCGCCGCTGGAGGATCGCCATCTGCTCCTGGCGGGTCCGGATCGCGCTGGTGACACAGACCTCCTCGGCCGGGCTGGCCAGGTCGCGCGAGAGGTCCCGGAGCAGGGAGTCGACGAACCGACAAACGTCGACCAGACGGGCGTCGATCTTGTGTTCGAGGATCTCCCGTCGGATCCGCCTCGACTTGTAGATCATCGCCGCCCCCTCATGGCAGATTGGCGAAGACGTAGGCGTTAGTAGAATCCGGCGCGACGAACTCCCGGACGGTGATCGTCGGATAGAGCGGTGGGGACCGCTTGTCGACCGCCTTCAGCTCCCAGTTTTGTCTCGATGGGTTCGACGCGGCCGTCCCGTCGGCCGTGATCTCCTCGGACTTCGTAACCTCGAATTCTATCCGCCCGTTGCTGTCGGTCAGCCCCACGGACGCCCAGGCCTCGGGAATCCAGACCGCCCCGGCTCGTGGGCGTCGACCGAGGGGCTTCACGAAGACCTCCATCGAGTCGATCAGCGTCATTGCGTGGTTGCCAGTGAAGAAATACATATTGACCTGAGAGGCGGTCGAGGGCGGCGAAGTCGGAAGCGGGTCCAGGTCAGCGGTATAGGTCCCGCCCGGTGTTATCGGCTTCCAGTTCCAGCTCTTGATCGAGTAGGCGCCCGGGACGTAGGCGTTCCCCCAGTAGGTCGTTCCAGGGGTGTACAGCATCTCATCGGTCCCGATCACCTTACATATCTTGCTCTGGTGGATCGGGCCGTCGGCGGCCCCGGCTCGGATCGTGTAGTGGACGCCGTTGATCGCGTTCAGGCTCCCGGAGTNNCGGACCGAGTCGACGAACCCCACCGCCCGGACCGAGTCGAGCGTCGCACCGAGCCCCCGAGTGGAGTCGACCAGCGCCGCCACCCGGACCGAGTCGACGAACCCCACCGCCCGGACCGAGTCGATTGACGAGACCGAGGTGGTCCGCGGGATCATTAACGCGACATCATCGTCGACCGTCTTCCAGTCCGCGTCGAGCCACTGGGCGGAGAATATGCCGCCGCGCGTCGAGTCGAGGCAGACGGACCGCAGCTTCGCATCTGATACCGGGCCGCCCCACTCGTAGCTTTCCAATGGGAGGATCGTCTCGTCCTGGAGCAGAAGACCGCCGCCAGTGTCGAAGACCTTGATCTTCTCAGCCGAGGCAGAGAGCGTGACGAACGGATAACCGTCATTGATCCGTTGGGAGCCACCGACCACTCCACCCAGGACCCCGCCCTCGATCGCCGGGGACCCACAAATGACGTTCAGGTTCCCCGACGGACTGGATCCGTAACTCCCATTGTCCCCGGCCGCGCTGTAGAATTGCGGGTCCACATATTGGCCGTTCGGGTCGAACCCCGCCGCCTGCCACTCTGCAAAGGAGTAGTTCCCGGTCCCATCGATCGCGAAGACGTTGGAGCCAGACGGATCGTCCGGGTCATAGTAGATATTCCCGTCCCAGACGTTGCCGCGAGGCGTCCGGGTCCCCGACCCGTTCATCGCCATTTCGTTCGTGTCTCTGGCATCGTAAACGATGTTATCGCGGATCGTGCAGGAGTCGGCGTTCGTGTAGCAAATGATCCCGATGTCGTAAGGCCGGACGATCGTGTTCCTCTCGATCGTGATCCATTCGCCGTTAATGTTGAACCCGTCGTCCCCCGTCATGTGGACGAAACAATCCCGCGCGCCACCGTAGCGGGCGTCATCGAACCAGACCACCGCGTCGTCATAGAGCGAGTCGAAAACGCACTGTTCAAACCAGGCGTTCCGGACGTCCCCGTCGAGGGAGGCCCCATGTCCCGCGCCGTGGATGTAGCAGCGTCGGACCATGACCGTGTCACACCCCCCGGTGATCCCGGTGATCAGGAAGGAGCAGGTATTCATGTGATCGGACTCGGTCAGACCGAAGTTGTAGCGCTCGAACCGGCAGTCCTCGATCCAGTTCCGGTTCTGGTCGCTCAGATAGATACAATCGGTGTCGGTCCCGTTATGGTCGTTCCCCACGTTCCAGAAGGTACAACCCCGGATGATCAGACTATCGACAAGCTGTGAAGAGATCCCGGAGCCCCAGCCGTCGGGCTCGGTCATGTCAGACTCCCGCCCGAAGACGCAGTCCTCGATTGTGATCCGCTCCAGGATCCAGCTCCCGTCAGTGTTCCCCCTCATCCGGATCCTATATTGGTCGTCATCCTTCTCGTGGCCGTAGAACGAACAACCTGAGATCGTGATATCTCTCGGCGCCTGGGAACTCAGAGCCCGGTCGATGTAAATTGTGTTTTGTGCCCCAACGTCTCCCGTGGCGATCGAATCGAAGACGCAGTCCGCCACCGTCACCCGCTGGGCGCCACGGATATACATGAAATGGTTCGCGTCATCGAACAGCTTGAACGTCATACCCCGAAGGAGGATCTCATCGGCTCCATAGGCGAAGTACCAGCCATAGTTCGTAACGTCGACGCCCGTGTAGTCGAAGATCGGCGACTCCCCCGGGAAGGCAAGGAGGTAGGTCGAGTCAACCGGGGAGATCGCGTCGAGGTTCGACGGCCCCCCCTGACTGGTCGAGTCGTAGGTTCCACCCCTGAAGAACAGCGTGTCCGTCGCCGCGAGCGCCGTGATGTGGGATTTCACATATTGCCAGGGGTCGGCCAGCGTCCCAGACCCGCTATCCCCGTTGCCCACTTTCGGGTCGACATAGTAGGCGGTCGGGTGTGCGACCGAGACCATGACCACCAGAAGAAACAAGAGCCACCGCGCGCCCATCGTTCGACCTCCTCAGAATATGTGTGACCGCCCGCCGTGAATGAACGTGTCCCCGGTGTCGGTGTCCGCCGCGTTGTTGTCTTCCCTCAGGACCTTCAGGTAGTAAAGCTCATCGGTCGACGCCGGGCTGAAGTTCCCGAATCGGACCGTATGCTTGACGGGAAAATACTGGCTGCCTCCCATCGTGATCGTGTCGGTGATCGATTCCGCGTAGGTGGTCGAGCCGAATTCCCCCATCCCGCGAGGCGCCAGGCTGAACGTCAACACCTGATCGGCTGGTGACCCCGCCCCGGAGGATAAGAACAAGTCAACGATCAGGGAGTCCCGGCTCTCGAACGCGGGCGTGACAACGTGGTGGGTCACCCCGAAGTTCCCGTCCGCCTTTGTGATCCGGATCAGCGGCCACCCGTTGGAGTTAACATCCGAGACCCCGGTCCCTTTCCAATTCTCGTCGACCAGGAACTCGTGGACCAGGGTGTCGGCGTAAACGGGCCCTTGCTTTGCCTGGGCTGAGGTCGTCATCGCGACGGCATACCAGCTTCCGCTGTAATAGACGTTCCACTCCTGGTCATCGGTCTCGAAGTAGATCGCGCCGTCCTGGGGAAAGGTTGGCGGAGTTGCCGATGACGGGATCGAGACCTGGGTGGCCTCGTCCATCCAGACATAGCCGTCGGTGACGTCGATCGCCGCGGTCCCCGTCGACTCCAGGAGGATCAGCGGCCCGCCAGATGTCCCTTTCAGGTCAATCACGCCCTCGGTTGCCGGGAGGTTCGTCGCCGTGTCAACGTGGATCAGCGGGCCCTTCAGCGTGAAGTTCGAGGACGACTCCACCAGCTCAATCATCCCGTCCCCGGTGTATTCTTTCCCTGGCGCGTCCGCGAAGTCGATCTCCAGAACGTGACCGTCCGAGGTCCCGTTGTGGACGACCTTGTGAACCGATCCGGTGTATCCGGTTGACATCTCCGCCTGAGTTCCGACCGCCGCGGGAGTCGTCCCGCCGATCCCGATTCGGTGACCGATCGCATAGGCCGTGTTGTCCCCATTCATCAAGGTATAAGTCCCGAGCGCCGTGGTCTCTGATAACGTCGAGACCCCGCTATCGATGACGATCGAGTTCCCGGTCCCGTTGTTCTCGACCCGGAGCGCTTCGGAACCGTCGGCGCTCGCGTGTTGCTGTATGATCGCGAGCTGACGGTTCGCCTCGGCCGGTAACGTGGCCGTCCCTCGCTGGAGGGACAGGCCGAGCCCTGTGGAGTTCGTCCAGTAGCGGAAGCCCCTCGCGTCGTCGCCTCCGGATGTGGCATAGAACCCGGTCGACGCCCCGGTCCCAGATCCCAGGTTGACCTCGTGGCCGGTCTGGGCGCTGGTCGCGTGGGTCATGTTCGTGTAGCTGCCTTTTAGCCCCCCCGCCGTCCCGCTCATATCGATCGCGATTGCGCCGACGGTTCCGCTCCACTGGTCGAACTTCAGGGCGTTCGTCGTCGGCGTGGTCCCGTCGTCGTCGTAGATCACCTGGCCGCGCTTGATGAAGAGCGTCGTGTCCGCATCGTCGAACCCCTCGACGCCCAGGGCCAGCTCGTTCGAGCGGGACCAGATCCCGCGCCCTCCGAGACCAGTGTCGCAGTAAAGCCCGTAGGGTATTGTCGCGCCCGAGGCGCTGTTCGAAATCCCGATCCCGATCGGATCGTCACCCGTCCCGAGGTTCTGGACCCGGAGCCCGACGCCCGTCCCGGTATTCGCCACCCCGACCCCTGCCGACGCCGCCCCCCCAGATGACGTCGAGACATAGATCCCCCTGGAGGTCGCCCCGCTGGAGGCGTTCGTGATCGAGATCACGTCGGCGTTCGCGCTGCCGCCGACCGATCCGCTGAGACCAGTCTGGCCGGAGACCGTCATGGTCCCGAACGAGAGACCGGTCTGGATCTGGCCACCGAAGTCCACCTCCAGGGCAGACCCGTTGACCGGGTCGGAGGTGTCGAAGTCGATTTTCAGCGCTGCCGAGGAGGAGGCCGGGTCGAGCTGGAAGGCCCCGTCTGAGTCGAGCTTCGAGGCCGTCACCGCGTCGTCTCGGATCGCCGCCGCTGGGATCGAATTCTCGACGGTGTTCTCCATCGGGAGGGAGTCTTGCTGGGCGACGCCGTTCACATAGAGCCGGTAAACCTCCTCGTCGTCGAACCAGTCAATCGACCAATACCAGGTCGAGGACACCCCCCCCAGATAGGTCGCGTCGATCGCCGCCCCGGCGCCCAGATCCGAGTGAGGCCGGACCTCGATGTCGTCCCCGGCGTCGGTTGGGTTCCCGTTGGAGTCGAGGACGTAGAGGTAGAACCGCCCCTGTTCGCTCGTGGTCAACGTCGCCAGGGCTGGCAGGGCCCAGAGCAGGGCCAGGGCGCTAAACAGCGCGCACAAAGCGCGGGCGGCCGAAATAGATAACATGCTCCTCCTCCACGTAGAGGGTTGCATCCGGGAGCCCGTAAATGGGCTCGGTCCCGATCAGCTCCAGGGCCCCCTGGTAGCCGAGGGCCCGGTCGTTGACCAGGGTATATTCGAACCGGTCCCGATCTGGAGTCATCCAGAACGCGATATCGGAGTCCACGTTGGGCTCGAAGAAGATCGGGCCTTCGTGGGCATAGATCGAGGCGATCGCCTGGAGCTGGGACTTGTCGGCGGCTGGGTGGCGGGCGGTGATCCTGGGAACCCATCCTCGCCGGGAGAGGTCCTGGACGCCGAAGACGTTTCGAGCCTGCTTCGATCGGACCCAGGGCTCGAATTGCCAGCGCCTCATCGGCCACGTCGGGAGGTCGGACACGTTGGCCAGGATCCGCCGACACTGAGGCGCCGAGATCGCGATCATCCCCTGGTCAGCCGTGGTCCGACACGGGAAGAAGTCAATATAGAACAAGGTCTTCACCGTCGACGACCAGGTCCAGACTCGGGAGAAGAAGACCCACTCGTCCTCGGTGAGCGCCCCGGGGTTGCCGTCAGAATCTCCCACGCTCTCATCGAAGGCGTCCGCGACCGCCCGGATATTCGAGTTCGTCAGATCGCCGCCGACCGCCTTGATCCAGCATGAGAAAACCCAGCTCGTCCCCGCGAGAGAGTACCCGGGGTTGCACTTCGCCCGGACGTAGTTCGCGCCACTGGTCGAGATATCTTTGATCAGGAGGACGTTACGGCTCAGGAGCGCCGTCGGGTCGTAGCTCGGCCCGACCTGGGGCTCGATCGTCCCGCCTCCGGCCGCCTGGGTCCATTGAGTTGTATCGAGGCTGAACTCCCAGCGATGTTGACGGATGAAGTTCAGGTCACCGCAGAGCCGCGCCATCGGGGCGTCGATCCCGCCGATGACAGAAGAGGCGCCGAGAGCGCCGATCGCAATATCGGAACTCATGGCTTGATCCTCATGACCCAGGCCGGGTTCGTGGTGTGGGTTTCCTGATCGCCCTCGTAGTGGCGCGCCACCTCGGGCCAGCCCATGATCGGGTCCAGCCCCTCCAGGGTCATCTCGCCAGAGTGGCCCACCGCTCGGTTGTTTATGAACCCGTAAGCCCAGTTCTCCAGCGCGGGGAACATGAGAAACGATATCGAAGAGTCAATAGCGGGTTCCACCAGGAGCGGCGCGTCATGCTGTAGGACCGTGTTGATCTGGTCCATCTGGGATTTGTTCGCGATCGGGTGGCGGGCTCTCACGACCGGGATCACCGACGGGCGACGGACCGGCAGCTCCCCGAACCCGTTCCGCTTCATCCGTCGGCCCCCTTGCCAGGGGTCGAAGAAGAGGTCCCGGATCGGCCAGATCGGGAACCCGGTCACCGCTTCGCGCTGAACGTGGAGCCGGGGTCTGAGGTAACGCGCGGTCCCCAGGTCAGCCGCCCCGTTGCCGGCCGGGTAGAGCCGGAGCCGGACCGCCGTCTCGCCGCTTCCGGCCGAGGAGAAGGTGGCGACAAAGGCCACGAAGGTCCAGTCCTGATAGGCGACGTTCACATAGCCCGTGGTAATTGATTCACCCAGGCTCGGGAGCGAGTCTAGCCTAAAGTTCAGGTCCGTCGACCCGGCCACCGCGTTCTTCGCCCAGCAAGTGAAAACGAGCGTGTTTCCGTTCAGCTCCCCGCCCGCGAGCTGGGTCCGGATGTCAACCTCCTGGGCCAGGTAACACCAGGTCCCCACCTCGTCGTCTTCCACCTCGATTGCATGGCGGCCGAAGGGGCTCTGGTACTCGTCCACCTTCAGGCCCTCACCCAGGCCCGAGGACATATACCACCCAGAACCATACGACCCCGCCGTCCCGGTCAGCGCGAAGTTGTCCGGGGCTGGTGTCACCAGGAGGTTCTCCCGGTTCAGTAGCCGGACCCGCATCTCCGAGACGCCGCCGATGATGTTCGAGGCGCCGATGGTCGACGGAAGACTGACGTCGCTCACCTATCCCTCCACCAGCAAGAGCCGGAGCCGGTTCGTGTCGAACTCAACCTTCCGGGACATGATCCGGCCCCGGTAGTTGCCACGATCGTTCAGTAGATAGACCCTCAGGAAGTCCAGCGCCTCCCAGTGGGGTCGATCTCGTAGGGTGAGATTGAAGACGCGCCGCTTCTGGCCGAAGAAGTCCAGGAAGTCAGAGGCCAGGGCCTCCACCAGAGACGGGGAGATGAAATTATTGTCCCGATGTAGGACCCGCGTGTTCGGACTCGTTATGTCGCCTGCTTCGCCAACCTGGCCCAGGCCAGCGGTGATCCTCACCCCATCGTAAACATGCTCCCAGAGCCGCTCGGTCCCCCCGATGTCGAAGTCGAACTCCTCGTCGATAATCTGGTGAGCGCCCACTCGTGTCCGTCCGCGGACGTAGAAAACCAGCTTCGAGGAGGACTCATCCCACCGGAAGGCGCCGCTCGCGTTGCCCGCCTCCAGCGCCCGGGTCAGCGCCTCCCAGACCTTGAGGTCGGCCATCTCCGCGCGGTGGATCACTGGGATCGTTTCGGCCGTCCGGATCAAGTAAGTAATCCGACGGTTCTCATTGACCGGCGTCCCGCCCGGCCCCTGGGCGATCGTTTGGATGAAGAACTCCGCGGGGAGGCCACTAAGGCCGTCGAGCCGCTCGCCGCAAGTCCCGCGCTCGTCCTCGGCGAAGTCGAACTCCGAGCTGACCAGAGCCGTCCGATAGTCCTGGGAGACGAAGGGCTTATCCCCTGATACGTGAGGCGAGGACTGGGGCTCGAAGAGGGTATAGGATCGGTGGCCGAGCCCGATCCCCTGGGCGCTGAACAGGCAAGAGAACCGCGTCCGGTTGCTAGACGTCAGATGGAGATCAATCCTCATCTCCTCGAAGACGTTCAGGCGCTCGTCCTCGTCGGTCGGGTTGTCCGGGTGGTCCGCGGGGAGGAGACCGATGTCATCCTCGGGGCCGAACCCGCGCGCCCAGGCGGATCGCTCGACCCACTCTACATAGCTCGGGTGTCCCCCGTAGTTGTCGACCATCATCCCGCGCGGAGGGTAGGCGTGATATGGGGTGTCCAGCTCGCCATAGCGCCAGGCCAGACACCCGCACCAGTCCCCGGCCCGGAAGAACTCAATCTTCGAGAAAAAGAGCTGTTCGTTGTCGTTGTCTTCGATCTGATACCCGCGGTTGTCCCCGGGGTGGCTGGGCGCAGTCTTCCGGACGGTCGTGTTCGCTGTGATCATATGGGAAAAAACGGAGTTCCCCGTGAAGACGAGAACCTGGTCGCCGCCCGGATGAACACACGCGGCGTGCGGGAGCAGCGCGAGGCCGTCCTCGCCCAGATACCGATAGCCGGTCTGGATCGCTCCCGGGTCCTGGGAGACCGCCACCTTGACCAGGAGCGTCCGGGTCCCAGACGCCCGGTCGACCTCGTAGGCCCGAAAGTGAGCGGTTGTCAGAGCCCGGCTCTCCCATTCGACATAATAGAGCTTGCTCCCGTCGGTCGAGGTTGTGAAGACCATCGGGTTCCCGTGAGAATGGTTGTATTGGTGTTCGTGTCGGATGGTCGTGGAGACTAGGTTCTCCGACCCGTCCACCGTCCAGGTCTCGATCGTGTTGGCGAAGGCAAACCAGTAGCGCTTCGCCGAGCTGAAATCATCGGCCAGACCCTCGAAGAGCGGACGCCCGACACCGTGGGAATCGGAAGTCCAGGCGAACCATTGATGAACCCGCCAGAGCTTCGTTGTCTTGTCGTAAGCGACCACCCAGGAGGAATCATTGACGCCTCCGGGCGTGTCGAGCCAGAAGAACTCCTCGTCCCCATCGGTCGCCATCCAGTAGAGCCGCCGAGGGCCACGGGCCAGCGCTTCCTCCGCGAGGCCCTCGGGCTCGATCAGGGAGTCGAAGGCCTGGAAGAACTTCCCCGAACCGGGGAGGGTCGGGAGCTGGACGTCAGTATCGAGGATCGACCCACTCTCTCCTGGCGCGATCCCATTGGGATCGAGCTGGGTCAGGACGTTGTCCACAAAGTCAACGATTGGCCGATTGAATAGGAGCCGTCCCGCGTCGGTCCCGTCCCAGGCGTCGATCTTCTTCGCGTAGGAGGCGAACGAGAGCGCAACGATCTTTACCCGGAACCCGTTGTCAACCCGCTCAAACGCCGGGCTGACGATCCCCCGGAACGCGCCCAGCTCGTCGGTTGCCTTCTGGAACCCACGGGTGACGAAGAGTTGCCAGGCGCCCCAGGTGATATTGTCGAACAGTCCTCCGCCCTGGTGGTCCCCAACGAAGTAGCGGTCTCGGTTGTCCAGGACAACGACCAGGTCCCCGCCGCCGATGTTCAGATTCTCGTCTTCCACTGACTCGTCAAGGTCGGAGAAGTCCCGGACCCGCTCGGTGATGTCGTAGCTCGTTCCTGCGGCGTCGACCAGAGAGAAGGAGACGAACAGGGGCGCGTTGCTCGAATTGAGATGATCGAAGAAGTCCGTCGTCGTCTTCACTGACTCACCTCTGATCAAATAGGAGCTGTTCTGGCCTCACCCCATCCCGGAAGAGAGACCGCCGCGCCCGGAAGTTCGAGGTGACCACCTCGACCATAGACTCCGCACCCAGCTCGACGTTGACCTGGAGGCCGGGGGCTTGCGGGTCGACCTCAACGGTTTGGGAGATCGGTCTGGGGGCGCTGCTCCGGAAGGCTCCGCCCAAAAGAAGATTCGCGACCGGGGACCCCATGATCCCGGGGATCTTCGTCAAGAGTAGCGCGAACTCCATCGCCAGAGCGTTGATGACCTGGGAGATCACCCAGTCCCGGAAGGCCTCCAGGATATTCCGCCCGCTGGCCGCCGCGTGTCCCATCGCTCGCGCAAAGGCCGCCGCGCTGGCAATGAAGGAATCGCGGAGTCGGTCGGCCTCCGAGGTGGAGCCCTCCAGCTCTCCCTTGAGAAGTCGGAGCGCCTCGGCCATCTCGGCCGCGGCCTCCTCTACGGCCTCGGCGACCGTCTCGATGATCAGCTCGAAGGCCGCGATCTGCTCGTCGGTCAGTAGGTCCCCGGCCTGCTCCTTCACCTCCTGGAGAACTCCCAGCATGTCCTCCAGCGCGGAGATGTTTCCGCCGACGAGCTGCTCCAGCTCCCCGAACCCGAAGAGCTGATCCACCAGCTCCTCGATGTCGAGCTGATCAAAGGCGTCGCCCAGCTCTGCGATGTTCTCCGGCGATAGCGCGCCACCAGGCCCGAAGGCCCCGTCCGCCTTCTGTCGCATTGCATCGAGCGCCGTGGCTGTCTCGGTCTGAAGCCCCGCTACACCTCGCCGGACCAGGTCGACCACTCCGCCGAGACGGTTCATCGCCTCGATCGTCGGGTCGACCTCTTCGGTGGGGTCGGCCACGGTTGGTGTCGCGGCAGCTTCGCTCGTGGCGGCCCGGACCTCTGCGATCCTGGTCTCCATCATCTCGATCAGGTTGTTCAGGTCCTCGGCGCTTCGGATCGCCCCTTCGGTGAACGCGGGGGCGTACTCGGACAGGGCCGACTTGGTCTCCGCCCGGAACCCCTCGGAGGTCTCCCTGGCCTTGTCCATCTCTGAAGAGAAGCGCTTCGCCGCCGCCTGGGCGTCGGCCCATAGCTCCCGCCGAAGCCCCTCGGGCAGGTCCTCCCGGCGCCACTGCTCCTGGATGTCGAGGAGGTTCTCCAGCTCCTCTGTCATCCCCTTCGTCGCTGGGCGGGCCGCCAGGAGTTCGTCGGTGACCGCTCCCGGGAGCCCGGGGCCAGCCTCGCCAGCTCCGCGGAGCTGCTCCTGGAAGTCTTTGAGTATGCCGACCACCAGCTCTAGTCGACTCAGGTCGGCCTTACCTAAGGACTGAATCCGCTCCTCGGAATCCTCGACCAGGTCCGCGATTCGCTCCGCCTCCTTCGCGGCGCGCTTAAGCTCAATGACCTGCTTCCCGATCAGAACCGTCGCGGCCCCCACCGCTACACCGAGAGCCGTGATCGGATTGGCCAGAGAGGCCAATCCAGCCGCCACCCCTCCTGGAGCCGTGAGGACGTTCAGAACCAGGAATTCCAGCGCCTTCCCGAGCGCGATGATCCCGCTCGCCACCGCCTGGCCAGCGAGGGCCCCACCCACGAGCAGAAGCGCTGCCCCGATCTTCTGGAGGGTCTCGACGATCTTGGCCCCATTGGCGAACAAGAGCTTTATGAAGTCCCCGAAGAGGCCGATCACAATCTCCAGCTCCTCGGCCACCTCGTCCAGGATCTCCGTGGCGAACGGGGTCAGCTCCCGGCCCAGGTCCGACAAGGCGCCCCTCGCCCTCGCGCTGGCCGATCGGAACCGGGTCTCCAGGTCATCGGCGAACTCGTTCACCCCGCGGTTGACCGCCCCCACGTTGTCCCGGACCTGGTCGGTGGAGTCGATCAAGAGCTGGAGCCCGTCGCGATCTGCCGCCACGGCCGCCGCAACGATCCCCCGGATGTTCGGGATCAGCTCCGCCAGGACGTCGAGGTTCCCTCGGACCTGCTTGTTGATCTCGGCGAAGACGCCCGCGAACCCCTTCTCCTTCAGCGTGGCGGATCCGATCTCGATCCCCAGCTTCTCAAATGCTGCCGCGGCCTCCGACCCCGGCTTGACCAGGGCGAAGAGGACCTGGCGGATCGCCGTGATCGCCTCATCGGTGGAGAGGCCCGCCTTCGTCA
>JABAHP010000517.1_pt8 | contig 25095 bp, 24 predicted proteins | sample 7062081 | NCBI WGS metagenome assembly JABAHP01 (sample SAMN14534357, study PRJNA622989) | marine sediment metagenome | biome: marine biome [ENVO:00000428]; feature: marine pelagic biome [ENVO:01000023]; material: deep marine sediment [ENVO:00002113] | place: India: Gulf of Kutch | collected...
CCGCTCAGGCGAGGCGGGCGGGTTAAGGGCAAAACATAGTTCACTATAGCTTTGCCCATAAGTGCCTTGCACATGAAAACCTCCGACGCGTGCAAAATATAGCCAATGAAAATTAGAAGCCATTTTAAATTCCTATAGCGCTCCACAGCACCAAGCGCGTTTAAAAAGTCAGCAAAATTTGTTTTAAAGGGATTCGAAATGGCTTCCAAGGCAAATTCAAAATGCCGGAGATGCGTTTTTGCGGGAGGCGATATCTTGTTTGCCCGTCCGTCCGTTGACAGCGGCCCCCTATTTGGGATTGCTGGTACAATGCCTTGGGCATCTACCGGCATATCGTGAATCTCAAATAGGGGGCCGCCATGTAAGCTGTTGTTGATATCGGCTCCCGCAAAAATGGAGCTCCGGCTAACACCATTGGAGCGAGGTGCGAATCTTTTGTCATTGCCTCAAGATTTAGGAGATTGCCAGATGCCGGCAATGGCGCGCCCGCACGTCTGGCACTTGCCGTCATTTAGACCCAGCACTTTTACGCGATAGCCGATGCGACGGACCAGCATTTTTTTGCAGTGCGGGCAGTAGGTGTGTCCGCCGGGATGCTCGGGTACATTGCCCACGTACACAAAATGAAGCCCTTCATGCATGGCAATCTGCCTGGCCTTCTCGAGGGTTGATACGGGTGTTGGCGGAATACTTTTGAGCTTGTAGCGCGGATAAAAGCGGCTAAAATGCAGCGGTGTATCCGGCCCCAGTTCTTTATAAATCCACCGGCACATGGCACGAACCTGCTTGGGGTCATCGTTTCTTCCAGGAACCATCAGGTTGACAATCTCGGTGTGCACGCTTTGAGTTTTTAGAAATCTTAACGTATTTAGCACCGGCGCAAGACTGCCTGCAGCCATGGTTTGATAAAAATCCTCCGTAAACCCCTTAAGATCAATACAGGCGGCATCCAGAACATCACAAAGATCTTCAAGCGGTTTCGCGTTGATGAATCCATTGGAATGCATGACTTTTAAAAGCGGTCGGGATCTGGCGAGGCGACCGATCTCCAGCATGTACTCGATGAAAATAACCGGCTCCACATATGTTGAGGCAATCACTTGACTTTTATATTCAAGCGCGCTCGATATGACCTGATCCGGCGAAAGTTTGTAATTATAAGTATCATCCGGTCGCACCTGAGAAATTTCCCAGTTTTGACAAAATTTGCAGTCGAAATTACAACCGGCCGTGGCAATCGAAAAGGCGCGGCTTGCGGGCAGCACATGATAGAAGGGTTTCTTTTCGATCGGGTCAATGTGAACCGCACAAGGGTTGGCATAAACCAGGGAGTAATATTGCCCGTCGATGTTTGCGCGCACCTCGCAAAGCCCTCGCTCTCCGGGCTCCACCTCACACCCGTGAGGGCAAAGCGTACAGCGGACGATTTGATCATCCAGTTGCGTAAAATAAGGGGAAAGTTTGCGCCCGATATATCCTTTCTCTATCGCAGCAGCCCGGGCAGGACGCGCTGTGCTTAACATCGGAAACACGGTAGAACTTGCGCAAATAGCAAGACCGCGTCCACATCGTCCAAGAAATTTACGGCGCGTTAGCGGCTCTTTCACCGACAATTCCTCCTGATAAATTTAATGAGTTGACGGGATACCTGAGTTGACTACCGGAAATAACTTTAGGCTCTCTGTAAATGACTTTACCGCTTCCAATTTGCGCTCATCCGGAGATTAAAAAAAGTACGTGTTCGTTTCCAATTTGGAAATGAGCAATTTTTTCGATGAGCCCCGCCGAGCGGGATTTCACATCTAATTTTAAGAAAATAAAAGTGTTCAACAATCCGCACAAAGGTTTACAACGAGGCGTACTAAGCGTACGTCGAGGAAGTAAACCCGCGGAGAACGCAGCTCATCGGAAAAAGGGCCATTTCCGGATGGAAACTATTTGGATTTTTTGTAAAGATCCCTAATCCTCACCGATCTGGGATCCAGACCGGTCAATCCGTATGTTTCGGCCCACTCCATTGCCTCCAAAAATTCCTGCATGGAAATTCCGCGCGCAATGTCGGGATACTCATAGGCTTTGTAATCCACATGGTACTGCGACATGATGTTCACGTAGGTGTGCCGGGGAAGGTTTTCGGCCACCCATTCGGCAAATTTTTTGGTGCCTGCGACGCGATTGGGCATAACCAGGTGTCGGATCATCAATCCGCTTTGGGCAATACCATGCTTATCCACCCGATGGACACCCACCTGCCGGTTCATTTCGAACACGGCCGCCGTCGCCATTTGCGGGTAATCCCGGGCACCCGATGAGTATTTGGCGGCCATATCCGGCTGCATGTATTTGATATCCGGCAGGTAAATATCGACAATGCCGTCTAAAATCTTGATGATCTCGGTCCGCTCATAGCCGCTGGTATTATACACCAGCGGTATACGAAGGCCTTTTTTAAATGCCAGTCGGGTGGCCTTCAGAATATTGGGCATCACATGGGTGGGGGTCACCAGGTTGATGTTATGGCAGCCAATTTCCTGTAAGAACATCATCAATTGTGCCAGGCCTTCATCTTCGATAGCCCGGCCTTCGCCCCTTATGGAAATCGGCCAGTTCTGACAGAAGACACAGCGCAGATTACAATTGGAGAAAAAAATCGTACCGGAGCCATGTCGACCAACCAGGGATAGCTCCTCGCCGAAATGGGGCTGGGCGGTGTAAACCATAACCTTCAGCGGCGCTTTACAAAATCCTTTCTCCCCGTCCAGCCGATTGACGCCGCATTCCCGCGGACAGAGCCGGCATTCCTCAAAAAATGCGTAGGCTTCCTCGACTCTCTCAGCCAGTTTACCGTCTCTTTCCAGCTTCGCATAACCCGGATACCCCTCCAGTTGGGTCTGTCCTGAGGCCAAAACAGGGTAGGGTGAGAAAACCAGCGAACCGCCCCAGATGAGCGTTCGTTTGATGAAATCTCGTCTGGTTAACTTCATATTNNTTAAAATAACTGAAAATCTAAGGGGTTTCAGATGAGAAATGAAATCGAGTTCAAAAGGGAAATAAGCAAGCGCTACGGTCGAGGTGCAGGAAATATCAGCGGTGCATCAACGTATCCTGTTAGAAACCCCTAAAAATGACGTTGTCCATATGCGTCAGAGGATCCCCGCAAAAGTCGATTCGTGTTTTCCGATATTATGCTATGACTACACGAATCGGCCTTATTTTGCAAGCTGCGAGAAGAGGGTTATATAGCAACCATTCCACTCAAATAATCCGCCAACAAAATCACTTATCTTTGGATTTTTCACGGATAGCCTTCGGGCAGGGCTCATCGCTGCCGTACACCTCGACATAGGCGTTATGAGCTGTGCAGCCTTTCTCCCAGTGTTCTCTGACTTTTTTGCCGATAAATGAGTTTGGATATTTGCGTCCGATGTTACAGCCTGGACAGATTTTGTTCCATCCGGCCAGCACTTTTTTCATTTCCATGATTGTCTCCTTTTTCGCGGTGAGGCGCAATCACTCCTTAATCACGAGTGTACCCTGACGCTGGCGGTTGACCGTTAATTGAGTGATATCCGGCCTGGCATAATGGCCGCTGGGATCAAAGTTCTGTCTTTCTTCGCGCACCCGCCGGTAATCAATCGTTTCGGTGAGTAGCACTTCCTGGTCAACCACTGGTTCAATGATCAGTTCACCGTCAGGACCTGCCAGGCAGGTTCCCCCATTGGCCAGCGTGTCCGGGCAGTCATCTGTAATCCTTTCAAAATGCGGTGTGTCTGCCGGGAAATCCGTTTTACGCATCAATCCGGAAACCGAGATCACATACGAACGGGATTCCTTGGCGATAAAGCGCGTAATATCGTAAGTATTTCGAAGGTTGCCGGGCCAGATCGCCACGTGTAAATTTTCACCCTGAGCATAAAGCGCCGTGCGAACCAATGGCATCCAGTTCTCCCAGCAATTTAAACCACCAACCGTGAAGGCCCCTAATTTGTGCACTCGCAGCCCATGCCCGTCGCCGGTGGCCCAGGTCAATCGTTCTTCATAGGTCGGCATGAGTTTACGATGGACGGACTCGATGTTGCCCTTCTGATTCACATACACCAAAGAACAATACAGGCTGTGACCACCACGGTCACCGGCGCGCTCGATGCAGCCCAAAATCACTGCAATATTGTGCTTGGCAGCGGTTTCGCAAAGGGGATCTAAATGACCGGACTCGATTTGGACCGCCTGAGCCATATAATACGCATGGATTTCTTTTTGAATCGTCGAGTTGAATCGCGCGCCGTCGGTCAGCTCAAGCCAGAAGGGATAACCGGGTAACAGGGCTTCGCCAAAGGCAACCAGTTTACACTTTTCTTTTGCGGCTCGGGCGATATATTCACCGATTTTTTTAAGTGTCTGCTGGCGATCCAGCCATACCGGTGCAATCTGGGCCAGCCCGATCGTCAATAAATCTGATGTGTTTCTGTTTGATATCTGGGGCATAATGAATCCTTCCAAGGCTTATTCAACATCCCGCCGGGTTGGGATTTTGGATTCACAGGGGACTTTGGTCTGGCACAACCCGCAACCGTATCCGTCAAAACCGTAAACCTTTTTGACATAATCTTCGGTCACCGGTCTGAGGTGCTCACAGCATTTGATCTTGTCGTGGCCGGCCTCACTGAGGGCTGCAACGGGGCAACGCGAGATACACTTGCCGCAGATTCCCTTTGAATAAAACAGGCAATAGGCGTGATGATCGCTGTAAGGGCGCCTGGTCGGCGGGACTTTAATCCGAGCGATGACCGATCCGGTACGCATGGCCTTGCCTCGCGGCGTAATCAGCCCATCGCAGAGGCCGAACGTTCCCAGCCCGCCGGCATAAGCGGCATGCCGTTCAGACCAGGTAGAGGAAAACACATAGGTGTCTGATTTTTTCTTTTCCCAATGGTCCGAGAGCATCGGTGCGAGGGCCGCATAGCCGCTCTCTTGCAGAACCGCCGTCACGTGCTGGCGCAGTTTTACGTTCACTTCCTCCCCGTAAATACGGGCCCGGGCCCAGCGTTCCGCAGGATAGACCGATTCTTTGCGATTGTCGGCTTTTGTCGCCCGTGTCTGGGGAAGGATCCAGCTGATAACCGTCAGATCCGCAGATTTCACGGATAGCCCCTGAAATGTTCTGTTGAATATTTCCAGCGGGGCCCAGTGGAAAGGGCCGACAACCGTTTTGTAGGTTTCGTAAATGGGATCATCACCGCTTGAAAAACCCACCAGAGGCGTATCAAAGGCTTTTTCATCGGCTCTGTTTTGGAGCGTGTTATGCGGTGACGTGTCAATGAAATCCGTAATGACCTGCGTTATCCACGCTGCTAAATCTTCGCTTTGTCTCATAACAACGTACTATCAGGTGTTAAATTTTGAATATGGGCTTCAAATTGGGTGCTACCGCTGGCGGCAAATCGGTCGCCGTTGGCGATGAGGACATCCCCGCTTTCGATCAGCAATTCACAGTGGCTGACAATTTCGTTGGTGGCCATCAAAATGCCGTAACCCTCCAATAAGCGATCCTCAAAATGTTCGGCGGCTATCTCCTCGGCAGATTTGGGCTTGCCGTTTAGAATTTCGATGATGGCCCCGCAGCGCTCCATGTGGTGCGCCAGCAGCTGTCTGGCTCTGCCGGCCAGGTCGATCGGGTACCAATGGTCATTGTAGTATAAGCGATGGGCTGGAAGCACCACCAGCTCCGGATGGTCATTAGCGATCCGGATGAGCGTTTTAAGGGATCGGATGTAGCGGCTCAAGCCAAAAATGGCGGCCGCATCTGTATAGGCCGGTCTGATAACATGAGCCACTTCATCAAACATGGCTTTGCGGGTCGGCCAGGGAGAAATGTCGGGTAAAATAATGTCGCCCACGATGATGGCGTCCTCACCCAGCCTGAGCGCCAGGCAATCCGGGCTGTGACCCGGCAGGTGATAAGTGCAGATATCGGACCCCAGTTGGGTTTGACCGTCAGAGATCACGTCTACCGTTAAACCCTGCAGCACCCGGTGATACGCGAGACAGTTTTTGGCATAAAAAGACTCCGGCATAAAACAATGCCAGCATTTGGCCGGAAATTTTTCTTTTTTTGCTTCTGGTGACTGCGACGGGTATTGCCGAATCAGATGATCATAAATGGCGTGGGCTTTGACCGAGAGTCGGGTTGTCTCGATCAGCTCGGCCAGTCCGCCATCATGGTCTTCATGGCTGTGGCTGATTAAAACAAAATCAAGATCGCTATCCGATATGCCCGCTGTTTCCATCATGGCCAGCAACCGATGTCCCTGACCGAACTTGCCGGCATCGACCAGAAACGGTTTGTCAGCCATGACAGCATAATTCCAGGTCGGCCCCAGATCCCAGTGGCCGCCGTAAAAATTCTTTGTCGGTAGACCAAAAATCTCGAGTCCGGACGGCAACCGGAAGCGTACCACCATTTCATCGCCGCTCCCATCGCCTTCGCTTATCACGTCAGCATATTCAATCAAGTCTATCTCCCCAACGAAAAATTAAGCTTTTTTAATTTGAAACGCTCAACATTATAGCTTTGGGATTAGGTCAGACAACAATCTCACCCCAAACCCGGTGCCGCCGGGACCGCAGTAGGCATTGCCTTTTTTGTTATAGGCCGGGCCGGCAATATCGATATGGGCCCAGCGGGTATCGCCGCTAAACTCCGATAAAAACAAGGCGGCCGTGATCGCTCCTCCCCAGCGCGAGCTGGGCATGTTGTTCAGATCGGCAAAATCACTTTTGAGCAGCTCTTTATAATCCTCCGGCAGCGGCATGGGCCAGCAGCGTTCATGGGTTTTCTCTCCGGATGCCTGAATGGCATCCGCCAGCTGATCATCCGGTGTAAAAATCCCGGCGATTCTTTCTCCCAGGGCCACAACACAGGCGCCGGTCAGGGTCGCCAAATCGATCATAATCTTGGGTTTGTGTTTTTTGACAACATAAGACATGGCGTCAATTAAAATCAAGCGACCTTCAGCATCGGTATTGCCGATTTCAATGGTTTTGCCGGCATAGCTGCGTACAATGTCGCCGGGCCGGGTGGCCTCACCCGAGGGCATATTCTCCACAATGGGGATGGCGCCGATGACGTGTGTTTTGCCTTTAAGACGGGCCTGGGTGATGAGGGTGGCGGCTACCACCGCGGCGCCCGACATATCGGCTTTCATGCCGGCCATGCCGCTTCCGGTCTTGATGTTGAGACCTCCGGAGTCGAAAGTAACGCCTTTGCCGACCAGGGCCAAGGTTTTTCTTGCGTTGGGCGGTTTATGCTCCAATATCACCAGGCTGGGTTTGGTGCGGCTGCCGGCTGCCACCGCCAGCAAGGCGCCAAATTTATGCTGCTTTAGCTCTTTGGCACGCAACACGCGGGTTTTGAGACCATATTTTCGGGCCTGTGAGACAATTGAGCGGGTAAAGCGTTCCGGTGTTTTTTCGTTAGAAGGCATGCTGATCCACTCGCGCGCCAGGATCGTGCCGGCACAAACAATGCGAACTCTGGGTGCGATCGTCCTCAGTTTGCCCGCTGCCTGCGGTTTGATACAAAAGTTAATTTGTTTGAGCGGTTTCTTTTTCTTTTCCTTTTTGTATCTGTCAAATATATGATTTCCCAGACAGGCGCCTTCCATCATGGCTTCGAGCATATCCGGTGATTCCATTTTAAGCTTTTCAGCGGCCGGCACGGCGATCCAGATGGTATCAAATCCGGATTGAATGCAGTTGTCGACGGCTGAACCGCAAAATGAGCGTAAAACATCGAGAGCGATTTTTTTCAGCTTCCCCAGTCCAACGCAGATAACGCGTTCGGCGCCGAGTTCCTTGACATCATAGAGCGTAACACGATCCCCTTTATCGGCCTTAAATTCCTTCAATTTTAAAGCCTTTTGGATGACGGCGTTCATCGCTCGGTCATCATGGATTTTTTTGTCAGCGCACACCGGTACGACAAGCGTCTCGATTTTTTGTGTCTTCAGATCTACAGTCTTTAGCCCTATCATCTTTAGTCTCTCCATTTTACTAGATATTCGCGTTTAAAAAAACGATTAAAAAAAGTACTACGAAAGCACGAAATTAGGAAAGCACGAAAAATTTACAATTCCATGTTCATTTTATTTCGTGTTTTCGTGGTCGATTATGTGCTCCCTTTAGTTTGAAAATTATCATTTACCACGAAGTGCGAAAACACACAGGGACTTTATTGTGTCTTCGAACCAGAAGCAAGTTCTTTTAAAGCGCTGACAGTTTTCCAGTTAAATGCTTCAGACCGGCAGGGAAGAATCGAGTTGTTGGTAAAAATTGGGTCGGCCGCCAGATCGTAACGCGATGCGCTCAGGGCCGCCGGCCACAGCGCAGTATGCGGAATCGGTGAGTAGTAAGCTAAAATCGGTGTTATGCCTGTCTTTCGAACTGCTCGAATCGAGTGCTTAACGTCGGCCAGATCCTGTCCCGGCAATCCCATCAGTAAATAGGCGCCCACCTGATTTTTTGTAAAGCCGGCTGTTTTCAAATTTCTGGCAGCTTCCTTGAAATCGGCTTGGGTTACCTTGTGATCCATATCGTCGCGCGTGTCGAATTCAGCTGTTTCCAGGCCCAAGCGCAGGGTTGTAAACCCGGCTCTGTACAACAGCCGTGCCGTCTCAGCGTTAAGGCTGCGAATATGGACGGCATTGGGGGTGTGAAAACGAAGGCCGAGGTCGGCCTGAATAATTTTTTCCAGAAGCGGCAATGCATGTCGTTCAGTATCGACTAAAAAAGCGTCATCATATAGCACAAAATCTCTGATCCGATGGGCCTGATGCCAGAACTTAATTTCTTCAATGACCGAATCTGGACTGCGCCACATTCGGGTTGGACTGAGAAAATGAGAAGCGCAGTAGGTGCATTTAAACGGACAGCCGCGCGATGTCAACAAGGGCACGTAATTGACGCAGCTCTGCAGATCAAAGGCGGGATATGGATATGTATCGAGATTTTGCGGTTCGAAACGGGCGGTCGTCCGGTATCCCGTGTGTTGGGTGATTCTTTCGAAGACGGCTTCTTCGGCAGGACCCGCGACAACGTCATCAGCGCCGGTGTATTTACGGGCATGATCGGTACACAGACTGGCGTAAATGCCGCCTAATATAATGGGCGTTTGCGGATAAATGTCACGCACCACGGCTATGGTTTCCTGAATACCGGTATACCAATAGGTCATTAAAGAGGTTACCAGGATCAGGTCCGGTAGCGGTATAGCCTGAAGGTCTTCCGCAAGCCAGCCGGGTTTAATACCGTAACGGCAAAAGCGGCGTTGAACATCTTCGAGGCCGTGCGGTCGGGAAATTTGTGATTTTAAATAGGGCCCCCGGCCGCACCGTGCAAACGGATCGCTGGGCGGCGCTTTCGGGTGAAACCGGTCGAGGCAATCNNTTGGCCCAGAAATCATAGGCGGCGAAATCATGAATCCACGGGTTGATCAGCAAAATATGGGGCGCATCTTTCGTCATGTCATGGATGTTTCTTAAGCAAATTATATTTCAGAAACAAGTAAAGATTTGGTGTATCATAGCGGAGATGAATTGCAAAATAGATGCTCGTTTTGAAATTTGAGCCCATGTTACATCTAGGTGATGAGACCATTCCCACCATCCGCTTTCGCAAAGATTTTTAAATAGTAAAACCGGTTCCAAAATTTCATATTATGTCTGAGGGCAAGGCGTAAAACGGTTCGAAAGTGGAGCGTACACGCTAGTACGCGAGCATTTTGAACCGATTTACAACGCCGCCATCGGGCATAAGATGGTGTTTTGGAATCGGTTTCTAACTTTCTTCATCGGAGGGAAAGTACACCATCGATGTTTTTTTTAATTCTTCACGGCTGAATAACAGGGTGTAGTCTTGAACGGAAGTGGCTCGGGACATCTTGCGTGCCGTCTCCTGGCAGGCCTGTTCGCTGTCGGCGTGAACCATGGTATACAGGTTATACGGCCAGTCCGCGGTGGGATTGCGCCGATAACAGTGAGATACCTGATCAAAAGATGCCATTTTTTGTCCGACTTCTTCGATACGGTCCTCATCAACCATCCAGGCCACCATTGCATTGGCGCTGAATCCGGCACGTTGATGCCGCAGGGTGGCCCCGAAGCGTCGAATAACGCCGCGCTGGCTGAGATCATTTAATCGATCGAGCAACTCTGTTTCGGATATGCCCAGTTTTTCAGATATGGCAAGATACGGCCGCTCGGTAATAGCGATATCTTCCTGGATCGACGCGATTATTCTCTTTTCTATCTCATTTAACATGATCGGAATGTAATAATCTGTTTGGACAAATGTCAAGGCTCATAACTTATAATGCGAGCACCATGATTATTTTTAATTTACAAAACTGGTATTAAAATCCCAGATTTTTTTCGAGGGGTAGGCTTAATCCGATTCTAAAACGGAGCGTACACGTTAGTACGCGAGTATTTTGAATCGGATTATAACACCTCCCTCGGAAAAAATATGGACATTTTAATCCAGTTTTAGAATTGCTCAGGGAATAATTGTCTAATACCCTCCGGCGTTGCCTCACAGATGCCGCGTTCGGTTATAAACCCGGTGACCAACCGCGAGGGGGTAACATCGAATGCATAATTGGCGGCAGCGCTGTCGGCCGGGCAAATGAGAACGCGCTCATTTTTGTTGTTTGCCCGTCCTTCCACATAGCGGATTTCATCCGGGTTCCGCTCTTCGATGGGGATTTCTTTGACGCCATCTGTGAGATCCCAATCGAAAGTGCTGGAAGGCAGGGCCACATAAAAAGGAATGTTATTGTCTTTGGCGGCCAGCGCCTTTAAATACGTTCCGATTTTGTTGGCGACATCTCCGGTGGCAGTCGTGCGGTCCGTTCCGACAATAACGATATCCACATTGCCCTGCTGCATTAAATAACCACCGGCATTGTCGGTAATGATGGTGTGTTTGACACCATGTTTGCCTAATTCCCAGGCGGTCAGGCGGTTACCCTGATTGAGCGGACGGGTTTCGTCCACCCAGACATGCAGGTCGATACCACGGTCGAATGCAGCATAAATGGGAGCTGTGGCGGTACCGTGCTCGATACAGGCCAGCCAGCCGGCATTGCAATGCGTCAACACATTGACCGTCCGGCCCTGCTTGTGCCGACTGATTGCCTCGATCAATGGTAGACCGTGTTCGCCGATTTTTTTGCAGCGATCCACTTCCTGTTCGGTAATCGAAGCGGCTTGATCTCTGGCGGTGGCAATACGCTTATCGGCTTGCTTTTCTTTCAACACCTCCTGCAGGACCCTGTCTACCGCCCAGGCGAGATTGACTGCCGTGGGCCGAGACGATTTGAGGCGATTGCATTCGGTGATCCAGTAGCTGTCTTCAATTGGATGCCCGGGGGCGTTCAAGGCGGCCAGATAAACACCGTAAGCGCCGGTGGCCCCAATCAGTGGGGCGCCACGAACAGCCATGTCTCTGATGGCGGTGACGGCATCATCCACGGTTCTCAGATCTATGAGCACTAGTTCATGGGGCAGGCGCCGCTGATCGATGATTTTAACCGATTTTTCATCGGGGCTTAACCAGATTGTCCTGATATCTTTTCCATCTACTTTCATATTCAATCTTGTGGGTTAAAATGTCTCTCGTTCGCTTTATAGGTTTCGGCAGTCAAGCAAGTATCATCATTTTTTGCTACTGGCTTCTTGCTTCTGGCCGGATGCAGGGAATATATTTCAGCTATTTGCCATTAACACGGAGCCAGCAGCCAGTCACCAGAAGACAGCGGTAAATATTACTAATATCTGAATCCTGTTAACAACGGACAGCTGCTTGATTATATCTTCGCCAGGGCAAAATCGGTCTGGACTTCACCCAGCAAAACATGCCGCTTGAAAACCTGTCGCATTTTGTTGGCATCCATGAGTTGATACACAATGGGTTCGCTGTCTTCGACTTCGATAGTGACATTGGGCTCACTGGAGCACATGCCCATGCAACCGGAAGCAACCACCCGAATATCCGATCGATCGGCTTCTGCCATTTCTTCCATCAGGGCATTCATGACATCGCGGGCACCGGCCGCAATGCCGCAGGTTCCCATATGCACGGTGACTTTAATATTGGCGGGGCCATCTCGCAACGAGGTTTCCTTGGCAGTTTTTTCCTTAATTTTTTTGAGATCTTCAATTGTCAACTTTGCCATCTGTTACCTCCTGAGAATTAAGGTTCGTTTTCATTTGACGTCAATTTTTTAAGCGACGATCGGATCGATTCGCCTAAATGATGAATGACGATCGGGTCAGACAGTGATAGATCTTCCATTTCAGCGCGAATTTCACGGGTATCCAGACTAAATTCCTCGCCATCGATTCGATGTGAATAGACGAAATCGATCCCCGGATTTCCAATGATGAGAGTTGTCACAGTGGCGGCCATATCGCCCAATGGGGCGCGGTCGATATGGCTATGTTGAAAAGTGGCTTCAACCTCGGTTCCTTTGCCGGGCTCCGTGTCGACGCGCATTGTGCCTTCGCAGCGCTCGGCTGCAGCGGCTAAAAGCGAAAGCCCCAGGCCGACTCTGCGCGTGGTGCGGGAAGTCACAAAGGGATCGTTGATGTTTTGCAGTTTTTCAATCGGCATGCCGCGACCGTTGTCGCGAATCACGATTTTAAGCTGATCGGCCTGATGGTCTTCTTCCACCTGGATCCAGATGCAATTACCCCCGGCGGTAATCCCGTTTTCAACGACATCCAAAATATGTAGCGATAGTTCACGCATTTATTTTTTATTATTAAACTATTATCGATTATTGGCAATTTCCATTTATACAACGGCGTTTCATTTACCACAAAGGGCATGAAGTAGCACAAAGAATTAGGTAAAATCATTTTTTTTATTTCACCACAAATTCGCAATGTGCACAAAGAAATCATTCATTATTATCTTGCAAAAACTTTGTGCTCTTCGTGAACCTCGTGGTGAAATACGCGATGATCTTTAGGTCTTGATGCTTAATTCACGATGCGGCGTCCATCTTTACCGGCCAGTGCCAGGATCAGCTCATCCAAGGAGGGCGTTGCCAATAAGAATTCAGTCCACACTTTACCGATGTCGTGCAAAAAATGGGCATCTGAAGATGTCACGCAAGGATAACTTCCGATGCCCGGGACCTCGGTCCGTGCTTTTTCAAGGGGTACGCGGAAAGAAACCTCAACAGCATCCAGGTGCAAATCTTCAGGGATAAACCCCAGTTGGCCGATCAGGCTATACGATGGGCGATCTACATGTGAGCTGATACAGATACCGCCCAGTTGATGGACCTTTGCAACAATGTCATTTAGGCTTAGTCCGGTGGCACCGATTAACAAACGGTGATTTTCTCCCAGGACCTGATCATTTTCGTCTGCGATCACCTGATGCCCGAATACATCCGGCTGGTTTTCTCCATTGAGATTCGCGTAAATTAATTCCTGCATTTTCAAAGCATCTTCGATGCTCTTAAAGAGGGTGACCAGATGCACTTCCTCCTTTGAGCAAACTTCCATACCCGGCAAAACGGCAACTCCCTGACGGTCACCTTCACGTATCGTTGCGGCGACATTCTCGGCGGTATTGTGATCACAGATGGCAATTAAACCCAGTTGCCGCTCAAGACTTTTTTCAACAACCTTTTTGGGGCTCATATCCCAGTCGCTGCAGGGTGAAAGGCAGGAGTGAATGTGGAGGTCGGCTTTAATCTTTTTTAACAACGGTTAGTCCTTTATAACAACAGCGAAATTAATCTGCTGTTTTTACTCTGTATTTCCTATCCCGGCGCTGAAAAGTTGGCCGGCTAAGCGAAAGGATGAATCCGGCCACTGCAAAATAGGGATTCCCTCCTGGTCCGCTTTTTGGATGGTTTCAGCATCCGGTTTCTGACCGCCGGTAATGATAATGGCGGCCATCTCACGCAGCACGGCCACAGCCACAATATTCTGATGCCCCTGAACAGTCATCCAGACGCTCCCTACCGGGGCGTTTCCCATTACTTCACTTAACAAATCGCCGCAGTAACCCTCGGTGATTTCACGGTCAAGTCCCTCTTGGCCTCCGGCGACTTCAATCTTGAATTTTTCCACCAGATCTTTGACTCGCATTTTAAGCCGTATCCTTTCCAGCCGGATTGTCGATATCAGACAGATTAGTGCTTTGGCTTCGTTTGCCCACGATATACACGCATTCATTTAATTTAGCTTCACCACGCACCACATCCTCGGCAAATGTGCGGCAGTCCGGGGCGCCGCATGCAGTACAATCAGTCCCTTTAGTCACTTGCAACACTTTCTCAATTTTTTGCATAGCATCAATGGAAAGTGCTTTTTTACGCGCACCGAACAGCGTTGTCAGTTTGGATGGATCTTTATCGGTCTGAAATTCACCTTTTTCGTACATGCGTAAAATATTTTCACGGTGCAGGCGTCTACCGAGACCGAATCGTTTGACCATTTTTTGGACGGCGCTTTTGGCCAGATATTTATCAATGGCATTCAGTACGCCGCCCAAACAGCCTTCCCGACATGTACGAAATTCGATATATTCAATATCCTGAAACAAACCCATTTCAATTTTTTCCAGGTATTGAATGGTTTCCTCCATACCTGAAACGGCCAGCGACCGGTCAATATCCATGTCGGCAATTTCGCCACCGGACATTCCCCACATTGAGGCGTTACCGGTGGCACATGTTTCGTATTCAAATCGGGTTTGATAGAAGGGGATGGCGTCTGCTGCCTCTATTTCTTCCACATGTTTAATTAGTTGCGGATAGATATCGTTTATTCCCAACGCGACTTCAGCCGGTGAGGATCGATTGCTTGCAGACAGGCATGAGGGATCTTTTTGGGTCGGGCAGGGATTGATATAATACAGAACAACCTCCCGGCCTTTGTCTAGATAGTCAGGAACAATGCGCCGCCTGACTTCCCGGGCCATCAATGCCACCGGCCGCAAGACGGGCAATACGTTGGCCAACAGGCTCGGAAATTTAAACGCGATCAGCCGCACCACCACCGGACACACCGGTGATATCAGTGGCCAGGGGGCCTGACCGGATTTTCGGTTGCGCCTGATGAATTCTTCGGTGGCGTATTGAAAAATTTCAAGAAAATAGGACATGTCGATAGTGTGTTGAAAACCCATCTGCCGAAGTCCCAGCAGGATATCTTTGGGCATGACACCGGGAAATTGCGCGTAGAGCACCGGGGATACCAATGCAATGGCAATGTGATTTTCGTTGAGCACTTCAGGCGTTTCGGTTGCCGCGCTAACGGCGCTCTCGCGGCAAACACGAATACATTCACCGCAACCGATGCATTGCTCAACAATGCGAACGGCCTTCTTGTTTTTCATCCGGATGGCTTTGGTGGGGCAGACCGGCAGACATGTACCCCGACCAGCACAGAGGTCTTTTTCGAAACGCACGAAGCAGGTTGACGTTATTTTTTTACTCAATTTCTTTTTCCTTTTTCAGGGATAACAAAAACCATTCGAACCACAGTTCCTTTGTTTTTTGGGGATTCGACCTGAATGCGGTCTGAATTCTTTTTCATATTTGGCAGTCCCATGCCGGCGCCAAACCCCATTTCACGATGGTCATCATTAGCCGTCGAATATCCGGCCTGCATGGCCAGCTCTATATCCTCGATACCCGGCCCATCATCGATTATTTCTAAAACCAGCTTTTCATCGTCCACCTCGATGCTCAGGGTGCCGTCACCGCCATGCATGACCACATTCATTTCACTTTCATAACCGCAGATGGCGACCCGCCGAATTAAGCGTGGATCGAAATCCATGGATTTGAGAAGGTTTTGAATATTGATTGAAGCTTCGCCCGCACGGATGAAATCTCTGGCTTTGATGTGAAAGCTTTTTTTTAGTCGGGGCATGGGTCCAATAATTTCGGATCGTCCGGTTATCCGGGCTGGCCGGAAATCCTTAAATGGCAGGCTATCGTGTTCCGTCCAGTCCGGTGAGATGACACGCATGCAATCTGCCGCATGAGACAAACATGGAATACGGGCTAGATATCAGCGGAATGCCCTGTTCTCTGGCCATATCGACCACTTGCTGGGGGGGTTGTTTCTTTCTGACGAAGACCACCGCCCCGACGCCGGCCACCATGGCGGTTCGGATGACCTGAACGGTCGTTAAACCGGTCAATAAGATACAATCTTCAGAAACCGCGGCCAGCACGTCACTCATCAGGTCACTGGCGCCACATCTAGTGATGACTTCATCCAGTTTATCCTCTCCAGTTAAAACTGTCGCATCCAGAGCCTTAACAATTTCGGATAGCTTCATATTCCGATTCCGTTAATCCAATCAGTTTTAAGACGGTCATTGTTCATCACCAGTTTGTCAAAAGGGCAAAAATGCAACATCCAGAACACTTAAGGCCTGCAAAGTATAGTTTAAAGGGGCTTTTGTGTCAATGGTAAGTCGGGTTGTCCAACCGAATCCTCACACAAATAAAGAGACGACCTCAAACTTGTTCACATCGATCAGGCCTTTGTCGGTCAGCTTTAATTCCGGTATGACCGGCAGCGCCAAAAAAGACAGTGTCATAAACGGATCCGGTAAGGTGCACCCCATTTTTTGAGCGATGTTGATTAAACGGTCCAGTTGATCGCGCACATCGCTGACAGGCTCAAAGGACATCAACCCGGCCAGCGGTAATGCCAAACGAGCGAGAACCTTATGGTTTGATACGGCCGTTAAACCACCACCCATTTGCACCACGGCTTGCAATGCTGTCTGCATGTCCGCATCTGTTGTGCCAACGATGATGATATTATGAGAATCGTGGGCGACACTGGAGGCAAGGGCGCCGTGCTTGAGGCCGAAGCCTTTTACAAAGCCTTTGCCAATATTGCCGCTGCCGCTGTGGCGCTCGACAACAGCGATTTTGAGCAAATCCTTTGATGGATCGCTTACGGCCTGACTGTTCTCAACAGTCGCCTGTTGGATGCGCTCATGGGTAATTAACTGATCCGTTTCGATTTCAATTGCACGAATCTTCTTGTTTTCAGCAGCTATGGTCAAATCAATCTTCTGCAAATCGACCTGCATCGATGGGGCAATTGTGGCAGACGGTGGTGTTTGAATATGGGGTAACACCTTGCCGTTTTCAGCAGTTAATTTGCCGCAGCAATATACCTGTTCGACAATTGGCTGTTGCATATCGGAAAATACCACCAGATCAGCCTGACGGCCGGGCGCGATAGCGCCCAGGTGGTCCAATCGGAAGTATTCTGCAGGGTTTATGGTGGCCATCTGAATGGCTAAAATTGGATCCAGGCCGGATTGAATGGCTTCGCGCACAATCGAATCGATATGGCCTTCTGCGATCAGGTCATGGGGGTGGCGATCATCGGTACACCACATCATGCGCCTGGCTGTTCGTTCGTTTATCACTTCCAGCAGTGCCTGTAAATTTTTGGCGCCGGTTCCCTGACGGATCATAATATGCATCCCGGCAGCGAGCTTCTGCCTGGCCTCCGGTGCGGTGGTACATTCATGATCACTTTGCACCCCGGCTGCGATATACGCATTCAGTGCCTGCCCGTCGAGCCCGGGCGCATGACCATCGACTGGCTTACGGTGTCTTTTGGCTGCGCTTATTTTCGCCAGAACATCCGGATCACCAAAGATGACACCTGGATAGTTCATCATTTCAGCCAGCGCCACAATTCTTTCATGATTAAAAAAGGGCGCAAGATCTTCGGCGCTCAGACGTGCGCCGGCGGTTTCCATATCAGTTGCCGGCACGCACGAGGGCAGGGTAAAGTAAATATTGATAGGTTGTTCTTGTGCCGATTGCAGCATATAAGCAATGCCTTCGGCTCCCAGCACATTGGCGATTTCATGGGGATCGGCGGCTACGGCCGTGGTGCCATGCACCACGACCGCCCGGGCAAATTCGGAAATGCAGGTCATGGCGCTTTCGATATGAACGTGGGAATCGATAAAGCCGGGAGCGACAAAGCGCTTGTTTAAATCCAAAGTCTTTTCAGCTTTATATTGGCCGAAGCCGACAATGATACCATTGCTGATGGCAATTGGCTGCTGTTCAATCTCACCGGACAGTACATTTACAACACGGGCGTTGGTCAAAAGCAAATCAACAGGTTTGTCACCGCGAGCGGCTTTGATCGTTTCATTCAAATTCATTTGTCAGGTCCTTTTTATAGCTGCAGTTTTTGGCTACTGGCTTCTCGGCTCTGGCCTCTGGCATTTTAGCACATGTATTGGTGTTTGCCACGAGCAGATTTAAATCAATATCCGCTTTTCCGATTATTAAAAAAAACGCAAGCTGCCAGTAGCCATTTAATATTAGCTAGGAGTCGCAAATTGATTAGCGGAGCTTTTGAATTTGGGCGGCAATTTTGTGCACCTCGGCCATAATCCGCTCAACATCCAAACTGAGAATTCGGCGATTGCGCACCAGGATACGTCCGGCGACGATCACATCCCGAACATCCGCGCTTTTTGCGGCGTAAACGATATGGGACTCAGGATGATACATCGGCGTCAGGTGTGGGCAGCGGTTCTCAATGATGATCACATCAGCCTGTTTGCCCTTTTCAAGCGAGCCGATTTGGTCGTCCAATCCAATAGCCCTGGCGCTACCGATGGTAGCCATTTCTACGACGGTTCGGGCATCCATCGTGGTGGGGTCATATGATTCCGCCTTGTGAATCTTGGCGGCCATATCCATTTCATGGAACATATCCAGGTTGTTATTGCTGGCACATCCATCGGTACCAAGCCCCAGAGAGATCCCGGCTTTTAGAATTTGCGGTGCCGGCGCAATTCCGGCAGCCAATTTGGCATTGCTTTCGGGATTATGGGAAACACTGGCATTGCTGTTTGCAATCCGTTTAATATCGGTTTCATCGAGCCAAACGCAGTGCACCAGTAGCGTATTTTCATCCAGTATCCCCATTTGATCTAAATAACCAATAGGTGTGGTACTGTATTTTTGCCGGATCTGCCGGACCTCGACCTGCGTCTCGGCCGCATGAATTTGAAAGCGCAGGCCGGCGTCTGTACTTAACGCTTTGGCTTTTTGCAGGGTTTCACCGCTGCAGGTATATGCTGAATGGCAAAACACTGAAGGAGTAATCAAAGCAGACGCCTGCTGCCACTTGGCAACGAATGCGCGGGGAATTTTCATATTGTGTTTGGGATCCGGCACCCCCGGTGCCGGAAAATCAATCACCCCCTGGGCTAATACGGCGCGCATACCACTACTATCAACGGCCTCTGCCACCTGGTCTTCAAAAAAATACCCATCGCAGCAGGTGGTAGTGCCTGAAAGCAGCATTTCAGCGCATGCCAGCAGCGTTCCCCAGCGCACACTAACCGGCTGAATGTGAGCGCCTTCAGCCGGAAAGATATGTTCGTTCAACCAGCTGTCCAGCGGCAGGTCGTCGGCCAAACCGCGAAACAGGGTCATGGGAAGATGGGTGTGACTGTTCACCAGGCCCGGCATTATCAAGCCGCCGCTGGCATCGATCGTTTCAGCTGCTGCGGGTAGCGATTGATTGGCGGCAATGGTTCCGAGACGCTCAAGCTTGCCACCTTTTACACACAGCAGTCCATCGGGGATAATGTCAAAACGCCGATTAACAGTCACAATAGTGCCGTTGTGGATGACAAGATCGTAGGTCATGGGGTCACCCTGATTTTGGATTTTGGAATTTGGATTGCAGATTAAAACAGATTGAAGTTAAATACTGAGTCGTTTTGGCAGCCGCCATATCCAAAATCTAAAATCCAAAATGTTTTTCACTCCAATATTCCATTACTCCAATCAAATATCCATAAACGACAGGTAAAATGTTTGCGGCCCAAATTATTTTGCCATGATTTCCTGAGCAATTTTGTTGACATCGTTCAATACGCTGTCGATGTTCATGGTTTTTAGCTGCCCTTCTTCCAGGACGATGGTGCCATCAATGATCACAGTAGTGACATCACTGCCCCGCGCCGCATACACCATATGGGATACCGGGTTGTACATGGGCGTCAAATGCGGTCTTGTGGTGTCAACGATGATCAGATCGGCTTTTTTGCCCGTTTCAAGCGAACCGACACAAGACTCAAGGCCCAAAACCTGCGCGCCCCTGATGGTGGCCATTTTTAGGACTGTCTGCGCATCCATAACGGTGGGGTCCAGCGTTTTGGCCTTATGGAGCTTGGCCACGGTATCCATCTCCAGAAACAGGTCCAGATTGTTGTTACTGGCGCAACCATCTGTCCCCAATCCAACGCAAATGCCCTCATCTAGTAATCTGGGAATCGGTGCCACGCCGGATGCCAGCTTCATGTTGCTTTCCGCATTGTGCGCGACTTTGACATCATAGCGTTTCAGCAAAGCGATATCATTTTCCGTCAATTCGACACAATGGCAGGCCACCACATTCGGCGCCAGAAGCCCGAGCTCAGCCAGGTGTTCGACCGGTGTCCGATCAAAACGCTCTTCAATCTGCGCAACTTCACTTTTGGATTCAGCCAGATGGATCACCAGCGGTAGCTTGAAATCCTGCGCCAGGTCAAATGCTTCCTGCAGCAATTCAGGTGCGCACAAATAGGCGGAATGCGGTTCTACGGCAATGTTCACCCGCGGGTGGTTTTGCCAGGTATCGATCAGTTTGCGGGTATATTCGAATCCTTGCGCGATAGGACCATAATTCGGCGAGTCAAAGTCATACAGAACTTCTCCAACCACCGCACGCATGCCGGCATCGCCGGCGGCACGGGCGACGGCATCTTCAAACAGGTACATATCGCAAAAACAGGTCGTGCCCGACATAATCATCTCTGCGCAGGCCAGCAGGGTCCCGCTATAGACCTTTTGCTCATCCAGTTTGGCTTCAGCCGGAAAAATATGATCATTGAGCCAGGACATCAATTGAAGGTCGTCTGCCAGTCCTCTAAAGCAGGTCATGGCGGCGTGTGTGTGGGTATTGATCAGGCCCGGCATAATGATTCCACCACCAGCATCAATAACTCGCGAGGCCTGCCACTTCGAAAGCTCTGCAGCCGGCCCGATCGCGCTAATACGGTCTTTGGCGATCGCCAACCCGCCATCGTTCAAAATACGCTCCTTGTTATCCATTGTGAGGATGGTTCCGTTTAAGATCAGAATATCAGCGGATTTCGGTTTCATAGATTTTTCTGACAACTCCTTTTAGAATGGTTTCCAGCGACGGCGCGGCCTTCTGGGCCACAGCAATGATCTCCTCAACGCTGGCCGGAACCGGATTGGCGGGATTATGAACATTGGTAATTATCGACATCCCCATTACCCGCAGGCCGCCGTGGACGGCTGCGATGACCTCCTGTACCGTCGAGAAGCCCACGGCTTCCGCGCCGATGGTTTGTAAAAATACAACCTCCGCCGGCGTTTCGAGGGCAGGCCCTTTGAGGCCGACATAAATTCCTTTTTGTAATTTTATTCCGGCAGCCCGGGCGGCGTCTTCGGCAGCAGAAATGAGTTCCGGATTATAAGCGTATGACATATCCGGAAACCGAACGCCCAGGCTCTCGTCATTGGGACCGATGAGCGGGTTTGTGAGGGTGAGGTTGATATGGTCTCTGATCAGCATGATATCGCCGGGGCTAAAAGAGGGATTCAGGCCGCCGGCAGCATTTGAAAGAATGAGGATCTTGACGCCCAGGTGTTGCATCAAGCGGATAGGGTAGGCGACCTCCATGGGACTGTAACCTTCGTAGAGATGAGAGCGGCCCTGCATGACGATAAGCGGGCAATCGCTCAGCCGACCGGTGAGCAAACGGCCTTTATGCGTTTGAACCGTTGAGATCGGAAAATGAGGGATGTTCCGATACTCGATGACAGTGTCAATCGTCATTGATTCGACGCTTTCACTCAGACCGGTGCCGGTTAAGTAGCCGATATACGGCACCACATCGGTTTTGTTTTTGATAAAAGCGGTCGTTTCTGCCAGGCGCTGCGATAAATTGTTCATTGCCTTCCTCACAGGTTCAGGACATGAATGGTTTTTCGTAAGNNGAATGTTTTTTCATAAGATTTGGAAAGACGCTATTTTAGTTCAGCAAAGGGGCGCCGTCAAGCCAACAGATATAGAGGCCAAAATCAGTATGTTCTCATTGACTTTTCGATGACATTGTGACATACAAACTGCCTTAATCCCTGAATATTGCATCAAACCAATTCGTGCAAGATTCAGGGTTGTCATTTAATCCTGCCCCGGTTGTATGTGTAATGGGTGACCAACCAATATGATTGTTAAGGATTCGGCTCAATCTTATCTGTTATAAAGACGAGCAAACAAGGGAGATCTGAACATGGCACCTGACACCCGTCCCGAGCATCCTGAAATTTCCGATGAAATGTGGCTTAAAATTGATGAAATCATCGCCACCAACTGCAATATCCCGGGTTCGATTATTGGGGTTTTGCGTGAATGCCAGGATGTCGTCGGCTGGTTGCCGGTTGAGTTGATTGATTATATCAGCGATGGTCTCAACCTGTCGCGCAGTGAAGTCTTCGGTATCGCCACCTTTTATGCCCTATTTTCTTTGACGCCCAAAGGCAGGCACCAGATAAAGGCCTGTATGGGCACCGCCTGTTATGTGAAAGGGATTAAGGAAGTAATGAGCCGAATCGGCAATGAATATAATATTGTCGAAGGTGGCACCACTGAAGATCGGCGTTTTACGCTGGAAGCTGTCCGCTGCCTGGGGGCATGCGGTTTGGCACCGGTGGTCGTGGTCGATCAGGATACCTACGGTGATGTCAAGGCCGATAAAGTGCTCGACGTTTTAGAAAAATATGACTAACCCGAAACGGTGAGCGGATGAAACTATCTGAAATACAACATATTTTGGATGCCACTGTTTTAACGGGAGAGGATCAGTTTGATCGCAACGTCGTGGGTGCCGGCGGCGCTGATCTGATGGCGGATGTATTGTCGGCGGTTGCCAAAGATGCCGTATTGCTCACCGGTCTGACGACCGAGCAGGTTTTGCGAACGGCCAAAGTTGCCGACGTGGCAGCGGTTGTGTTTGTCCGAGGCAAAAGACCCGATGCACCCGTCATTGAACTGGCAAAATTCTATGAGCTGCCCTGTATGTTGACGAAATACTCCCTGTTTGTTGCCAGCGGCCGGTTGTACGTCAATGGACTACGGGGGTTGGATGGGTCGTGGTAAGAAGGAAAATTGAAAATTGAATATTCAATAATCAATCTTCAATATTCGATGATCACTTGCGGGAGTCCGGCATGAATAAAGTTAGAACGCAGTTAATGGTGTGCGGTGGGACAGGTTGTCACGCATATGAGAGTGGTGCGTTTCAGGTAGCACTGCAAAAAGAGATAGAGCACCAGGGGCTCGCGGAGGAAATTAAAATTATCGAGACCGGCTGCAACGGTTTTTGCGCGGTCGGGCCGGTTATGCTGGTCCAGCCCGAGGGGATTTTTTACCAAAAACTGAAAGTTAAAGACATCCCGCACCTTGTCGAAGAGCATTTTCTCAAAGGGCGCCCGGTCAAAAAGCTGTTTTATGTAGAGCCGGCTTCCAAAGAAACCATTCCCAGCATGGATGAAATCCCTTTCTTTGAGCATCAGATGTTTTGGGCAATGCGCAACAAAGGGGCCATTGATCCGGAGGTCATTGAGGAGTACATTGCCCGTGACGGCTATTTTGGCGGCGCCAAGGCTTTACAGGAGATGCAGCCGGAAGACATTATCGCCGAGGTAAAAAAGTCGGGATTAAGAGGGCGTGGCGGAGCCGGTTTCCCCACCGGGCTCAAATGGGAGTTCGCCAGCAAAAGCGAAGCTGATGCCAAATATGTGTTGTGCAATGCAGATGAAGGTGATCCGGGAGCGTTTATGGATCGCAGCATACTGGAATCCGATCCGCACGCCGTGCTGGAAGGCATGCTGATTGCAGCCAGGGCGATCAATGCGCATCAAGGGTATATCTACGCGCGTACCGAATATCCGCTGGCCATTCGAAGGCTGGGTATCGCCATCGAGCAGGCCCGGGAATACGGATTGCTGGGCAGCGATATCCTGGGATCCGGTTTTGACTTCGACATTGACATCTACCAGGGCGCGGGCGCCTTCGTCTGCGGCGAAGAGACTGCTCTGATGCGCTCAATTGAGGGCAAACGTGGGATGCCGCGACCCCGTCCGCCGTTTCCGGCGCTAAAAGGCTTATGGGAAAAGCCCACCATATTAAATAATGTCGAAACCTTGGCCAACATTCCACAGATTATTCTCAACGGCGGGGACTGGTACGCCAGTGTCGGCACGGAAAGCAGCAAGGGAACCAAAGTATTTGCGCTTTCCGGTGATGTCAACAACATTGGTCTGGTTGAAGTGCCGATGGGCACAACGCTCAGAACAATGATTTATGATATCGGGGGCGGGGTGCCCAACAAGAAGAAATTTAAAGCTGTGCAGCTGGGCGGGCCTTCGGGCGGTTGCGTACCCGAAGAACATCTGGATATCCCCATTGATTATGAGGAAATTGCCAAAGTCGGTGCCATCATGGGCTCCGGCGGCGCGATCGTAATGGACGAAAATACCTGTATGGTCGATATGGCCCGCTTTTTCATGGATTTTGTGCAGGATGAATCCTGCGGGAAATGCACACCGTGTCGTGAAGGCACCCGGCGTCTGCTGCAACTCCTTGAAAAAATCTGTGAAGGCCACGGGATCCCAGAAGATATTGCAACCATGGAGGAGCTCTCCGATACGATCAAAGAAGCGGCGCTTTGCGGCTTGGGCCAGACGGGACCCAATCCGGTTCTTTCGACGTTGCGCTACTTTAAGGATGAATACGAGGCCCATGTATTAGAGAAGCGATGTCCGGCCAAACGCTGTGTGGCGCTGTTGAAATTTGAGGTGCAACCGGAGCTTTGCACCAAATGCGGCATGTGCTTTCGAGCCTGCCCAGTGGAAGCCATTACCTGGAAAAAGAAAGAAGTTGCCGTTATCGACAAGGAAAAATGCATTAAATGCATGACGTG